>Ga0207421_10003497_pt1 | contig 18712 bp, 14 predicted proteins | sample SodLakKL_010_SED_4_FD_187542 | JGI IMG/M metagenome (GOLD analysis project Ga0207421, IMG submission 187542) | Alkaline sediment microbial communities from Lake Tanatar, Kulunda Steppe, Russia - 8KL_010_SED (SPAdes) (version 2) | ecosystem: Environmental > Aquatic > Non-marine Saline and... | reverse complement strand
TGCCGCTTCCTTGTGGAAAGCGCGCGGGCGGGAAACGTCGGCCATTACGAGGTGTTGGTGCCTACCCTCCTCCTGAGGGAAGGTTTTGTCCTGGAGGATCTCGGGGGAGTTGGCCCGTTTGTGGCGCCGAAAAACACTGCGTGCTTCTACACGTCAATGCATCCGAACCACAAACCCAAGTACGCGAGGGCGACATTCCGCTGGAGACCCGAATGGCATTCCGTTGGCTTGAGGCGCGATTCGCTTTACCACCCGGTCAAGCGAGACCTCCCCCGGTTCATAGGACTTCCGCTCACAAATCTCGCCTCGGTCTATTACGCGGTCAAAGGCGAGATCCCCGGTCTCCGTCGCTTTATTCGGGCTATCGCACGTGCTTAGACGGCTGCTCCTGAAGCCAGTCGTGGCACTCGGCGCACTCCTTCAACAATTGGAGCACCAGATCGGCGTTGCCAGTTTGCCGAAGTTTGCCAATCGTCCAAAAGCCCTTGTCATACAACTGCCACGCCGGATCCAAAGCCCCGAGCGAATAACGGTGGGTGACGGAGTGAAGCTGGGGCCCAATAGCGTACTAAGCGCCAACACCGTGTATCCAGGAGGATGGCTACGCCATCCCGAAGGGCACCATGTTAGCCAGCAGTTTGATTCCAGAATCGTCATCGGAAATCGTGTAACCGCCACTTCATCCCTTCAGGTCGTTGCCTTGAAGGAGATTGTGATCGAGGACGATGTCATGTTCGCAGCCAATGTATTCATCTGCGATGGGGTGCATAGCACCCGCTCCGGGGATAAACCGTATAAGTATCAGGGGATGGACCGAATCACTCCGATCCGAATTGGGCGAGGGAGCTGGATCGGCCAGAATGTCGTGATCCTTCCGGGGGTCACTGTTGGTGAAATGGCTGTCCTGGGCGCCAACAGTGTCGTCACTCGAGATATTCCGCCCCGAAGCATCGCTTTCGGCAACCCTGCTCGCGTGATCAAATACTGGGACATGGAGAGCGGAAGCTGGAAAACTGTCATCGATCACCGAGATGAAGAGCAGCCTTTCGTCTCACCGTAAAGTGCTCACTGCGATCGCCCTCTCCCACGGTCACGGGACGCGGCCACACCAAGAGACATATGGATCACTCTTGATCGACGCGTTGCGCCTGATCCAAAGGTACAACCAATTGCCTTCCTAGATTTTCTAGCATAGGCATCCATGGGAACCATCGGCGCACAACCCACCGAAAAACGGAGAACCCATTGAAGGCCCTCATCAAGACTGCTAAATGGATCTCTCGGAAGCTCTTGCCCGCACGGCCTTCGGAATTCCCCAACAGTTCCGCGCAAATCCGGCAATCGCTTGAAAACCGTCTCGGAGAACAAGTTACCTTTATTGGGGACCTGTCGGATGGAGCAGATCATGTCACAAAGATAATCAGCACTCGGGAGCGTACCTACGCGCTAAAACTTCCCAGGCGCGAAAATGACGCACCAACGCTCTTATTCAGGCAAAGGTTCGCTTTTCGGGCGCTGGAGGGCAAGCTCCCGCTTCCCGAGATCCATCTCGCAACCGAATACTATATACTTGAGGATTTCATTGGCGGGACCTTGCTGCACGAGGCGACACCTGGAGAAGACGCAGAACAGAGGATATTCACGCAATTAGGCCAATACCTAAAGGCTATACACAAAACAAAGACTGAGGGATTCGGGCCAATTGAGCTCGATGGAACCGGCCAATTTCCCACGCTCAAAACTTATGTGAAAGCCATCACGGATAGGTGGTTGCCAAAATGGCCCCCGCTCGGACTACTGAGCCCGGATGAATTCAACAACCTTCATGATTACCTTCAAAGGAATGCGCACTTTCTGGATTCCAAGGACCCTGTGATGCTCCATGGCGACTATGAAGATCACAACATAATGGTTGCCGAAGGAGATGTTTCTGGCGTGCTTGATTTCGCAGACCTGTCCTCCGGTCCGGCCGCCTTAGATCTTGCACGCCCGTTTGTACGCCATTACAGAGATGGAAAATTTGAATGCCTGCTAGAAGGCTACGGAAAGATCGACCCTGAGGAACTCGAATATTATGCCGTCTTGCACTGCGTTCGCGTCATTCCGCGGCATGCTAATCTAAAGGAAAAGCAGGAACTTGACCATGCATTAGAGGTTCTTCTTGACATAATTCATCCGGACACATCGAACGCGCATAGATTTCACAGCCAACACTGATGCGGCTGATCAAGCTCATGAGCTAACACCGGCCGCAGGAAGCGCCTGTGATCGGAATTGGGACGTGAAGGCCGTGCGCCGGGTTGCGCCTCCGTATTCAAGCATCAATGCAGAAGAGGGGCTCTACTCACGCGCCTTTTTTACAAGAGATCGGGCGTGTCCTTGTGGCACGCCGGTCGAAATCTTTCGCCATTGCTTGTGTGGCATGATACTAAAGCGCGCAATGAGCCAACAGCCGGGGGCTGGCTCGAAGGACGCCCGTATCGCGTGATCAACACGGAGTTGACGCGATAGGCACCTCAAGGATCTCCGCGTTCAGCACCGTTGTGCCTGCGGCAGCATGCTGCGTTCCCTGAGACGGTGGCTTCGGCTGCGCATCCATCGTCTCAAGTCGCTGACTCATCGAGAATCTTTGAAAGATAAAGCCCGCGAAGTACGCAGTCATCAGTCCAGTAATATTTCCACTGAGCATAACGCCCTGCAAGGAACAATGACTGATGCTGGGTGACCACGGGATCCGCGAGCTTCCTTTCCCAGTCCGTGATCGGCTCGAGGTCATCGTTCTCACGCTCAAGGCCCTTCTCCGCTAGCCAATCCAGAACCTGATCCAGGGCTGCGCGGCGATCGTGATCAAAGATGACGTTGGCCCATGGGACCAGACGTGTATGTACGGATGTAATCGCTTGGCGACTCCTGACAAGCCCCATCTCCACCAACTCGGAGCACACCTTGGCGGCGATCTGCTCGGGCGATTCCGTGGCGGGCCTGTATTTGGAAAAATAGACCTCTACCTGGATTCCGGTCGTTCCGTCAGGCGCATTATTAGGCGACAGAAGCTCGGTGCAATTGATCCGCGTGGTGTACTTGTCTTCGTCGTAGACATAAATCCAGTTTTCCGGGCGCACTGTCGGATGATCGGCGGTGACATTGACAACCAGCAATGACGAGCAACTCAGGCGCGTAGCGGCAGTCTGGATGTCGGGGGGTGCGTCGCTGAGCTGGATCAGGAGCGGTAGTGGAAGGGTGTTGACCAGCTTGGAAAACTGAACACGAGCACCGTTGGCGAAGAGCAGTGTACGGTCCTCGAAGGAAACGCGCACGAGCTCGTGGTGGAAAGCGATATCCGCGCCCTCGACCATCCTGTTCGCATAGGCCATATAACCGCCTTTGGCTGGGTAGCGAATGTTCTTTATGTAATGAGTCTGCTGGGGCAAGGGGGCGACAGCGCCATTGGTGACATCTTCTACGCTCGGGAAAAACATCCGTTTCCCCACCCAGTCCGCACTGAGATTCTCGGGCTCGGTTGTCCAGTACTTCCGCGTATACGCGCTTGGAAATGTTGTTGTAAAAGTGTCCCCGAATGCGAACCGCAGCCAGTCACGGTAGTTTTCCGGTGATTGGCTGGCCTCCTGTCGACGCATCTCGAGGAAGTCATCCAGGCAACGCTGTCGCAGAGGCTCGGGAACAGCGTAGAGATTTGACTGCGCGGGGTGCGGAATCCAGTGTCCATGGAAGTAGTTACCGGTTTCCACCGGATACTCCAGATACTCCCCGTCGACGTTCTTCTCGAAGAGCTCCCGGACGTACTGGTGTTTCGTGAATGAAATATGGGGGCCCTCGTCCCATGTGAAGCCATCGAGGAATTCCGTATGGATATGCCCGCCAGGATAGTGGTTCTTTTCGTACAACTTGCACCTTTCGTGCCCCAAATGATACGAGGCACTGATGCCAGCGAGGCCGGCTCCCAAAATCACGACATTACCCATTTACACGTGCTCCATCATTTGTTTGCGCTTCGAGCTCGTCACGCCACCAGCGGATTGTGTCGCCAATACCCTCTTCCAGGCTGTATGCAGGGGTGTAGCCCACCTCTTCTCTCAGCCTCTCGGTATCAGCCACGAGCAGGTTTGGATCGCCCGGACGCGGGGGCAGTGCGCCGAGCTTCACCAGATCCTGCTGCCCGAGTTGACGCGCGATCTCCTGAACAACGTCCTTGACGGCTACCGGATTGCCGGAGGCGATGTTCACGGGCCCGACTGTTTCGCTGTCCAGAAGGGCTACAAATGCCCCCGCCACGTCCTTGACATGCAGAAAATCCCGCATCTGTGTTCCTGGGGAACACGGGGCTTCTTCTCCTTTCAGCAGTGCTCGAATCACGGAGGACACCAGTCGACCCGGGTGCTCGTGCGGGCCATAGAGGAAAAAGATGCGCCCCCACGCGCTGCTGAGTGCCGCCTGCTCCGACAGGCTGGTCAGGGTCAATTGCAGGGCATGCTTGCAGGTACCGTAAAGCGTCGAAGGTTCGAGCGGTGTGAGGTGTTCACGACAGTACCCATATTCCCAACTGTATTCGAAACATGTTCCCGCGGTGACCATTCTTGTGCCGCCCAGCCTGGAAAACAGCTGGGCCATCTGGAGACTCGATGTCAGCCATGCCAGGTTCTCGGGCGAACTGATATACACACCGGGAGTCGCGTTCCAGGCCAGGTGCAGCAGGTGCGTTGGCGCAACCTCACCCATAAGCCGCGTGACCTGTTCGCCGTCCAGGAGGTTCGCCTGATGCCATGAAACGCTCGGCAATTCACCGGTGGGTGTGCCACTCGAGAACACCGCATGCACGTCATAGCCACGAGCAATTAGTCCGGGCAGGCAGTGCTGCCCGATGAATCCCGTTGCCCCGGTTACCAGAACCCGTTTCATGCGGAGAAGTCTGGGTGAGCCCCATCCTTGTCCGAAATCAGGGTTGCCGCAATCGGCCACTCGATCGCGAATGCCGGATCATCCCAGCGAATCCCGGCCTCGCTGCCGGGCTGATAGAACTCCGACACCTGGTAGAAGACCTCCGTGTCGTCCTGAAGTGTCTGATAACCGTGGGCGAAGCCGACGGGGACGAAGAGCATCTTGCGATTCGCAGCACTGAGTTCCACACCGAACCACTGGGCGAACGTGGCGCTCTCGGGTCGCAGGTCGATGACCACATCAAAGATACTGCCGCGCAGACACCTGACCAGCTTCGACTCCTGATGCGGCGCCACCTGATAGTGCATGCCCCGGACGGTACCGCGTGTATGGTTGAACGAGAGGTTGCACTGCACGACCTTTGGATCCAGGCCGTGCTCGGCCATTTCACGTTGACACCACGCTCGGGCAAAGAAGCCGCGCTCATCCTCGCGCGGCTCCACCTCGATAACATGGGCCCCCTGGAGAGGAGTAGGGACAAATCTCATCCTGTCTTGCCCTCCTTTTCTCGGCTGGCAGCGCACAAATTCTCGAAACGCTCAATCTGCATCTCGGTCAACGCTCGAACATCATCGCCCCGAAGGTACGCGCGATACCATTCGACGATCCAGTCCAGCGTTGTTTCGAGATCAAGAACCGGCCTCCAGCCAAGCAATGCCTTGGCCTTGGTGCAGTCAAGCCGCAGGAAGTGATCCTCATGAGGATGCGTTGACTCATCAAGCGCCCAGCTCGCACCCTCCCCCCATTGCCGCGAGAGACGCTCAACAATCCATCGCACCGGCTGAATCTGTTCGGTGTCCGGCCCAAAGTTCCAGCCACCGGCAAAGGCTTCCCCATCCGTCCAGAGCCGCTCCGCGAGGTCGAGATAGCCGCGAAGCGGTTCCAGAACGAACTGCCAGGGCCGGACCGCTCCCGGGCGGCGGATCTCAACGGATTTACGATCCATGATGGCCCGCATGATGTCCGGGACCAGCCGATCGGCAGACCAGTCCCCGCCGCCAATTACGTTCCCGGCCCGCGTGCTCGCCAGAGCCACACCATGTTCCGCAATTCGCTCCGGGGGGAAGTACGAATCGCGATAGGCCGAGATCAGAAGCTCCGCGCACCCCTTGCTGCTCGAATAGGGGTCATGCCCACCCATTCGGTCGTTCTCCCTGTATCCCCAGATCCATTCCTGATTCTCGTAGCACTTGTCACTTGTGATGGCGACCACCACGCGAACCGAGGGCGTCGAGCGCACCGCCTCAAGCACGTGAAGCGTACCGGTCACATTCGTCGTGTACGTGGTCAGCGGATCCACGTATCCGGCCTTAACCCACGCCTGCGCAGCAAGGTGAATGACAACTTCAGGTTGGTATTTCGCCATACATGCCGACAGGCGTTCGAAATCCCGAACGTCCCCCTCAGTCGAGCGGATCCCTTCGTGAACGCGAACCGCCTCGTACATCGAGGGAACCGTCGGCGCCGGAAGGGAGTAACCCGTGACCTCGGCCCCCAACCGTCGTAACCAAGTGGCCAGCCAGCTCCCCTTGAACCCCGTGTGGCCCGTGACCAACACGCGCCTGCCTTCCCAAAATGCCCTATGACCAGCCGTCATCACTGCTCCCACGCGCTCATCTGTGATCTGATCCCGTTCGCGTCGTCCGGCTTCACGATTCCTCCCAGATTTTCCAGGGTGCACGCCCGCTGTCCCAGAGCCCTTCAAGATAGTTTTTCTCTCGGAGCGTATCCATGCATTGCCAAAAACCGGAATGCCGACGAACCGCGACCTGACCATCCTTCACCAGTTGCGGCAACGGCTCGTGTTCCCAATGCGTCTGATCAGCCGCGATGTAGTCGATAGCCTCCGGTGAGAGCACAAAAAAGCCACCGTTGATCCAACCGCCGTTCTCGACCGGCTTCTCCCGAAACTCGGTGACGTAATCACCATCAAACTCCAACACACCATAACGCGTAGCCGGTTGAATGGCACTAACTGTCACGAGGCGACTATGTGAATTGTGAAACTCCACCAAAGACTTAATATCGACGTCGCTGACAGCGTCGCCGTAAGTGAAGCAAAAGGGTTCGTCTTCAAGATAGCGGCGTACCCGCCGCAGACGCCCCCCGGTCCCGGAGTCGCTGCCGGTGTCTACCAAGGTCACCTTCCAGGGCTCGGCCCTTCGCTGGTGCACGGTCACTTCGTTGGTAAGCACATCAATCGTGACATCCGAATTATGCAAAGGATAATTCGCAAAGTACTCTTTGATCATGTAGCCACGATAACCTAAGCATATTACAAAGTCATTAAACCCATGCGAAGAATAGATCTTCATTATGTGCCAAAGGATCGGCTTTCCGCCGATCTCCACCATCGGCTTCGGGCGCAACGTGGTTTCCTCAGACAACCGAGTCCCAAGCCCGCCGGCAAGGATGACAACTTTCACCTTAATCCCCCTTCATCGACTATAAACTGCGACGCAGCCACCCCGTTGGACCAGACCATTGGGGGGAACCTTCTCTACGTTTGTTTGTGACGGCACCTCAACAGCTCGCAGCGGAATATCCAAGCAACCAATCTCGTCGCTCCAACCCAGCCACCGAGCCGCTATTCGGGACTCTGCCCCGATTGACGAGGGTTCTCCACCCCGCGGTCTTGATGCTTGAAAAGCTGCCACTGTGCACACATGCCGCCGGGGTGTCCACCCGAATCCGGCCACCCAAGCACCTGTCCAAGCCGCGGCGGATCCAGAGGCATCCACCGTGGGTGAGGGTCCGCACTTGCGAAAGGCTTCTCCCGCCGGCAGACTCCAACTGCGAGATTGGATGCCATTCAGGAACGAGCGACACGACGATGTGGAATCCCCTACGAAAGAACAGCGCGTACATTGCCGCGAAACGCCGTCTTCTTGGCACCATCACGAATGTCCGCACCGCAGAAAGGGTGGCGGCCCTCACTTTTGATGATGGGCCCGACCCGGACTTCACACCGCACCTGCTTGACATCCTGAGGAGGGCGGGCGCACGCGCAACGTTCTTCGTGGTCGGAAGGCGCGCCGAGAAGCATCCTGAGCTAATCACGCAAATCATTCGCGAGGGCCATCTGCTTGGCAATCACTCGTGGAGCCACACCGCGCTTCCGCTGCTGTCCCGCGCGGAACGCCTGCGCGACCTAAAGCGCTGTGACAAACTTCTACCCAAGCAATCGCGGCGGCTATTGCGACCACCACATGGTTATCAGAACACTCAATCCCGCATCGATGCCGCGTTACTGGGGTACGAGGTGGTTACCTGGAATGCTGCTGGCTATGACTGGTCAGGCGAGGACGCTGATGCGATCACCGATCGACTTCTCGAGGAGATCCAGCCGGGAAGCATCGTCCTGCTGCATGACTCCTTATACAAAACGCTTGACCTCAGCTTTCGCGATCGACAACCGATGCTATGCGCGCTTGAGCGCCTCTTCTCTAAGATCGGTGACTCCTACCGATTTGTCACGGTGTCCGAGCTACTGGAGATTGGCCCGCCAGAACAGACACTTTGGGTGCGAAAACCCAAGCAGGATGTCCTGGCACGGCTCATAACAGCGGAATAGAACAACCGGACCGGGACGGCGGCGCAGTGTCTGCGCTCCCACCTCACCGGCCGACAGATCGCGCCAACCGCCTCCTCGCACTGACCAGGAAGCTGCCCGCCCTCACCCAGCAAGTCAGCACGTGCCATCTCGCCAGGATTCTGTAGAGCGACCGGACGTTCACCTCTTTTCCCCCCCACTTCGTATAAACTGGGATTTCACTGTTTTCCAGGATGTAGACCAGCGCCCGGTATTCAGACGGGTGCTGCTGAAGAATCGATTGCCTGAGCATTCTATGAAAGTTCGGGAAACGTTCAAGATCGGCCCGGTTGATCCTATAGATTCTTTCCAGGAACATCGTGTACCCTACGAGGGACCTTCGGGAATCCTTCGACAGACTGCTCTCGTGCTGCCTGTAATACATGCTAATGCCGGGCGCATATATACACCGCACGTCGTCCTGCAAGATCCTGTAATAGAGCTCAAGATCGGCAACGGTCGGCATTTTTTCGTTCATCTTGTACTTGTCGAATATGTTTCTCGTCAACAACATAGAGTTAAGCGTAATCGGCGTGGGCGTTGCCAACCCCCTCTTGCGGCTCACAATCCTCTGGGCAATCTGCTGCCTCGACAGTTCACCCACGATGATTTGCGCATTGGCGGGGTTCGGGCGGCTTTCATTCGCATAAACAATTTCGTAATCGGAGTAAACGATTACGTAAGCATGATCACCCCGAAATTTGGCACCGAGCTCAACCTGATTCGCAATCTTATCAGGAGCGATCCAATCGTCGGAATCGAGCACGTGTACCCATTCGCCGCAAGCATGTTCCAACCCATGGTTTTTAGCCGACGCCTCCCCTCCATTGTCTTGATACAGGTATTTTACACGGCTGTCTTTATCCTGATACTCATGGACAACAGCCTTGGTATCGTCCGTGGATCCATCATCGACAACGATGCACTCCAGGTTGTCGTACGTTTGATTGATCACGCTGTCCAAACACGGGCGGAGGTAACGCGCCGAGTTATAACAGGGGACCACTATCGAAACTAAAGGCTGGTCGGCCATTCGCAACCCTTTCGCTCGCATGAAAAACAAGCCCAGACATGGCAATTAAATCCGGGCCGCGCCCTGACCCTTCGAGCAGTAGCGTTCGTCTTTCGCCACACGCCCGCAGTGCTCCCGGTCTTTCCATCACCCGCGACTCCTGGACACACATTCAACGACATGTGAGCGTACGTCATACCAAGCAGGACAGCGGCACGCAAAGACACCCCGGGTCAGCGAACACGGGCCTTCAGTCTCCTGCGAAAGGCACGCGCCCAACTGCGTGGCGCCAGCGGCGGTGGCAGCTGACTGTATCCAAACATTCGATACACCTGCCCGTACATCCTGGCCCTGTCGACAAAACCCGGGATGCTGGAGGCCTGTCGGTACGCCTTCCGACACAGAAACGTCGTCGCGTCCTGGTATACCGCTTCCCGCTCCGGTTCTGCCACCAACTCCATGACCACTTCGCGGAGGTACAAACAATCTTCCGCCCAGGCTAATGCCCGGCTGGGGTGGGCCCCGAAGTTTTCCCCGTGGCGCCGGAAACTCGCCTTGACATCTCGTACGTCCGCTCTCCCCAACTCCGATGCCAGACGCAGGAGCGCCACTCCATCCTGGAAAAGATAGCGTTTTGAGTGGAAGCCTCCAAGCCGTTTCAAGCCCTCGGTGTTGAACAAAGTGTTGGGAATATAATGTGCGGTGCGGCCGGTGAACCACGCGCGCACAAACTCCTCGAACGAGAGACCCTCTGCTGAGTTTTCCGACTGCGAGAGAACATGGCCATCTCCATCGATAATTCGTATCCCGGTCCTTATGACACCGGTATCGGGCCGCCCTTGCAGGGCCTCAATGCACACACTGACGAAGTCCGGGTCAATGAGATCGTCATCATGCAGCAGGAGAAAATAGGCTCCTTCCGCCTGCTCGACACAGAAGTTGAAGTTATTGGTCCCGCCGATACTCTCTTTGTGGCGAATATACCGAAGGCGTGGGTCGGCCCTGGATTGAATGAATTCTTCTGTGCCGTCGGTTGAGGCGTTGTCGGAGACAATGATCTCAAGGTTCGGATAGTCCTGGTTCAGGGCGCTGTCCAGCGCCAACGGCAAATACCCTTCGGCCCGATTATAGGTGGGCATCCCGATACTCACGAGCGGTTGATACTTTAGAGACATGGCCTTGCTCCAATTGGAAAATCAAACGGGCTGCGGCATCTACCATCACGCATGACGAAAGGCATTACGAGCGTCACCAAGCCGCCGCCTAACTATCCCGTACAATATTGTAACGCCCCGGCGCTCCCTGCGGACTTGGTGATTTCACGGTCGACAAAGCCACCTTCCACAGCGCGATGCCGACCGGGGCTCAGCTGGCAGTGAAGCAATCGCGAGGAGCCGACCCGGAGGCCGATCACAACCTCTGCATTGCAACCATCCGGGCGAACCGACTTTCATTGTTGTCTCGGAGCGCATCGTAACTACCCTCCTCGACCAGGCGTCCCTTGTCGAGCACGAACACCTTGTCCACATTGCGAATAGTGGCAAGGCGATGAGCAATCATGATGATGGTCATTTTTCCGCGTAGCGCATCGATACTGCGCTGGATCGCCTGTTCAGAATCAGAATCAAGCGCGCTTGTTGCCTCGTCGAGGATCAGCAGGTTCGGGCGCTTGAAGAGCTCACGAGCGAGGAAAAGGCGTTGCCGCTGACCACCGGACAGGCGCACCCCGCGATCCCCGACGAGGGTGCCATAACCCTCGGGGAGCGATTCGATGACATGGGCGATATGCGCCTGGCGCGCGGCCTCACGAACGCGCTCAAAAAGGAATGGGTCTTTTTTGATATCGCCCTGCCAAAGGCAGATGTTGTTGGCAATGGTATCGTCGAAGACCACGGTTTCCTGCGACACGAAACCAATCTGCGTGCGCCACGAAGACAGCCGGACCGTGTCCCCTGGAGTGCCGTCAATCAGGACCTGGCCTCTCCGCGGCCTCAGCATCAGCGTCAGCAGGTCCACCAGCGTGGATTTTCCGGAACCGGATTCGCCGACAAGCGCCACCGAGCTTTGTGCCGGGATCACGAGCGAGACGCCATCCAGGACATCGGCCTGGTCGTCACTGTACGCAAAGTGGACGTCACGCAACTCAATCCCTTGAGCCAGGGGTCCAATCTCCTCGTCACCATCCGGTTCCCGCTGTTGAGCCTGAATCCGGAATTCGTCGTGGACCATTTCGACCCCGCCGACCTTCGCCAATGCGGATTGCCAATGGTGCTGGAGCTGCAGGATACCTGAAAGCCCCCGATAAAAGAGCAGGATGGACACAAATATCGGCGCCACCGGCTGTTGCAGCCAGATCATCTGCACCATCAGAATGAGCAAAATGGCAATCACGGCCAGCGGTTCGCGGACCGCTTTGGTAAATGCCTTCGCCACCTCCATACGGATAAACTGCCCTGTCAAACGTCGGATGGATGACAGGGTCTCCTTCCGCACAGTCGCCCCCTGTGCTGTGGCCGTCAGATACTTGTAGGCGTGAAGAGACTGGATCACCAGCTTCGACAGAACGCCCGCTTCCTCGGCATTTCTTCTGGATAATTCACGGACATAAATGTTCAATTTGTAAAATGCGGCAAACAGCATTACCCCTACAATGATTGCCATCACGCCGAATCGCCAGGCTACGATGAACGCCGCAATGAAATAAACCGCGACCATGACCAGACTTTTGCCCAGATTGATCATCGCCTCGAACGCCACCATGAAATCCTGTGTCTGTTTATTCAGGACATTCACGAAATGACCGGTGTCCCGTGATACGTAGTGCTCCAGACGCATCCGGCTGTACGCGTCGTACAGCCGTCCCTTGAGTTCGCGCAGCAATCGCCCCTTGAGGTAGGCGGTGTATCCATAAGCGAGAAAAAGGAAGACCCCCTTTAGAAGGAAGAATGCCGCGATCAGGAGGAGAATCGCGAGCGTCGAACCGCCTATCCCGAGCCCGTCCAGAGCTCTCGCGAGCCAGGCCCCGAACCCAGTTGCCGCGTCGGCGCCCAAACCATCGAGGCTCTGGACCAGCGGCAACAGCATCACGATCCCAATTCCTTCAGCGAGTGCCGCGAGCACGCCCAAGCCGAAAACGAGGTACATCCGCGTGCCGACGAACGAGCGGAAGATCCCCAGATAACGCGGGATATCTCGTATTGGATCGACCGTTGGCCTTCTCCGCCTATTCGCCATGCGGATTCCTGATTGATTGCTGCCTGACAGGCAATTTCGCCTCGAGTCGAGCGTCAGTAGGCGCGCCGAAAAGGAAACGCGTGTGACTGCACGTGCGCGCCTGGCAACGCAAGCGGCTACTCACCGAAAATCCGGATCGTATTCTTCGTGAATGAGAAAAGCACCGGGCGCCTCGGCCTCTTCAGCGCGCTCGCGCAGTACATAACGCTTCGTCACAATATCGCCCGGGCGATAAGTCATGGAGGCTTGTACCAGAGCTTTCCCCGGGCCAAGAGCTTTCGCCCAGTCAATCGCGACGTCGACATGTGCAAACGTCTCACTTAGGTAAGCCGGGTAACTTGGGTTCGAAAGTAACGGGGCCTTGTCCTTTCGGAGATCACCAGCGATGAGCGACTTCATGGTTGCCGTATCCCCTTGCCTTTGCGCCTCGAGATAACGCGTGACCGTTTGCTTTGCATTTTGTTCAGACACAGTCTGCGATCCCTGAACGTTCAGAAGAAACAGCGGAAGCAGAAAAACGAGATACAAAATCGGGACTCTGACCATAATCAAATACCGAGCTCCTCGAGCGGCCTAACGACCACGACGTAGTTGGCGCTGGCGCCAACTGCCCCGTCGGCCATGTTGGCGCCAAGCGTCACACGGCCTTCCGGATAATCGTTGTGGAACACCTGCAAGGATGGGGCACCTGGATTGGTCGTGGCGATGGTGACACCGGTATCCTGGTAGTCGGACATCCAGCCCGGAAGCGCGCTTGCTCCCGCATCATAGGCAACAAACACGCGAACGGATCGGTCGACATCGAACGCGATGGATTCCATACCCGAATCATCCGCCTGGTCGTTTGCGGTGACGACCCATATTCCGTCAACAAGGATCTCGGGGATAGCAGCCAGAACGTAATCGCGGTCAACATAATAGGCGTTGCCGGCTTCGAGAAGATTCTGTTTGATGTAAGGAGGTTGGACGGATGGGGTGAGGTTGTCCAGAACGAAAGGTTTCGACACAGGCGCCAAGGGATCGATAGCCTGTTGCCAGAGGTTTGCCATGACGGCGTATCCCAGGGAATTGGGGTGCAGCATATCGTGAAAAAGGCTTACCCGATTGACATCGGGGGAAAGAAAAAACGAGAAGAAATCGGGGCCCAGGATGATATCTTCGAGCTCGTTAACGATAACCGAATTGTACTCTTGAATGTTCTGGTTACGCTGAAGGGCAAGAGGGTCCGCAGAAGGATCGTCGGTGGTTCGATTACCGAAAACCGGCGGAATCCGGGCGACCAACACGCTTTTTCCCGCATCCCGCAGTTCGCCAACGATCGTTTTCATATTGCCCTTGAAGGTGCCCGTGCACGCACTTCCGGAGCAACCACTGCCGCTCGGCACCGAACTGTTCGAGTCGTTGGTGCCAAGCATCACCAGCGCCTTGGTGCTGCCTGGGTGGCGGGCGAGTATGGACTCGACCCGTTGGATGGTAGCCGCCGACTGGTCGCCGCTGAACCCCGCGTTGTAGACGATCACCGGCCGCTGCAACGACGCGTCGAGCAGGTCGACCAGATTGGCTTGATAACCCCGGTTCGCGAGTATGCGGCCACTCTGTGAGCGGTTGTCGCGAGAATAGAAGTCCCCGAATCCGTTGGTGATGCTATCGCCAATGGCAATAAGATATTCTCCGTTTACCCCGACATTGGAATTGGTGTCACGAGCCAACTCCCGACCGGCGCCGTCCTGAAGGATGACCTCGAGAACATAGTCCCCGGCAGGCGGAGCTGGAAAAAGAACCTGAAACGGGGGCGTTACATCGGTGACGGGCGGCGCTGACCCGAGTCGGAATTCGGCCTCGGAACCGGAAGGCAGTCGAGGTGCGACCGCCTTCGCCTGGATCGGATCGGAAGTGCTTACTGTATGTGAAAACGGCGTGGCGATGGTGATCGACGGGCTTGGGGAGGGACCCGAAATGGTCACATTGCCAAATGACGCCTTGTCTTGCGTATAGAGAGCGATGGTACCCGCAGGGAGCGCATCGTCTTCGACGGCAAATACAGCCTCTTCGTTTATCCATACCTGGATCTGATTTCCGGTAACGTCGATCGTGTAGCGAATCGACTGGCCATGAATGTCGCCGCGTCCATTTACAGCGAGCGGCGAGAACACCCCATCGACTTTTCGTTCGAGTCGCGTAAATCCGTATTTGCCGTTTACTGATAGCCGGTAATAGTTGTCATCGTCTTCGTAACGGAACATGATGCCAAGATCTTCGGCGCGCTCGGATGCTAGCGATACGGCGTCTACGCTAAACCGGTAATCCGAAAGGGCAAGGCCGGTCTCCAGATAGGCATACGTTCCCAGGTGATAGCTACCGTCGAACGATACTCGTAGCCGTTCGACACGATTTTGCTGGTGCAACTCGCCGTCAATAACCTCCCATGACCCGGGTCGATCGGGGACATTGTCCACGAACACCCACCCATCCGCCCCGCTCTCAAACTGCTCTGTCAGCGAAACGTTGAGTTCGACAGTGGCGGTACCGGTGAGCCCTGGCTCGTTCCCATCCGTGGCGGTGAAGGTAACCTGGTGCGGGCTGGACGCGATGTCGGCGATCGCGGGGGTCCAGCTGAACGTGCCGGTGCCATCCACGTTATCGGCAAACTCGGCGCCGGGAGGCATACCGGATGCGCTGAGCGTCAGGGGCGGTGGCCCATCCGGGTCCTTCGCGGTCACTTCGAAACTCACCGGCTCATCCACGGCGATCCAGAGATCATCGGGTACGGCCAGCGTCGGGGGTTGGTTGGCCTCGACCGTGATGGCGACGGTCTCGATCGCCATCGCACCATCGCCGTCAGTTGCGTCGAACGCCACGACGAAGGGGCTGGAGGCAGCATCCTCATTCGTGGGCATCCAGGCAAAGGTACCAGTGCCGTCGAGGTTGTCGACGAATTCGGCGCCCGCGGGCAAACCATTAGCGGAGAGCGTCAGCGGCGGCGGCCCGTCGGGATCCGTGGCGCTCACTTGAAAATGCAGCGCGTACGGTGCTACCACCGCCTGGTCGGGGATCGCGTCAAACACTGGTGGCCGGTTGCCGATGAGCACGTTGATAATGACCTTCTCATCGGTCGTCGCGCCGGCCGTGTCGGTCGCACTGAAGATCACCTCGAAAGGGCTGGCACTGGCATCGGCATTTGTGGGTATCCACCTGAAGGTACCGGTGCCGTCAAGGTTGTCGATAAAGCTGGCGCCCTCTGGTACCCCGGCCGCAGAGAGTGCCGGTGGCCCGAGGCCGTCAGGGTCCGTAGCGCTGACCACGAAGCTCAGCTGGTTGGGTGTCTCCACGGTTTGCTCGACCATGGCCGCAAACACCGGCGGTTGGTTCTGCATCGGCTCGGTGTTCGTGGAGGACCCGCCTCCGCATGCCACCAAGAGAAATGGAAGCACAACGAGAATCGCAGCGCGGAAAAAGCGAGCCGATCCAATGCGGTCCAACATGCTCATACCGGTCAGCAACGCCATTCTTGGCTCGAGATCAAAGTCAATCGGATCTGCAATCTGAGTACCATGAAGGTGCAGGAGCGGCCTAGCGGCCATTAGCGAAGTGCTGGTTCAACCATACTGTCGTTGCGAGCCAAGCGCGGGATTAATGCGCGTAGCCATTGAACAACCGAAGACCGGCCCGCAGGCTGGGCGCAGCGAATAATCCAAACACTGCACGTTAAATCAAACACTATTGGATCGCCACGATGCTTCGTTCTTCGCGATGACGGCTCAATCAGCCTTTCCTCAACGCCAGACACCGCAGGTGTCGATCACAATCTTCTCCTGCAGCGTGCCTGGTGGCAGCTTGCGGAAGGCACGGTGGGCAACCAGACCCACCAGGATGTCAGCCTCGGCCAGGGCCTGCTCAGTGCTGGCGTGTTCCACGCCGGCCTCCAACAGCCCCTTTGTCAGGTTCTCGATATGCGGCTCCACGGCGAGAACGCGTCCTGTCTGGCTGTCTGCCAGCGCGCGGGTGATCTCCAGCGCTGGGCTTTCCCTCAGATCGTCAATGTCCGCCTTGTAGGTGAGGCCGAAGCAGGCAATCGTAGGCTCATGGATCCTCCTGGCGCGGGCCTGCACGCGTGCGACCACATATTCGGGCTTCGATTGGTTGACCTGGCGCGCCATGTGAATGAGTTGGCTCTGCTCCGGGGCGGAGTCGACGATGAACCAGGGGTCCACGGCTATGCAGTGTCCACCCACCCCAGGACCGGGCTGGAGAATATTGACGCGCGGGTGGCGGTTGGCCAGCGCGATGAGCTCCCAGGTGTCGATGCCGAGGCGGTCACAGATCAGTGAGAGTTCGTTGGCCAGGGCAATATTCACGTCGCGGAAGGTGTTTTCGGCAAGCTTTGCGAGTTCCGCGGTACGGCTTGTGGTGCGCAACACGTGGCCAGAGACGAAACGTTCGTAGAAGCCGGCGGCGGCCTCGGTGGAGGCGTCGTCGATGCCTCCGACGATGCGGTCGTTCTCGACCAGTTCGCGCAGGATCTGGCCGGGAAGAACCCGCTCGGGGCAGTGGGCGATCTTCAGGGTATTGGAAAACCCCTGCCCAAGACCGTCATCGCGAGGGCCAGAGGCCCGCGGCGATCCATGCGCTGGTGATTCCTGATGCGCCGGCTGGATGGCCGCACTTCGCTCGCCATGACGGCGAGGATCAGCGCGCTCTTCGGCAATCCACCGAGCGATGCGCTCGGTAGTGCCAACCGGACTTGTGGATTCCAGGATGATCAGTTCATCACCGCGCAGGCAGCCTGCGATTGAGCGGCTGGCCGCTTCCACGTAGCTGAGGTCCGGCTTGTGCCCATTGGTGAACGGGGTGGGCACGGCAATGATGAAGACCTCCGCCGGCTCGGGCTCAGTGCCGGCCTTCAGGCGGCCGCTCTGCACGGCAGCCTTCACCAGGATGTCCAGTTCCGGCTCGCGGATGTGGATGCGCCCCGCGTTGATGGTGTCCACCACCCCGGGGCTGACGTCCACGCCGTGCACGGTGAAGCCCTTGCTGGCAAGCAGGCTGGCGGTAGGCAGGCCGATGTATCCGAGGCCTAGAACGCAGACGTTGGGGTATGAGAGAGAGTGGTTCATCGGGATTCGCTGGTTTGTTTGTCGGATTGAGGGAAGATCAAGAGGATGCTTGGCGAACGAGAATAACCCTGTAGGAGCGTGCCTCGCACGCGAACACACCAGGGCAGCACCGAGTGTATGCGTTCTAAACGACGTTCATTCGCGGGCGAGGCCCGCTCCTACAGGGGGCCAAGGCTGGGTCCGTATATCTGCTGGATCACCTTGACGATGCGGGCGGCGGCCTGGCCGTCGCCGTAGGGGTTGTGGGCACGTGACATCGATGCATAGGCCTGAGGGTCATCGAGCAAACGCGTGGCTTCCCGCACAATGAGATCCTCGTCGGTGCCGACCAAGCGCACTGTCCCCGCCTCGACCGCCTCCGGGCGTTCGGTCGTCTCGCGCATCACCAGCACCGGCTTGCCCAGCGAGGGGGCCTCCTCCTGCACGCCGCCCGAATCGGTGACGATCAGCTCGCTGCGGTCCATCAGTGCGACGAACGGCAGGTAGTCCAGGGGCTCGATCAGGTGGACGTTGTCGCGATTGCCGAGCGCCTCCCGTACCGGACCGAGCACGTTCGGGTTCAGGTGCACGGGGTAGACGATCTGCACGTCGCTCCGCTCGGCAAGGCGGCCAAGCGCGCGGCAGATGCGCTGAAAGCCATCGCCAAAGTTCTCGCGCCGGTGGCCGGTCACCAGGATGGTGCGCCGAGCCGGGTCGAGGAAGTCGAACCGTCGTTGCAGTTCCGGGTTGGCTCGGGCCTTTTCCACCACGGCGAGCAGCGCGTCGATGACCGTGTTGCCGGTAACGTGGATGCGCTCCTCTTCC
>Ga0207421_10003496_pt1 | contig 18714 bp, 17 predicted proteins | sample SodLakKL_010_SED_4_FD_187542 | JGI IMG/M metagenome (GOLD analysis project Ga0207421, IMG submission 187542) | Alkaline sediment microbial communities from Lake Tanatar, Kulunda Steppe, Russia - 8KL_010_SED (SPAdes) (version 2) | ecosystem: Environmental > Aquatic > Non-marine Saline and... | reverse complement strand
GAGAGCGACCCTCCCGTCCAGCAGCACCGGCAGGTCGAGCCAGGCCTGGAGCCGGCCGGCGTGCAGTTCGCCGCGCACGGCGCGGGCCGCGGCATCGCCACGTCCGATTCGCAGGTGGCCCTGCAGCCGGTCCGGACCCGCCTGCCAGTCCAGCGCCAGCCCCAGCCGGCCGCGCAGCAGCGATCCGGGCTGCCAGCGCCATGCGACCGCACCGACATCCTGGCCGTTCACCCGCACCGGACCCGCCCGGCCGCGCCACACCGGACCCGACAGCGTGCCTGGATCGAGGGCAAATGGCAGATCCAGTCCCGGCTCGGCCAGCCGCCAGGCGAGGCTGGCCGGAAACAGCAGCACCAGCGCGACCAGGTACGCGGCGAGCACCAGCGCGCCGGCCCCGGCGATCTGCTTCGCGTGCGGGCGCATCATGAACGGCCGTTCGCGGATTCGATGCGCAGCTGGGCGTTGACCCGTCCCGGTTCGTTGCCCCGGTCGATGCTCAGGCTGACGACCCGCAGGCCGTGGCGGCTCTCCAGGGTGGCCAACCAGCCGACGAGCGCGGTGTAGGGTGCGCCTTCCAGTTCGGCCTCCACCGCCGATTCCAGCGGGCGCACGCGGCGCAGGGCCGAACCCAGGCCGGCGGATCGGGCCGAGACGTCGACCACCCCCAGCGGTGAGCCAGTCGTCCGCGCGGCAGGCGTCGCCCCGGCGGCTCGGGCCTGGGCGCGCACCGCGGGCTCCTGTGCTTGCATCCATGCCTGCTCATTCACCAGTGTCTGCAGTTGGCTGTTGAGCGCGCTGCGGCGTTCCAGGCCCGGTTCGACCACGAAGAGAAAAGCGATCACCAACAGCAGTGCCAGCCCGGCCAGCATCACGATCCGACGCTCGCGCGTGGCCAGGCCATCCCACCAGACCATCACGACCCACCCCCTTCGATTTGCAGCCGCGCGCGCACGCCCTGTTCATCGGACTCGGCCGAGAGGATCCGCACCGTGGCATCGGTGCCCTCGCGCAGGCGGCTGCGCAGGCTGTCCAGGGCCGAGATGCTGTCCAGATCCAGCTCCAGTTCCAGGCGGCTGCCATCGCCACGCAACTGGCGCAATTCCACCCCGGCCTGGGCCAGGACCGGCGCTGCGCGGCCGAGCCGGTCTGCAATCGGGCCGGCGCCGGCAGCGGTGTCGGTGCCGGCGTCCAGGACCTGTCGAAACTGTCCGACCGGATCGATCATCCGGGTGTTGGGCAGCGTGGCCTCGAACAGGTCGGCGATGGCGAGATCGACGCGCGCGACCTCCCGTTCCAGCTGCCGGACTTCCAGCCACAGCGAGCCGGTCCACAGCAGGACCAGCGCCGCCGCGATCGCTGCGGGGACGCGCCAGCGGGACCACGCCTCCGCGCCGGAGCCGGCGGGGGTATAGGAGCCCGTCAGCAGGTTCAGTCCCGGGCGGCGCCCCAACGCAGGCGCGATCAGGGTCAGCAGGTCGCCATCCCAGCCCGGCGCCCTGACCTCGGTGCCGTCGCCGATGTCCGTGACCGCCAGCTCGGGCGGCCCGTGCCAGGCGATCGCCATCTCCTCGCCCTGCTGCGTCTTCCACTGCTGCAGCCACCAGGGCAGGACCTCGTCGGCCAGCGCCAGCGGTTCGCCCCCGGGAACGCTCACCAGGCAGCGGTCGCCGGCCCAGTAGAGCTCGAGCCGGTCTGGCGGCGCCTCGGGCAGCAGTGCCGTGTCGGGGATCAGGACCTGGGCGTCGATCCCGGCCTCGCGCAGCCACTCGAGCCAGGCGTCCATGTCCCGACGGGCGGCCACCGCCGCCTGCAGTCGTCCGTCGGGCAGCCGCGGCCCCGGAACGATGTGCATCGCCTCCAGGTCCTCACTCAGGCGCTCCTCCAGCGCGTAGGGCAGCGCCTGCCGCTGAGCCGATCGGGAGCGTGCGGGGATGGCCACGTGGTACAGCAGCACGCGTTCACCCGGAACCAGCGCCAGGACCCGGTCGCCGCGCTGGATCGCCGCGGGGATCTCGGCCAGCGGGGCCGATCCACGTTCGAGGACGCTGCCGTTGCCGATCCGTGCCCAGGAGAGGCTGCCCTCGGGGAAGGCCGCCTCGGGCTCCGGCAGGGTCAGCACAAACCAGTTCATCGGGGACCCGCCTCCGACCCCGTGCATGCCACGACCTGATGATCACGAAAGCTCCGCAACCCGTTCTGTCGTGCACCACGCACCGTCCACATGGGCCGCCCCTCGTAGGAGGCGAGCCCCCTCGCCGATCCGGAGCCGGAAAACCCATCGGCCAGGGGCTGGCCTCCTACAGCCGGACCCCATGAAACAACAGGAATCTGACCGTCCGCGGAGCTTGCATGATCATCACCTCCCACGAAATCCGGGAGGCCCGCCAGGCTGCGCGCCGACAACCGCCCAACCCGATGCCGTCGAAGGATCGACCCGGGCCTGCCGAAGGATCTGTGCAGCGTTCCCCTGAGGGCTTGGCGCGTTGTCACCGAATCTAGTTCTCGCAGGAAGTGAACTCGCGTACCACAGTACGCCCGTTGGGCGCATCGAGTACGGCGCAATGAAAGAAGTCGCGCTGTGGCAGGCGGGCAACCAGCGACAGCCGGAAGTAGCGCAGGCCTTCGGTCTGCTCGCCTTCCTGCACGCCAGCCGCGTCACGCACGACGTCCGGAGCGCGCTCCATGTCGATCAGGTTATCCGTTCCCGGCCGTGCGGTCACGTAGGGCGCGATCGCGTCCCACATTTCCGGTGTCATGCCCTGCACGCGATTCAGCTCGGACGCCAGCAGAAAGGGCCGGTTGCCGCTGCGTTCCGGCGGCGTGCGTAGCCGGTAGACCGGGTCGTCGGTCTCCGGGTCCATCCAGTCGCGGATGGCTGCCGCGAGCTGCTCGCCCTGCCAGGCGGCGATGTTCGCCTCGGACCCGGCGCGGGCCACCAGGTCCGCAAAGGCGGCGACCGGCGCGTCTTCGACGCGGGCCAGGCTGTTCAGGTTGAACCGGCAGTGCAGGTTCTCCAGGCTCGCGATCAGGTCGATGCCGTCGATCACCAGTGGCACCGGCGGGGACACGCAGGTGTCCCAGGGCAGCTCGTTCAGGTTCGGCCACTGCTCCAGCAGGCGCAGGGCCATGACCTCGGCGCCGAGCAACAGGCTGCGCGCGAGATCCTGCTCGAAGACCAGTCCGGAGCGCTGGATCTGGGTGTGGTCGCGCACACTCATCCCGATCGCCGCGGTGACCGCGATCGCGACCACCAGCAGGGCGGTGATCAGCGCGACGCCTCGCTGCCGCCGTCTCATACACCCCCCGGCAGGGCCAGGTGCCGCTCGACCCGGCCCAGGCCCGGCACCTCGAGGATGATCTCCACCAGCGCCGGCAGCGTGCGCTGCGGGTCGGCCCCGCGCAGCGGCGGCCAGCTGTCCAGGACTTCCTCGCCGCGCGCGCCCGGGTTCACGAAGCGCAGCTCCATCAGCACGGGCTCACGGCCGTCCCGGGTGTCGCGGGCGGCCAGGAAGACCCGCGCCATCGGCTCGGTATCGTCACCCGCGTCGATCACGTCCCAGAGCCGCCGCTCCAGGCCTTCCTCGGTCACCCGCCAGCCGATCCGGCGCAGCCGGTCGGTGCCGCCGCTGCCCGTGCGCACCAGTTCCAGTTCGGGCTCGGTGGCCAGCGGGCTGTAGCGCAACGCAGGCTGGCGGTCGCCGAAGCGGTCGCGCGGCTCGACCGTCGCGACCTGGCGCAGGTCGCGCTCGAGGACCGCCAGGGTCACCTGCAGCTCGGCCAGCACGCCGCCGCGCAGCCGGGTCTGGCTGTCGGCGTTCAGCACCGCCTGCAGGCCGCCGTAGGCGAGCGCACTGACCACCGCGAACACCGCCACCGCGATCAGCAGTTCGAGCAGCGTGAAGCCGCGTACGCGGGTCCGCTTCATGGCAGCAGGTACCCGACGGCGCGGGCGCGCACATCCGCGGCCGGGCCGCTGGCGGGCCACACCGTGACCTCGACGCGCAGCACCGGCGGCAGCTCCAGCGGCGCCTCGGGCACTTCCTCCCGGATCTCGACGCGATACTCCCAGTCCTGGCCCGCCTGCCGCAGGCTGCCCTGGCCGGTCCCGGGTCGCGGCAGCAGCAGGCCGGCCTCGTAGCGTGCAACCAGGTTCTGTCCGACCCAGTGCGCAAGGGTGCGCTCCTGCAGATAGTGGGTATTGCGGGTGTGCTCCGAGCCGGCCTTCACCAGCGCCCCCAGTGCCACCGCGAGGATGGCCAGCGCGACCAGCACCTCCAGCAGCGTGAAGCCGCGCGCTGCGTGCAATGGGGCTCGCCCCGGCGTCATCGCAGCGTCTCCAGCAGCAGCCGTCCGTCGCGCGCACCGGTCACGCGCAGGATGTCGCTGGCCCCCCCGGCGGGCCGCATCTCCAGTTCGAAGGGAGTCAGTTCGCCGGCGCCGTTGAACAGGACCTGGGGGCGATCGGCGCGGTCGTCCAGCGGGACCACCCGGCCTTCCTGGCGCAGGCGCAGTTCGACGCCCAGGTGCTCCACCGAGCGGGGTCCCAGGGGCGCGCGGTCGAGTTCGATCCAGGTCACGCGGGCGTCATCGAGAAAGACCTGCTCCAGGAACGCATAGCCGTTGCGCGAGAAGCCCAGTGCGCGGGCCTGGCCGGTCAGCAGGCTCTCGTCGCGTGCCAGCCCCGCCAGTTCCACCAGCCGCCGCGCCTCCTGTTCCATCTGGCGCGAGGCGCCGCCGCCCACCGCCAGCACCGCGAAGCCGACCAGCAGGCCGAAGATCAGCAGCACCACCAGCAATTCGAGCAGCGTGAAGCCCCGGCGCCGCTGCCGCCTGCCGCTGCTGGCCGTGCCCGTTGTCACCCGGGAGCTCAGAAGTCGTCGAGGTTCCAGTTGCCGATCTCGGCGTTGATCCCGGTGCCGCCGCGGCGGCCGTCGGCGCCGAAGCTGAAGATGTCGATGTCACCGCGGGTACCCGGGTTCAGGTACTGGTAGTCGTTGCCCCAGGGGTCCTTGGGCAGTCGGTCCATGTAGCCACCGGAGCGGTAGTTGCGCGGCTCGGGCCCGGTGCGCGGCCGCTCGACCAGCGCCTGCAGCCCCTGGTTGGTGTCCGGGTACACGAAGTTGTCGAGGCGGTACAGGTTCAGCGCCGATTCGAGCGCGCGGATGTCGCTCTTGACCTTGGTGATGCGGGCGTCGTCCGGGCGGTCCATCACCCTTGGCACGACGATGGCGGCAAGGATGCCGAGGATCACCACGACCACCATGATCTCGATCAGGGTGAAACCGTGGCTGCGGCCGCGGACGGTGCTGGGGTATTGCATTGGGGACATGATCTAGTTCACCAGTTGGTTCAGTTCAAAGATGGGCAGCAGGATAGCCAGCACGATGGTCAGCACCACGGCGCCCATGGTCACGATCAGCAGCGGCTCGAACAGGCCGACCACCATCGCGATGCGGGTCTCCAGTTCGCGCTCCTGGGTCTCGGCGGCCCGCTCCAGCATCTCGTTCAGCTTGCCGCTGGACTCGCCGCTCCGGATCAGGTGCACCGTCATCGGCGGAAAGTACCCGCTCTGTTCCAGCGCACGGCCGATGCTGCTGCCCTCGCGCACGCGCGCCGCCGCAGCCGCCACCGCCGCCCGCATCGGCCGGTTGCCGATCACTTCGCCGCTGGTGCGCAGGGCCTCCAGCAGTGGGACACCGCTGGCCGCCAGAATGCTCAGTGTGCGTGCGAAGCGGGCGGTGTTCAGGCCGCGTGCCAGGCGCCCGACCAGCGGCAGGCGCAGCAGCAGGGCATGATACCGGTAACGCCAGTGTTCGTGTCGCAGCAGGCGGCGCAGGCCGAACAACAGCACGACCAGGCCGGCCAGCGCCCACAGCCCGAAGTCGCGCAGGGCGTCGCTGGTCGCGATCAGGGCGACGGTCAGCCAGGGTAGGTCCTGGCCGATGCCGGCGAAGACCTGCACCACCTCCGGCACCACGAACGCGAGCAGGGCCACGGTGACGCCGATCGCGACCAGGGTCAGGATCAGCGGGTAGAACAGCGCGAGACTGATCTTCTGGCGCAGCGCGTTGCGGCTCTCGGTGTAGTCGGCGAGCCGCTCCAGCACCAGGTCCAGATGCCCGGACTGCTCGCCGGCGGCGACCGTGGTCCGGTAGAGTTCGGGAAAAACGCGGGGAAACGCGGCCAATGCCGACGCCAGCGCATGCCCCTCCATCACCCGCGTGCGCACCGCGGTCAGCACGTTGCGGATCCGCGCCTTCTCGGTCTGCCGCGCCACCGTGCCGAGGATCTCCTCGACCGGCAGCCCGGCGCGGGCCAGCGTGGCCATCTGCCGTGTGGCCAGCGCCAGGTCCAGCGGGCTGATGCCGCGCCCGCCGAGGGTCAGGCCGCCGCTGCGGGCCTGCTCGCGGACTTCCTCGACCTGCAGCGGGTTCAGGCCATCCTGACGCAGCCGGGCGCGGACCGCCCGGGCCGTATCGCCCTCGGCGACGCCCTTGCGCCTGCGGCCGCCGGCATCCAGCGCCTGGTATTCAAACGCGGGCATGGCGGCGCAACGGGACGGCCGGCTGGAACCGGCGGGGGCAGGTGCCACGGAGCTGCAGGGTCACCGCTAGTCAGTCCTCACGGGTGACACGAACGACTTCTTCGATCGAGGTCGTGCCGTCGAGGATGCGGCGCACGCCGTCGGCGCGGATGTTCGGCGTCGACATGCGGACATGCTCAGCCATCGCGCGTTCACCAATTCCGTCGTGGATCATCTGGCGCAGCGTATCATCGACTTCGATCAACTCGTAGATCCCGGTGCGGCCCCGATACCCCAGCCCGTTGCACTTCGGGCAGCCGCGAGCCCGGTGGATCAGGGGCGGGTCGGACAGGTCCAGGCCCAGCTGGATGCACTCGCTGTGGGTGGCGACGGCCGGCTTGCGGCAGCTGGTGCACAGCACACGCACCAGGCGCTGGGCCAGGATCCCGTTCAGCGTGGACGCCAGCAGGAAGGGTTCCACGCCCATGTCACGCAGACGGGTGATCGTGCCAATCGCCGAATTGGTGTGCAGGGTCGAGAACACCAGGTGTCCGGTCAGGCTCGCCTGGACCGCGATCTGCACCGTCTCCAGGTCGCGGATCTCGCCGACCATCACCACGTCCGGGTCCTGGCGCAGGATCGCGCGCAGTCCGCGTGCGAAGGTCATGTCGACCCGGGTGTTGATCTGGGTTTGGCCGATGCCGTCGAGGTAGTACTCGATCGGATCCTCCACCGTCAGGATGTTGCGGCTGCGGTCGTTCAGGCGCATCAGGGCGGCGTACAGCGTGGTGGTCTTGCCCGAGCCGGTGGGACCGGTCACGAGCACGATACCGTGCGGACGGCTGATCACCCGCTCCATGCCCAGGTACTGCTCTTCGGCCATGCCCAGGTGGCGCAGTTCCAGGCGCCCGGCCTGCTTGTCGAGCAGCCGCAGCACCACCCGCTCGCCGTGCCCGGAAGGCAGCGTGGAGACGCGCACGTCGACCGGGCGGCCGGCGACGCGCAGGGAAATGCGCCCGTCCTGGGGCAGGCGCTTCTCGGCGATGTCGAGCCGCGCCATGACCTTGACCCGGGAGACGATCAGCGGCGCCAGGCTCACCGGCGGGTTCAGCACCTCGCGCAGCACGCCGTCCACACGCAGACGCACCGAAAGGCGGGTCTCGAAGGGTTCGATGTGGATGTCGGAGGCGTTCTCGCGCACGGCCTCGGTCAGCAGGGCGTTGATCAGGCGGATGATCGGTGCGTCGTCCTCGGCCTCGAGGAGGTCCTGCGGTTCGGCCAGGGACTCGGCCACGCTGAGCAGGTCGCCGCCCTCGTTCAGGCCCTCGACAAAGTTCATCGCGTCGTTGCTGCTGCGCTCGTGCTGCTCGCGCAGCCTCAGGTCGAACTCGTCGGTACTCAGCGGCTCGAGCTGCAGGCGCTCCGCGCTGCGCCGGCGGATCTCGAGCACCGCCATCGGGTCCGCATCGGCGCGCAGGTACAGGGTGCGGCGGCCATTCACCACCGGTCCCGGCAGCACCCCGGAGCGGCGCGAGAAGCCGTAGCCCGGGCTGAGCGGCTCGGCAGGGCCTGCGCCCACGGTCATGGTTTCGGGATCCGGCAGGGCGCTCATCGATACCGGGGCGGTACGCCGAGCGGATTCAGTTCCGCGAACGGCGGCGGCAGGCGGGTCAGTTCCTCGAGGCGCGGGTTCGTCTCGGAGAACGGGGGCGGCAGGTAGGTCAGTTCCCGCCACTCGGGCAGCAGCAGGGTATCGTCGTTGATGCCGCGTCTGCCCCGCTGGGCCTCGAGCAGTTGCTGGCGACGGATGTAGCTGTATTTCTCGCTGGTTAGCTCGGCCCCGGTGGCGTTGGTGCGCACGATCCGAGGGTACAGGAAGACCATCAGGTTGAGCTTCTCCGTGCTCTCGCTGTCGTAGCGGAACAGGCGCCCGAGGCCGGGGATGTCGCCGAGCCCGGGGACCTTGTCGCGGGTCTCGATCCGGTTCTCGGAAATCAGGCCGCCGAGCACGAGCATCTCGCCGTCGTCCACCATCACGTGGGTGCGCAACGAGCGGGTGTTGGTGACCAGATCGCGGGCGTCACCCGTCGGCGCAAGGGAGGAGACCTCCTGCTCGACCTCGAGCCGGATCGCGTTCCCCTCGTTGATCTGCGGCCGTATCCGCAATTTGACGCCGATGTCCTCGCGGCGGATGGTGTCGAAGGCCTGGCCGGAGTCCTCGACCGAGCGGCCGACCACGAACGGCACGTTCTGGCCGACGACGATCTCGGCCTCCTCGTTGTCCAGGGTCAGCAGGCTGGGTGTGGACAGGATGTTGCTGGACGTGTCCCCCTGCAGGGCGCTGATCAGCAACGCGATCTGGGTGCTGCCGCTGCTGCCGATGCCGCCCAGGGAAATGCCGTCCCCGGGGTTGGGGGGTGCCGCGACGTCACCGTCCAGAAAGGCCCGCACGCCCGACGCGAGCCGCAGCAGGCCGCGTCCGTCGCGGTCGAAGTTGATCAGTCCGAAACCCGAGCTCGGCGATCCCGCAGCCCACTGCACGCCAAGCTGCCGGACGCGATCGGAGGAGATCTCGGCGATCACCGCCTCCACCATCACCTGCGCCCTGCGGATGTCCAGTCTTTCGATGATGTCGGCGTAATCCTGTGTATCCTCCGGCGCGCCGAAGATGACCACCGCGTTGGTGCTCTGGTGCGCCTGGATGCGCACCGAGCCTCCGGTGCGCCGGGCGTCGGCGCCGGCCTCCTGCCGGGTTTCGGCGATGCCGCGCAGCACCTCCACCACGTCCTCGGCCTGAGCGTAACGCAGGTAATGGACCTGGGTGTTGCCCACCGCAACCGCCGTATCCAACTGCGAGATCAGCGCACGCAGCGGGATCCGGCGCTCCGGGTCGCCGGACAGGATGATGGCGTTGGCGCGCTCGTCGGCCAGTACGCGCACGCGTCCCCGGGCGGCGGGTCCGTCGCCGGTTCCGGTCTCGAGTTCGCGCAGCTTGGTGGCCAGGCTCGCGGCATTGGCGTGGCGCAACTGAATGACCTCGAAGCCTTCGGGTACCGGCTGGTCGATGCGCGCGACCAGCTCCCGGATGCGGCGCACGTTGGCCACCGTATCCGAGACCAGCAGCGAATTGGTTTCGGTAGCGGCCGCCAGGTGCCCGCCCTGAGGCACCAGCGGGCGCAGGATCGGCACCAGCTGCGCTGCGCTCACGTGTTCCGTGTGGATCACGTGGGTCACGATCTCGTCGTCGCGCAGGCGCTCGTGGGCGAACAGGTTGGGAATGTCGCCCTGCTTGGCCTGCACGTCGGGGACGATCTTGGTCGCCGCGCCGCTGGGCACTGCGGCGAAACCGTAGACCTTCAGCACGCCGAGGAAGAGGTCGTACAGCTCATCGCGCGCCACGGGACGGCCTGAGACCACACTGACGCGCCCACGGACCCGGGGGTCGATGATGAAATTGGTGCCGGTCTCTTCGGCAACGAGGTCGATCAGCGTCTGGATTTCGGCATCGCGCAGATTCAGCGTCAGCGTGTCGGCTTGCGCCACCGGCACCAGCCAGGAAAGCGCAGCAAGGACGAGCATCGGCAGTAATCTGCGAAACATAGAGGCTCTCAATCGACCAGCTCGATGCTGAGGGGCAGCGCCTGGCCGTCACGCTCGACCACGAGTTCCACACGCAGTTGGCCGGCCAGATCCTGAAACAGGCGATCAGCGTCATCGATCGCCGACAGCGGTATGCCATTAACGGAAGTTATCACGTCGCCGGGTCGGAGTCCGGCCTGCTGGAACTGCCGGGCATTGCGCGTCGGGCTGACCTCCAGTCCGTGCAGCACACCACCCTGGATCACGGGCCGCGCCCGTACCGTCTGCAGCAGGCGCTCGGGATCGCCGAGCCACTCGGAGCGCTGTATGCGCGGCTCGTCGGTCGCGTTGGGGGCCGGTGCCGGGGCTGCCGTCCGGACGGGTGCCGCGCTGGCCGGTGCACCTGCCGTGCTGCCGTCCGAGCGCGGGAGGCGCAGGGTCTCGTAGCCGCCGTCGCGCTCCAGGATCACACGGTCGATGTGGATCTGGTGCAGCCGGGCCTGACCGCCACCCACCGCATCGCCAACCCGATACAGGCGCTCGGGGCTGCCACTCTCGACGATAATCGCGTGGCCCTGCTCCGGGGCGTCACTGGCCATCAGGCCCACCAGGCGTAGCCGCAGCCGCGTCTCCGGGGCCACCACGGGTTCGGGTGCGGCGCGCTCGCCGAGCACCCCGAACAGCGGCAGCCTGGCAACCGTGGCGAAGGGCGACTCGGTGGCGGCGGCCGTCGTCGGCGCGACGCTCTCGGCCGTGATGTCGACCGTCGCCGTCGGCCGCACGTCGGGCTCCAGCGCCTGCCAGGTCAGCTGCGCCGCCATCACGCCCAGGCCCAGCAGCAAGAGCACGCTGACGACGCGGGGCAGGACGGACGGTGGGGTCGTTGCAATGGCCAACATCTCTCTTCAGGGCCTCCCGGCAGGCGCACCAAAAGCCGGTCGGCGCGTCGCGTCATCCGGGTCGGGGCGTTCCATCGGCAGGCGGCTCAGGCGATTCACACGGCAAATGTAGCAGAGGCGAATGCCAGGGCGCTCGTATCTTTTTCGCCCTTTTTTCCCGCGTGAATCGCGCCTTTATACCAGTCAGTACCTTACGGAATTTACCTGACGCGAGTTCGCAGGCAGCCCCGGGCGCGCGTCTCCAAGCCCCAAACCCAGGAGCCAGCGCTCGGACTCCGCAGGGGTTCGTGACGTGCGCCGGCGCGTCGCTGGACGCAGCGCGATGATGGAGTGCCGGAACTCGCTCCCGCTTTGGTCCGGCCCGGGAGCGGCGGATCAGGCCTGCGCCGGGAGCTCCTCCAGCAGCAGGCTGTGGCCCCCCATGTTCTTCGGCTGAGGAACGCCCATGAGTGCGAGCACGGTGGGCGCCACATCCGCGAGGCCGCCGCCGGTGGTCAAGCGCCAACGGCTGCTATCCATCACCATGCACATCACCGGATACGTGGTGTGCTGGGTGTGCGGCTCGCCGGTGACCGGATCGACGTACTCGTCGCAGTTGCCGTGATCGGCGGTCAGGATCACGGAATAGCCCTGGGCCTTGGCCGCATCCAGGACCCGCCCGACCTGGGTGTCCAGGGTTTCCACCGCCTTGATCAGCGGTTCGCGCATCGCGGTGTGGCCGACCATGTCGCCGTTGGCGAAGTTGACCAGGATGAATCCGTAGCGCCCCTTTTCCATCGCGGCGATCGTCTCGTCGGCGACCTCGGCCGCGCTCATCTCCGGCTGCTGGTCGTAGGTGTCTACGCTCGGCGAAGGCACCATCACCCGGTCCTCCCCCGCCAGCGGCTCCTCGCGGCCGCCGTTGAAGAAGAAGGTGACGTGCGCGTACTTCTCCGTTTCCGCGCAATGGAACTGCGGGATGCCCGCCGCCGCGATGACCCCGCCCAGCGTGGTGCCGGGGCGCTCCGGGGGGAACGCGATCGGGGCCAGGAAGCGGGGTTCGTACTCGGTCAGGCAGGTGACGAAGACCGGGTGGAAGTCGCCGCGGTCGAAGCCCGTGCAGTCTTCCATCGCCAGGGCGGCGGTCAGCTGCCGCGGCCGGTCGTTGCGGAAGTTGAACAGGATGCAGACGGCCTCGGTGCCCAGCGGCGCCGGCTCGCCGACGATGCGCGGCTTGATGAACTCATCGGTCTCGCCCGCCTCGTAGGCCGCCTCGATCGACGCGCGGGCGGTTTCGGCCGTTTCGCCCTCGGCGAAGGCGATCGCGCGAAAGGCGCGCTCGGTGCGCTCCCAGCGCTTGTCCCGATCCATTGCGTAGTACCGGCCGCACACGGTGCCGATCCGCCCGCCGGCCTGCTCGAGCTTCTGCTCGAGTTCCGGGAGATAGTTCAGCGCGGAGCGCGGCGGCGTATCGCGGCCATCGGTGATCATGTGCACGATGGGCTGGACTTCCTGCTCGCGGCAGATCTCGATCAGCGCGAGGAGATGCCGCATGTGGCTGTGCACGCCGCCGTCGGAGACCAGGCCGATCAGATGCAACGGCTGGTTTCGGGACCGGGCCGCGGAGGCCGCGCTGACCAGTGCGTCGTTGTGATGGAAGCTGCCGTCATCAATGGCGTCATCGATGCGCACCAGGTCCTGGCGCACGATGGTGCCGGCCCCCAGCGTCAGGTGCCCCACCTCGGAATTCCCCATCTGCCCATTGGGCAGCCCGACGGCGCGGCCGCAGGCATCCAGCGTGGTGTGGGAATGCGTGGACAGGTACTCGTCCAGGCGCGGCGTGTCGGCCTCGGCGTAGGCGTTGTTCACCTTGCTCGGGTTCACGCCAACGCCGTCCATGATGATCACGATCACGGGGCGACGTGGTGTGGGGCGCGGTTCAGCCATGATGCGTTCCAATCGGTTGCCGGAAAGCCCACATAGTACCAATGCCGGATAAGCCCATGTTGACCACCCCGCGGGAAGCGGAGGAAAACGCCAAAAGCGCCCCCATCCGCACCGCTCGTGACAGCCGGTCGCATCCCCCCCGCCCTGGATCGCGGCTGGAAGGCGCACTAGGAGCGCGCCTCGCGCGCGACTGGGGCGACTTGCGGAACATTGGTGAGAATCAGGAAAACCCAAGTCAGCGTGCGGGGTCAGTGCCGAAACGTACCTGAGATCGTGAGACTATCCTGGCTGCGGTATCCCGCCTGCGCAGGGTGCAGCCCTGCGCCTTGGAGTGGGGACCGTCATCCGCCGGCAGGCGCAAATCGAGGAACAAGTTGAATGGCAGATCAGCCGAGGTCTTTGAATGGCGGCGCGCGGGTGGCGGTCGTCATGCTGACCCTCAACCAGCGCGACACCACGCTGCGCGCGTTGCGCAGCCTGATGCCCCAGGTGGGGGAGCGGGATCGAGTGCTCGTTTGGGACAACGGCTCCGCAGATGGCACGGTACAGGCGGTTCGAGAGGCCTTTCCAGAAGTGCTTGCGCACCACCATCCGGAAAACCTGGGGGTTGCCTCCGGCCGCAATGCCGGGGCCAAGATGGCCATGTACACCTTCGACCCCGAGTATTTGCTGTTCCTCGACAACGACCTCGTACTGCAGCCCGGTTACCTCGCTGCGATGATCCAGACGCTCGACACAAAGCCGACCGTGGGCCAGGTGCAGTCGAAGCTGCTGTACCTCAATGAGCCGAACCGCATCAACGACGGCGGCGGCTGCCAAATCAATTTCTGGCTGGGGCGGACCAAGCCGGTAGGCTTTCGGCAGCTTGATCGTGGTCAGTGGGATCAGCCAGCACCTTGCATCTCCTGTGGGGGGTCAATGATGGTGCGCGCCGGCCTGTTCTCCGAGCTGGGTGGCTTCGACGGCCTTTTCAATCCGTTCGGGCCCGAGGATCTCGACTTCTCGCTGCGACTGCAGGAGCACGGATTCCAGGCGCTCTACGACCCGCGAGCAGTGGCCTTGCACGAGGTCGGTCACACCTACGATCGCGCGACCCGATGCGCCAAAACCTACGCGCGCTCGCGGACCGAGGTCTGGCTGCGTTTCCTACGTCGTCACGGCACACCTGCGCAGCGCGCCGGGTTCTTTGTGATTGGCACGCCGCTATTCGCTGCCAGACTGGCGTACCGGGAGCTGTCGCGCGGTGACTTTGGAGCCGCCGTGGACTCGCTGCGCGGAATGTTCGAGGCGTTCCGCACTACCAGTTAAATTTCCTAGTTCACCACCACTGGTGGCCATCTCGTCGTCAACGCGGAAAAAGGAACGATCGGACGATTTTGTTGACAGGAGGCGGGTCATTGCAGCGCCGCCGGGATCGTGCGGATCCTGGGTCAATCCATGATGTCTACGGGGGTTTGGAAACCGTGCGAGGCCCAGCCGATGGTGTTCCTCCGCGGCCCATCCCCCGAGATGCTCGTCTCCTACGAAAGGCTTACCCTGAATGGAATGCCAAATTCTGCCTTTACCCAGCACCATATCGACTACCCTGGCCGTCTCCAACTGCCACATGGCGAGATTTGGCTATATACTAAGATAATGACCACAGAAACCCCGCCGCGTGCCGGCGCTTCAGCCGTATGCCTCGGCGCTCCCGGGAACTCTCCCGGCAACCTGCGCCAGCGCATCCCGCAGGGCGACAGGCCCACGAACGGATGGCAAGGAGACCTTAGGCAATGAGCATCGGCATCGTGCTTGCGGAACATCATCCGATCGTGATCGAAGGGTTGAAGAGCCTGATTGAAGGCGAACCGGACATGGACATCGTGGCCGCCTGCAGTAGTGGCGCAGAGGCGCTGGAGGCCCTGCGGGAGAAGCCCGCGGACGTGCTCCTGGCCAGCCTCGGTCTGCCGGATATGAGCGGGCTCGACCTGCTGCGCACACTGCGGGTCGAGGAACTGGGCACGCGCTGCGTCCTCTTCGTGGGCAGCATCGGCGACGAGGACGCCGCGGAGGCCATGCGCCTGCGGGTCGAGGGCATCCTGCTCAAGGAAATGCCGACCCGATTGGTGCTTCAGTGCATCCGAAAGGTGCACGACGGGGGCCGCTGGGTGGAGACCCAGTCCATGACGCGCGTCGTCGACCGCCTGCAGGCGCAGCAGAACGGCCGCGGCGAGTTCCTCGACCGCCTCTCACCGCGCGAACAGGAAGTCACCCGCCTGGTGATGTCCGGCCTCAACAACAAGGACATCGCCGCCACGCTCTCCCTGAGCGTCGGCACCATCAAGATCCACCTGCACAATATCTACGAAAAACTCGGCCTGCGCTCCCGCCTCCAACTCGCCGCCTTCGCCCGCGAAAAAGGCTTCGACTGAGCCCACGGGACGAACCCAGGGGTCGGACCAAGCCAAACCACTGATGTAAAAGGGAAATCGGCTAGAATATACCCGCGATTTGCCCTTATACGGCCGTTTTTGCCGGTGAGTGCGTTGTTAAGCTGAGAAGGTGGTATCGGTGCCCTGTTCAAGGGTGCCGAATGGAGCCGCTACGGCGCCACCCGCCCGCACCGAGGGTGATCATCGGCAACTCAACCACGACGTGGGTCTGCCGACACATGTGGTCACTCTCCTGCCGCAAATCGTCACCTGCTGGCAAGCAACAGGCCGTTCTGGTCAGTCTCCTGCCGTTAAATACCATGATGGCCTCAAGATCTGCCGGCCCTTGCCGCTAACAGAGTTAAGCCCAACGAGTAGACACAGCGGCACAGGAATTGCTCGCGGGTTATTGGGAGGGCGCAGCGCCAAACGGAGCGGCGGCTGCCCCACTCGGTGCACTTTGCAGACTGCTCTGCCTGAAACACGTCTTTATAGTGCGGCGAGGGGTGGAGTTGCAGCACTGACGGGCCAGGGTCATCGCCACAAGTTACAACAGGGTTTCCATAGGATGAAGCGAAATCAAACGAGCGCTGCGTGCCGGGCCGGCAATACCGGCCGGTACGCAAGATCATGGGCCCGTCCTGGACTGCGCCGCAGATGAAGCGTTCGGCCAACAGGCGCTTTGCCCGCTGCGAGGATGTGAACCAGGGCTCGGCAGCCAAGGCAACGCTCGCTCAGCCACTCTCGTTCGCCCCGTCTGCGGGTGCACGCAGACCCCTGCGGCTGCGGCATGGACACATCCAGTTTCTCGGGCGGGACGTGTCCAGCTCGATGATCCTGCTCCTGCTGGCAGAATTCCTGATCCTGATGGGCGCTCTATCCCTGGCGGCCCTTCCCGCGGTCCAAAGCGTGTTTTCGACCCAAGGGGTTGGCCCGCAGGGCTCGTCTCTGCAGGCGTTCACCTTCGCGGCGGTGAACATGGTCGCGATGCTGAGCATGGGCCTTTACCGAAAGGGATCGCGCGACGGCATCACGGGAGTCGTCCTGCGGCTCGTGGGTGCACTCACCCTCGGCGCCGCGGTGCTTGCGATCCTGTTTTACCTCTTCCCGGGCGCGGCCCTGACCCGTGGCGTGATGGGCCTGGCGTTCGTGTTCGCTCTCGGCGGCCTTCTTTTCATGCGCGTGATCGGTATTCGCGCGCTGGAGCGGGACACCTTCAAGCGCCGCATCCTGGTGCTCGGCGCCGGGCACACCGCTGCGCTCTTCAATCACTTGCGACGCCGGGCGGATCGCCGCGGCTTCGAGGTCATCGGGTTCGTTCCTGGCCCCAATGAGAAATGTGAGATCGACCCGGAGCGTGTCACGGCGCTCGATATGCCGTTGGCCCATTACGCCTACGAGCGATTCGTCGATGACGTGGTCATTGCGCTCGACGATGGCCGCGGTGGCTTTCCGGCGGACGACTTGCTTGCCTGCAAGATGAGCGGCATCGATGTGATCGACATCTCGGATTTCTTCGAGCGCGAAACCGGAGTGCTCAAGCTCGACGCGCTGCGGCCAAGCAAGATGATCTTCTCCCGGGGGTTTCGCCAGAGCCTCTACCGGGGACTCGTCAAGCGGGCGCTGGATGTCGTGACCAGCATGGCATTGCTGTTGATCGCCTGGCCACTGATGCTGTTCGCGGCGATCGGCATTGTCATCGAAGGCAGGGGGCGCGGGTCGGTGCTGTTCCGGCAGGTGCGGGTCGGGCAGCACGGCCGCGAATTCAACCTGCTCAAATTCCGCAGCATGGTGATGGATGCGGAGGGCGACGGGGTGGCACGGTGGGCGACGAAGGAAGATCCGCGCATCACTCGCTTCGGGGCCTTCATGCGCAAGACCCGGATCGACGAGCTGCCGCAGCTCTTCAATGTGCTGCGCGGCGACATGAGCTTCGTGGGTCCGCGCCCGGAGCGGCCGGTATTCGTGCATCAGTTGGCGGCGCGACTCCCCTATTATCACCTTCGGCACTGGGTCAAGCCCGGACTCACCGGCTGGGCACAGATCAACTACCCGTATGGCGCCTCGGAGCAGGACGCTCGCGAGAAGCTCCAGTACGACCTCTACTACGTGAAGAACCAGGGCGTGGCACTCGATCTCATGATCATCGCCCAAACCGTCGAAGTCGTCCTCTGGGGCCGAGGCTCCCGCTAAAGCCGCGATGAGGTGAGCACGATCACCGCTACTGAGGGTGTTTGCTGCTGGAATGATCACGCAGGGTGAGGTTTGGGCCCCCTGGGGTCGGACCAAGGTAAAATCTTGATTCACCAAAGAAAGCGCCCGAAAAGCACACGAAATGCGGCCTTATCGGGCGATTTTCCGCCCCGAAAATGCCCCTGTAAGCCGTGATGAGGGCGTACGGTTTCTTGCTCGACCGCCGATCCGGCGTTGTATCGTGGGCGCCCACAGTCCTCGGGAGTCTGCAATGCCGGACCATACCCTCGGCACCCCGGTGCTGGAACTTCGGGACCGCCGGATCTACCGCGTCGGGGATGGCTCGCCAGTGGTCTGGCTGATCGACGACAGGGAACTCGGCGGCATCCTGGTCAACGCGCCGCCCTTCTCCAATGCCACCCTACAGGCGATCCGCGCGGTCACCCGGCCTGCCTACCTGTTCCTGCCCAGCCGCCGTGGCGCCCGAGACCTTGCCGCCTGGCACCATGCCGGGCTTGAGATTCTGGCCTTCGAGGCCGAGGCCCCAGCCATCCGCGCAGCCGGCGGCATCGTGGACATCGCCTTCAACCGCAAGCAAAGGCTCTCGCGCACCATCGACTTCCTGCCCATGGCCGGCGTCACCGAGGGCAGTTGCGCCCTGCGGCTGAAGAACCTGCCCGGCGTGATCTTCTTCGGACCGATGCTCGCGCCCGGCCCCGACGGCTGGCCCACGTTGACCCCAAACCCCGACGACCACTCCTGGGAGGCCCGCCTGTTCGGTGCCCTCGGCGTGAAGGACCTGAAGTTCGCCTACGCCTTCTGCGACCGCTTCGAGCCCGGCAAGACCCGGTTCGGCCCGGACGCGGACGCGCAGATCCAGCGACACATCGAGGCGATCTTCGAGGATTAGCGGCGGCGAGACCCTCGCAACGGTTGGCGCCAGCGACCGGGCAGTGGTCCGGCCGGAGTACGCGCGTGCTTGTGTCGGGGCGGCGGCAAGTAGTAACTTAAAATCATCGAGTTGCCGGGCCCATAGCGATGAGCGTGACGACGTTTTCCAGCCGTGAATTCAATCAACGTGCCATTGACATCCTCCCCACGGCTAAAGCCGGGGGATTCCTCCTGCGAGACGCTCATGCCCGAGCGCGAGAATGTTCCTTGCGGCATTGATGTCGCGGTCATG
>Ga0207421_10003495_pt1 | contig 18714 bp, 19 predicted proteins | sample SodLakKL_010_SED_4_FD_187542 | JGI IMG/M metagenome (GOLD analysis project Ga0207421, IMG submission 187542) | Alkaline sediment microbial communities from Lake Tanatar, Kulunda Steppe, Russia - 8KL_010_SED (SPAdes) (version 2) | ecosystem: Environmental > Aquatic > Non-marine Saline and... | reverse complement strand
CTTTGGTTTTGTGAAAATTCAAACATAAGCTTTGACCTCTTGAATTATGCTTTTTGTGCTAATTCCGGTTCCTGTGCAGTGAGTATCTTATCCATCTTGGCAGGATTGGTGGATTTAGTTATCGCCTGCTCACGGTCAATATAACCGTTAAAATACATATCAGCGATGCTCTTATCCATGTTCTGCATACCCATTCGTCGCGAGGTTTCGATAATATTTGGAATTTCATATATCCTGTTTTCTCTGATACAGTTACGAACAGCAGATGTGCAGAGCAATATTTCTGTACATGGAACCATACCTGGAACATCTATTCTGCTGAACAATGTTTGAGAAACAACAGCCTGCAGAGTGTTGGAAAGCATAGCTCTTATTTGATTCTGCTGCTCTCCCGGATAAATATCAATAATACGCTCGATAGTCTGTGGTGCGTTTATTGTATGCAGCGTACTGAAGACCAGGTGACCTGTCTCGGCCGCGGTAATAGTGGAGCTTGTCGTTTCAAGGTCTCGCATTTCACCAACCATTACGATATCAGGATCCTGGCGAAGAGCGTGGCGTAACCCGGAAGCAAATGTAGGACAATCCGCTCCAACCTCACGCTGCTCTATCATCGAAAGATTGTTTTCCAGAGCGTATTCGACCGGATCTTCAAGCGTTATTATGCGTTTACGGTATTTGGCATTAATTGTCCCTACCATAGACGCCAGTGTGGTACTCTTACCCGAACCGGTATGCCCGGTAACGAGCACCAGCCCGCGGGGAAGGTCCGTCAACTCCTTAACTATCGCCGGCAAATGAAGTTCAGACATATCTGGAATATAGTTCGGTATTACCCTGAACGAAATAGCTATCGTCTCACGCTGGTAATGGGCATTGACACGAAAACGGTGACCGGATTCTATTATGGTCGAAAAATCATAATCTCTGCCTTCGGTAAATTTCTTAAAACGGTCTGAACCGATCATCGACAGCACCATCTGTTCGGCGTCTTCATCCGTAACTTCAGGAAGATCCATATCTATCAGATCCGTATTTCTACGAAAAACCGGCGGAAGACCTACATTTATATGAACATCGCTGGCGCCGAATTCTATTGCCTGTTCCAGTATCTCTTTTATTTCCATTATCTTGTTCTCCTGTTTTATGCCGACTTATTGTTGTTACCTGAATCCTCAGGCTTAACTGTTATATTTGACTCTTCTTCCAAACAAACCTGTGTAACCCGCAGAACTTCTTCCAATGTGGTTAGACCTTGTTTTATTTTCGCCACTCCGTCATCAAACATACTCGCTTGACCGCTCTGGGAAAAAGCTTGTCGCATATTGTTTACAGACGAGTCCTTGTTAATCATATCTCGAAATTTCTCATCAATCACAAGAAACTCATATATGCCCAGCCTGCCTGCGTAGCCGGAATTTCGACAACTATCGCAGCCTTTGCCGTGAAAAAGCTCCGAAGGCTGAATGCCGCTGTGGCGGGCATGTTTTTGTATGTTTTCAGGTAGTGTGTACTGCTCTTTACATTTAGGACAAATCCTGCGAACAAGACGCTGAGCTAAAATGGCGTTTAGTGAAGCCGCGATAAGATAAGGATCAACTCCGATATTGACAAGACGAGTAACACTGCTGGGAGCGTCGTTTGTGTGAAGAGTTGACAACACAAGATGGCCTGTCAATGCTGCCTGCACGGCGATACAAGCTGTTTCGCGATCGCGAATTTCACCTATCATTATCACATCCGGATCCTGACGCAGCAGCGAACGAAGCGCCGCAGCAAATGACAGCCCGATACTGTCCCTTACATGAACCTGATTACAAAAGCTTAATTCATATTCAACCGGATCCTCGACCGTTGATACATTCAGCGTGTCCCCGTCCATTTGTGCAAGAGCCGAATAAAGCGTGGTGCTTTTACCGGAGCCAGTTGGGCCCGTCACCAGCATTATGCCATGAGGCATCGCGATTTGCTGCTCGAAAGCCTCTTTAACATCCTCTGCCATACCGAGTCTATCCAGGCCGCGCATGATACTGTTGCTATCCAGAATACGAATAACAACTTTTTCACCGTGATTTGTAGGCAGTGTCGAAACACGCAGATCTATACCCCTGCCTCCTACAATAACTGAGACCTTGCCATCCTGGGGCAGACGCCTTTCACTGATGTCAAGGTTGGCCATAATCTTAATACGCGAGACCAAGGCAGGATGCATCTTCAGCGGCGATTTCATCATTTCGAAGAGTACGCCGTCAATGCGATAGCGAATGCGGGTATTTTTAGGCTTAGGCTCTATATGAACATCACTTGCGCCTTCATGGATGGCATTAGAAATGCAGTAATTTACAAATTTTATTACCGGCGACTGCCCTGCCATCTTTTCGAGGTCTTCGAAGTCGCGCTGCTCCTCCTGAACGACCTCGACATCGGTCATATCCGATATAATGTCATCAAGCTTATAATCGTTGCGTTCCTGCTCGATTCCTTCGAAAAGGCTTTCGATATCACTTTTTAACGCAAGCACCAACTTTGCCGGCATACCGGTCAGTCGCTTTGCTTCCTCTACCGCGAAAATATTGCCCGGATCAGCCGTTGCAAGAACCAGAGTCTCGTCCTCAACATCTATCGGACAAAGCCAGTTGGTTCGAATGAAATAGGCATCAAGTTTATTAAAAGCTTCCTCATTGATGGTTTCAGTATTAATGCGACGACACGGCATGCTGTGCATTTCCGCGTTGGCCACAAGAACATCATCCTCTGGAACAAGGTTGTTCTCCAGTATGAATTCAACGATATCCTTCTGAGGCTCTCGAGCATGCTCTGTGCGTATTTTACTTTGTTCAGAAGCATCAATGCTTTGAAGCTCCAGAAGAACATCGAGAACATCACGGCTGTGACCAACAGAAACCGGCTCATCTTCCTCAGGACTATATAAATCGACCAAGCCCGCTATTTCTTGGCCGCCTTGCTGGCAGCTTGCACCGGTTTGCTCAGCATTATTGCCCGATATCAACGAATCAGGCCGCTGGGGTTCTTTGTCTGATATAAATGGAAGTTTCATTCGTCTAACTTTAATGTAATCCTTGTATTTTCCCCGGAAGCGAGCTCAACAAAGTCACTACCGATTTTCGTAATTTCTAATCCCTTGATGGTGTCGCCTTCGTACAAAAGCTCATCGTTGATCATACACGAATTGCCCCTGGGGCTTTCCATTATTGTGACCAGATAGAGCTCACCTGAACTCACACGAGGCTGCGAAAATGCGTCCTGAATATCGTCGGAATCTGCCGAACTATCGAGTCCGCCAAGAAAATCTTCCACTGCGAACGGATTCTTAACAAGCTCCTCGGCCTTTACCTGTTCGAAACCGGCCATCTCATTGAACTTTCGCAAAATACTGTCCACCTGGCCCGTCCCGTCAGCTTCTATGCCCGTAAGCTCAGCAATAGCCATTTCGATGCGCATTTCCTCAGGATTCTGTTCCTCGGCCTCGGCAGAGTCAGGGGAAGCGCTTTTTATCATAAACCAAAGACAAAGCAAACCAATCACCGACAACAACACCAGCATCTTTGTGGTTTTGTTAACCTGCTTAGCCTTATCCGCAACCGTAATAAACTGCTCACCCGAATCTACCGGTCCTTTGTCCGCAGGTTTAGTCCCTTTGGAATCATTACCGATATTATCCAGATCCTGCTCTGACTTTTGAAAAGAAAGCATAACAAGCCCTCAACTAAGAATGTAAAATAATTAGCTTTTTCAAATTCTTCCGTGCTGGAAAAAAATGCTCACAATAAAATCAGCCGATATCTGACCTTCTTCATGTCGTGACTTTTGTAGATCGAGCTGACTAATCTTCATAATCCGCGGTAGCTGTTCCAGTTGAAGCAAAAAAGAATAAAACGAGTGGAAATCACCCTCAAGCTCCATCTTTAACGGCTGTTCGATATAGCCGCTGTTGTTGCTCCTGTCCAGAGTCTGAAAAGTCCGAGAAGAAAGCCCCTGCCTTTGAGCGATAACAGTTACATCCTGAAGAACTTTATCAATCTCTACCGAAGACGGCAGCTTGCTCTCAAAAAAAGCGATAGACTCTTCCAGCGTTTGCAACTGTTGGCCAAGATCCTGCGCCGCCGAGCTGGCACGCTCGAACTGTTCGAGCTTATCAATCTTTTCCTCAGTTCGTTGCCGAGCCTCAGCAAGATGTCGGTTGGCAGGTTTAATCATGTATTGATACCCGATATACAAAATGCCGATCAATACAAGAAAGAATATTATCTTTTTAACGCCGCTGCTCATTGTTTTTCCTTTCGTGTTCTCCTAAGACCAACTGATTAAAAAGCCCTCTTACGCTGATAACCGGCACGAATTCTGCTTATTTGTTCCTCCGTCAAATTAACCGAAGTATCAAGCCTTGCCGTAAGTCTGAATCTTCTGAAAGTCATCTCATTTATATCATACTTTTTCGATTCAATTAGCGAAACATCTGTAAGCAATTCCTCTCTATTGAGTCTTTCGATATACGAGGCAACCTGTAAATCGCTTGGAGCAACACCCTCTATGATCATACTTGTCTGGGCCGGAACTGGCCTGCCTGATTCGGATGCAGCATCTTCTTCGGAATCTTGCCTGTGCCTGCTATGGGTGGTAGCTCTGCTTCGGGCGCCTTGAGAATTCTGTTGAGCCACTTTCAAATCTAAAAATGTCACACCACTGGGGAGATTATTCGTCAGACAAGCCAGTAAAATGCTCCTGGGAACAGGGTCGGGCAATTGCATAGCCGTCTGAGCAGTCTGCATCATATCACGCTTTCTTTGCTGAAGCTGTTCAAACTGTTGTATAGCTGCCTGAACCTCTTCAATCTGCTGATTTACCACTTCCTCTTTGGCCAGAATGGCCCGCTGGCGAACCTTGATGATCCCGAAGGTGCCAACAAGTGCCGCCATCAGCAAAATGAACAGAAAAAGGTAAATATAATTTGTTCTGCGAAGCTCCGTCGCCTGTACATAATCATCCGGTACAAAATTTATATTACTCATCGCGATTCCCCGTCCTAAGATAGGCTAAGGCCAAAAGCCGTAGCCCAGTTCAGTTTATTATCACGCCTGTCTATAGCCGACTCTGCCGCCCCGGCTATCTCCGTTGCTTTAAGGCAGTCACCCATCTGCGCAGGAACACGCAGATTCTTTGCTATCGCTGAGCAAACATCCTTGTCAACAGCCTGGCCGCTAACGAATATCAACCGAGCAATTTTTACATCTTTATACATCGCAGAAAACTGCTTTCTGCACTGGTCAAGCTCCCGAAGAAGCTGGTTAATAGCCGGCTCTGCCTGTTGGGAATGAAGCCTGGCACTGCCGATAGCTATCGAATGTGCAAAAAGAAGATTCCGGTCTCGGCAAATAACAACATTGGTGCAATGAGGCTCTATATCCAGCAGTAATACCGGCAAATCCCGGTCAACCTCACGCCTACCGAAAAAATTCACATAGCTGTTGATAATAGCCGTAGGCCAAACTGCCATAGATTTAACATTCAAACTGGTCTTCTCATAAACAGCAAGGTAACGATTTATCTTTTCCCGCTCAGCGGCGATAACAATCACATTATCCTGCTCAGTTGCTATTATTTTCATCATCGAGTCAGCCGGATCAAAGGGCAGTCTTTGCGCGACTTTTTCCATTAATGCATCATCGCCGCTTTTGCTATTCTTCGGCATTTTCAGGTAATCAATGAATACATCAGTAGCTGGTATAGACGCAGAAAGCTCCTTCCCGCGAAAACGCTTCTCAGAAACTATCGCTTTTATCGCGCTAATAGCCCATCTTTGCCAGGCTGCGCTGCCGGGTATCATACCGGGTGGACAATGCCTGCTACCGCCTGCTATCAGCGAAACCCCGTTTCCGTTATGGGCGTCAAGCTGCACCAGGCGAAGCACAGAACCCGATGTGTCAATACCGATAGGCTGTGTTTTCCGCCTTAAAAAATCTAACATCAGAACATACCCCCTGGTTGCGTTAATCAAAAATTATCAAACCAACTAAAATATATGAAACAAAATCCCCATAAGCCAAACCGCAGAAGAAAAATAAGCCAGGTTTTTGGATATTAAGTGAAATGTCCGATAAAAATACCGAAACGACTTTTTGCGTTTTTGTTGACGCCCTGCTTCGCTAAATATATCCTATAGCAAAAATCAGACCTTTTTGGAGGTAAGTATATTATGTGTGTGGAAGGTTTTTATTTTTGGCCGCTTGGGCCTTTAGTGGGCGTAACATTTCTTTTAGCGCTGTTGGCTATTGCCGGGGCGGTGTTCACAATAGTTATGCTGGTGGATTGTCTCCAGCGACCTGCCAATCGCTTTTACAATCCAATAACTAGCGGCGGACAGAACGACAAGATAATCTGGGCAGTGGCATTGATTGCATCTTTCTGGCTGTATTTCGTGCCATCGATAGTTTATTATTTTGTGGTAATGAAAGGCCAGCCGCCCAGACAAGGCCCTGCCTCACTGCAGCAGCAGCAACCACAGCCCCAGTCACAACCTGAAAACCAGCAATCCACTGAAAAGCCGCCGGAATAGGAAATTTTGACTATATGGCTGAACGAAAGGGTAAATACTTCAAAAAGTTCGGTTTTTCAGGCCTAAGCGCAGTGGGAAAAATCGGCTTTTTGATGATTTTCGCCGGTGCGGCGTGGATGATCTGGCAGGGATGGGTGCGCAGCGACTGGCCGCAATGGCAAACGCAAAGCCTTACAGAAGCAACTCCTGAGTATGCTATCGGCATCGCCAAAGTAATCGGAGTAGGCCTTGTCGCTGCTTACGCGGCCTCTATTATCTTGCCAAAGAAGCTCTACAGACGAAAGGATTTCTACTGCGCCTCCTGCGGTGCTTTTATCGGTTTCCAGATTGAACGATGTCCTTCCTGCCGCAGCAATAAATACACCACCGACCCCGAATTGGCCGCCATAAGAGCTGAAAAAAAGAATAGCGGCTGATATTTTCTCTGTATTTTATTTTTGCTCGGTTCCGATAAAACCGGCCTTGATTTACTAAAATCGCTGAAAAGAGACTTTTTTCACTACGAAGTCTCAAATTTTCTGGACTATGCGGCTGTGAAGATATATAATCTCATTCTAAATAGGCAACCGCAAGGGACCGGTTACCTGACGGAGCGAGGATAAGTAACTCCATTTCGCAAGGACGCAATTCACAAGGATGTTTTAGTTTGTGGGTATTGTGCGCGGTCGGACGCTGCGTTTTTTTTACGGTAATTTACCAGCAGCGCCAGGTCGCGATTTTTATTGACCGAGAAGATTTGAAAAGGGATTCGGTGATGAAAAGCGTCCGTAATAATATCAACGCCAGAGTTTTAATCACTATCGCTGTTATTTGTGGAATGATGCTGTTTAGCCTGGCACTGGCCGGCGGTAACAATAGCTCTGCGCAGTCTGGTTCATCAGAAGTCGAGCAAAGCTCCGTGAACATAAAGCCGGCCAGCCGGACTGTGAAAATGCGTGTTACGGCTTATTGCACCTGCCCCAAATGTTGCGGCCAATACAGTGACGGATACACCGCAAACGGCCACAGAGTCCGGCAGGGAGACAGGTTTGTCGCCGCTGACCCGAAATACCACTTCGGGACTGAGATGGTTGTGCCCGGTTATAACAACGGCCAAACCGTTGAAGTTCTGGATCGCGGCGGAGTTATTAAAGGCGATCGGCTGGATGTGTTTTTCAATTGCCACCAGGAGGCGCTGGAGTGGGGAGTCCAGTATCTTGATGTTGAGATACTCAAGTGAGAAATAAAGTCATTTTTTAAGGCAGGCCGCTGACAAAAGTCAGCCCTTCCTTCGAACAAACAGATTGCCCGGAAGCTGCTTTATCAACCCTTTTAGCCGAAGCGAAATCAAAGCCGAATTAACCGCCCCAGCCGGCAATTCACTGGCTTCGATAACATCTTCAATGTGCGCTTCCTCGCCATCAAGGCTCTGATAAACCTTTTTCTCATCACTGCTGAGGCTGCAACTGTCAAAATCCAGCAGCGGCTGTTCGACTTTTCGGCTGGCCTCTGTGGTTGTGTATTCAGCGTGACCCTTGAGCCGCTCGACAATAGGCCCGATAGCATCAAGTACATCCTCTACCGATTCTATTAGAACCGCTCCGTCTTTAATAAGCTGATGCGGGCCTTTACTGATCGGTGAATCAATCTTTCCCGGCACCGCCATAACCTCCCTATCGTAGCTCGCTGCCGCTGACGCCGTTATCATCGCGCCCGAGCGAAGACCTGCCTCAATTACGATAGTGCCGAGCGACAGCCCTGCGATAATCCTGTTTCTGCCTGGAAAATGCTGAGACAGCGGTTCACTGCCAAGCGGCAACTCAGATACGCATGCGCCGGTTTGCGCTATCATTTTGCACAGGTTTTTATTTTCCGGCGGGAAAATATGCGCCAGTCCGCAGCCCTGAACCGCCATGGTTCTGCCCTTTGCTGAAAGTGCGCCTTCATGTGCGGCGGTATCGATACCGCGAGCCATACCGGATACAATCGTAAAACCCGCCGAGGCCAGCAGATGAGCCAATTTTGATGCCTGCTCCCTGCCGTACTGACTGCATCTGCGAGAACCGACAATTGCTACTGCAAGGTTATCCTGCTTTTCTATCACGCCTTTGACATACAATATCGGCGGCGGGTCATAAATGCGCTTTAAAACCGGCGGATAGCGAGGATCATCAATGTGCAGCAGATAAACGCCGAGCTTCCTGGCCAGATATAATTCCTTTTCGATATTGAATTGGGAACATTGCTGTGCAATCTGTTTGGATGTCTTCGGCCCTATGCCTTCGACTTTGGCAAGCCTTGCTGCAGGCGCTGCGAGTACATCATCCACACTGCCGAAAAAATCCAAAAGTTTCCTAAACGCCACTGGCCCAACACCCTTTGCGTAACGAAGCCGAAGCCATTTTTCGATGTCCGGTGAGTTTTTCTGCAACTGAGACATTACAACTCTTTCATAATAAACAAATTACAAAAGCGACAAACGATAAAGTTTATCGATGATATCGGCTCTGTCAACCCGGAACTCACCGCCGCAAATTGAATTGACTGCAATACGCCAAAAAAGTATTATATTTTGGGGCTGTTAGCCGATAAGCAGTAAAAGTATCTTCTATCTCCGAGGGCAAATGAAACAGAGCATAACTCTAAAAAAAGTATTTGCGGCAGTTTTTTTAGTATTGCCGCTTATCGCGTCTCCGGCTGCCGCAGGGCTTGCCGCCAGGATTGACTCTATAATAAATCGGCAGAGCCAGCAAAATGCACAATACTCTATATCCGTAGCAGACGCCCAGACAGGCGAAGTTTTATATAGCCAAAACGATCGCCAGGCAATGATACCCGCCAGTAATATGAAGATAATAACAAGCGCAGCGGCGGTGCATTATCTCGGAGCTGATTATGAATATGTTACACGAGTGGGCTTATGGGGCGACAGGCTGGTTATCATCGGCAGCGGCGACCCCTTATTGGGCGACGATGTAACCGACCGCAGAAACGACAGAAAGCCCGACTGGCTGTTGCTTGATATAGTAGAAAAACTAAAAGCAGCAGGAGTCACCAGCATAAGCGATATAATTGTTGACAGCACAGTATTCGATGACCGGCGTGTCCATCCAAGCTGGCCTGTAGATCAGCTTAATCGCTGGTATGCCTGTGAAGTCAGCGGGGTAAACTACCACGGCAACTGCATCGATATCACAGCTCGTAATGTCGGCGGTCGGGTAATTCTCGATGTTATGCCCGATACCAATTATGTTAATATCCGTAACGATATAACTGCCGTTAACTCCGGCGATCAGGCCGTGGGTTCATATCGGACGAACACCCCTAACCGCATAATCGCTTTCGGCAGATGCCGCACATCCCAGGGGCCGTTCAAGGTAGCAATAGAGCGCCCTGCCGCTTTTTTCGGGTTTCTGGTATATGAACAGCTTGTTCGTTCAGGTATAGAGGTTACCGGCGAACTGCTGGAAAAATCCGTTACGCCTGGAAGAGATTTTGACAAGATAGCCGAATATCGCACCCCTCTGGCGGATGTTCTTTTGCGTTGTAATGAGGACAGCCTTAACCTTGCTGCCGAGGCCTTGATGAAAACCATAGCCGCAAATGTACCCAATGACAGCGGCGCAGCAGGAAGCTGGCAGCGAGGCAGTGAATTGATGTCCGAATATCTGGCCTGGCTGGGAATAAACCCCGAACAGTACCATATTGACGATGGCAGTGGTCTAAGCAGGGAAAACAGGCTGAGCGCGACAGCGATTAAGCGTGCCTTGCTGAATATGCACAATTCGGGAAACTGGCAATTATATAAACAATCGCTGGCAGTTGCAGGCGAATCCGGCACAATCAACCGATATTTCCACGCAGAGCCTTATCGCGGCAACATTGTGGGAAAAACCGGCTACATACGCGGCGTACGCTCGTTTTCTGGAGTCTGCACAGTCAACGGCAAAGATTACATATTCGCCGCTCTTGCCAATAACTCAAACGCAAACAGCCGCACAGCACTTAACGACATTGCAAAAGCAATTATTGACGAATTTAGTGGCTGATCCACTCTCTGCTTTTGGCATCTTGCATAATATTATTTACACTTTAGTTGATAGTGTGCAGATAGTATGTGTTTTTGACTAATAAAGGAAGCGGAGTATGCCAAATGAAATACTCAAGAAATCGCAGTTATAATTATCGCAAAGGGTTTACTCTTGTCGAGATACTTATCGTCGTGGTAATTTTAGGTATTCTCGGTGTGCTTGTGGTTCCGCTTTTTGGCGGTTTCAGCAGCGATGCCAAAACTGCCACACTGCGAAAAGAACTTAATACGGTTCGAGGGGCTATATCGCTGTATAAAGCCCAGCACGGCGACAAAATGCCTGGCGCCGGAGATGCAAGCTTTGAACAGGCACTTACCGGTTTTACGGATTATGACGGAAATTCTGTTGAAGCTGGGTCGGAAACCTTTGGGCCTTACCTGCCGAGACTGCCCGTAAATCCTTTCAACGGCCTTGATAGCGTTGACACTAGCGGAACAGCGGGCGACGACAGCCACGGCTGGTATTTCGATACCGAAACAGGTCAATTCAGCGCAGATGATTCGGGTGTGTGCCCTGAGGGCGTTGCGCACAGCGAACTATGACCATTATTCTTTCCGGCAGAGTGCTTAATCACGCCAAACTGGCTAATGTGTTTGCTGGCCGGGTCTGAAATTATAATTAAGCCACGACCTTCCTTCAGTTCGGCCGATTACCTTATGCTCGGGACTTTGCAGGGTTCCGAATGTTTCAAGTTCAAATATTTCTTTTTTATCGCCGTCAAATCTATCGGCATAAACCAGATATCTCCACACCTGACCTGTTTGAGTATCCAGCACAAACCAATCCGGATGAATGCCGCTTGTGGCGATTTCATATCTGCCTCGACTGTTTGATGAGTCAGTATTTCCCAAAACCAGCAAAACACACAGCATAATTGCACCGCCAAGGATAATGTCCTTAAGATTGAACCTCATGTTACACCTCACTGAATAAATAAGTCCGTTGTTTTCCTGAAAAAATCAAAACCATTTTCATAGGTTCCGCATTAAAAAAGACCTGCTGTACTATAACTTCATTTTTAACAGGCATTTACACTGCTTCGTCTCGCGGCAAGTTGCCTCTATCTTTTTGCCTATTTTTACATGCGTTGTTGCAAAATGCAACAAAATTATTTTGTCATTAATCCATTCACACATTTCAATGCTGCATCAAAAAGAGCAGGCACATACCCCACATGAAAAACAGACTAGCTGCCACCAGTAAACTAGAAAAGATAGTTAGAAAATTTCAAAAATTTTATCCTTATCACAATGCGTCTATTTTTGCTCTGTCCGGCCTATCATTTCGAGCACGATATCGCCAGTGTTTTGACTGGCATTTTGAGATAAGGGCAGCGTCAATTCATAAAGCTCCTCGCTGAGTTTTGCCATTCTGTCTGGACGCCCCAGCATACCTGTCGCCGCCTCAATGATGGGCTCAATATCCCTAAAATACGGCATGAATTCAGGAACTAATTCCCTATCCGACAATATATTAACTAAACTTAGATATTTTGTTTTGACAATAAACTTGCCCAGCAGATGCCATAAAAATCGGTTAGACTGATACATAATTACCATCGGACACGCCGCACCAGCCACCTGCAAAGTAGCAGAGCCCGAAGTAACCAGACAAAAATCTACCTCTGCTGCCGTCTGAAAAACCGACCATATCTTATATTCGCAGCTAAACCCCTCTAACTGCTTATCCTGCAATATCTTATGTCGCTGCTCATCTACAGGAACTGCCGTAAATTTCGCCCCAGGAAATCGCTTTTTAAGCTCCATCGCCACCTGTTGCATGGGCTGCCAAAGCGAGTTTATCTCTGCATTGCGCGACCCAGGCACCAACGCGATCTCAGGACTGGACACATCATATTTTTTATAACTTTTTGCAGGCCTCGGAATCGGCTCAGGCAGATTGTCAAATAAAGGATTTCCGACAAATGTAGTGTTCACACCTCGCTGGGTAAAATAGTCATACTCGAATGGCAAAATGCACGCCAGCCTATCACATCGCTTCCGCAGTTTTTTAATCCGCCCAGGCGCCCACGCCCAAAGCTGCGGCGCGACATAAAAAAGCGTCTGAATATTTTGCTTTTTCGCCAACTTGGCGACATGAAAATTAAATGAAGGACTGTCACAAACCACAGTCAGATCAACACAAGTCGTTTTGAAATAATACTTTATCCGCCTCAATAGCTTCCAGAACCGCCAGACTTCTGTAACCGCACCAAGTAACATTTTAGCTTGGGCTGTGGGATTTTCCAGCACCTGGCAGCCGGCTTCAGCCATTTTAGGTCCACCAATCCCAACAAACTCGATATCCGCTGAAGTCTTTGATCTTATTGCTTTTATGAGATTAGCGCAGTGAATATCCGCTGAAGGCTCGGCCGCTGATAAAAATACCCTGTATGTCTTTTTACTCATAAGGGTATTAAACAGGATTTACGCCGGAAAAGTCAAACCAAATATGTTAACCGCCTTGTCGCTGGCTAAAAAGAACAACCATCGAATGCTCGACAACATTAACGGTATTTTCCACCGGCGGCGAGTCCTCCTCCGAAAACCCGCCATCAGCGGTGTCAAGCACCTTCACCCATTCTTTTCCCTGCAATTCTGTTGGTATGACAAATTCCACATTATTCAAAGCCGCATTGAAAAACACCAGGAAATCATCATCAACAATAAGCTCGCCAAACCTGTCTACGGCGTTTATATCGCCGGAAAGGAATATGGTAATGCACTTGTTATGCGTATCGGCCCAGCTTTGTTCCTGCATATATTCGCCGTTGGGCTGGAACCATTCTATTTCCTGCCCTTCTGTGTGTGACTTGTTTTCATCACCAAACCAGTGCCTTCTTCGAAACACCGGATGTTGCCGGCGAAAATCTATTAACTCTGCTGTAAAGGCCGCAAGCTCCTCATCAGTGTTTTCCCAGTTGAACCACGATATTTCATTGTCCTGACAATAAGCGTTGTTGTTACCGTGTTGCGTGCGCGAAAACTCATCGCCGCCCAGCAGCATCGGCATTCCCTGTGAAAGCAGCAGCGTCGCCAAAAAGTTTCGCTTTCTTTGCTGGCGAAAGCGATTTATGTTCTCATCATCGGTCGCACCCTCATGGCCGCTGTTCCATGCACGGTTGTCGTCGGTGCCATCCTCATTGTTTTGCTGATTCTGCTCGTTATGTTTGTCATTATAGGAAACCAGATCGTTCAAAGTAAATCCATCGTGTGCGGTTATGAAATTGACCGATGCATAGGGCCGCCTGCCGGTGTTTTCATAAAGTTCGGCACTGCCGGTAAACCTGCGTGCAAACTTGGGCAGCGTGCCTTCGGCGCTTCGCCAGAAATCTCGCATAGTGTCGCGATATTTGCCATTCCATTCGCACCACTTAGGCGGGAATTTGCCGACCTGATAGCCGCCCTCGCCTACATCCCAGGGTTCTGCAATGAGTTTCACCTGAGAGATAAGCGGATCCTGCTGAATTATATCAAAAAAGGACGACAGCCGATCAACATCGTGCAGCTCCCTTGCCAAGGTCGATGCCAGGTCGAAACGGAAGCCGTCAACCTGCATATCGGTTATCCAGTAACGCAGTGAATCCATCACCATTTGCAGCGCATGCGGATGCCGCATATTCAGGCTGTTGCCCGTGCCGGTATAGTCCATATAAAACTGGGGTGTTTCCTCTACCAGGCGATAATACGCCCGATTATCTATCCCTCTGAACGACAACATCGGGCCGAAATGATTGCCCTCTGCGGTATGATTGTACACTACATCGAGAATTACCTCTATGCCTGCCTCGTGCAGAGCTTTAACCATTTGCTTGAAATGCTGCACCTGCCTTCCCACTGGAGCATATTCACTGTGCGGAGCGAAATAGCCTATCGAATTGTAGCCCCAGTAGTTTTTCAGGCCTTTTTCTACAAGGTAATGATCGTGAACAAAATGGTGAACCGGCAACAGTTCAATTGCTGTTACGCCAAGCTTCTTGAAATATTCGATCGCAGCGGGATGGCCGAGGGCCGCATATGTTCCCCGGATTTCTTCGGGGATTTCAGGATGAGCCTGGCTAAAACCCTTTACATGTGTTTCATAAATGACGGTTTCATCAAAAGGTGTATTGGGTTTTTGCGAACCCGCCCAATCAAAATACGGGTCGGTTACCAATGATCGCGGCACAAAAGGTGCACTGTCGGCCTTATCCGGACCGCTTAGCGGATCCGGTTCGGCATAGGGGAAAACAGCCTTGTCCCAATTGACATTTCCTTCTATGGCTTTTGCATAAGGATCCAGCAGCAGCTTGGCAGGATTAAAGCGATGGCCGTTAGCCGGATCCCAGGGGCCGTGAATGCGATAGCCGTATCGTTGTCCGGGCTGGATTTCCGTTATGTAGCAGTGCCAGCAATAGGCTGTTTGCTCAGTCAGGTCGATGCGTTCTTCTTTGCCGTTCTCATCGAACAGACAAAGCTGGACTTTATCGGCCGTTTCACTAAATATGGCGAAGTTTGTTCCGTTTCCATCGTAGGTGGCTCCGAGCGGAAACACTGTCCCAGGCATTAATTTCATATTTTGCTCTTCCTGCAGAATAAAACAACAATACTTTAAGCCTGCATTATCAGGATTTTTAGCTTTAGTGCATTAAGGAAAATGCTGTTAAAGGTATAGGGAAAAGCTTACTTTTTGATCTGTGATTTATCTTTCAGCAGATGAGCCTATTTGTTCGTCGAGATGTCGGCGGTAGGCCAGAGCAATTCCTTTTGTAACCAGATGTGTCACATACGAATCAATAAATGGTATATAGTTTTTTATTAATTCTGCCCCACCGCCGGTTATTACAGTTTTCGGCCATTTCCCAATTTTTTCGGAGTATCGCCTTGTAATCTCCTGCAAAGCTCCTACGGCGGAGAAAAACAGGCCGCAATTGATAGCTTCTTCTGTAGTCTCCCCATATGGTTCGGCGGGAATGGTAACAGTAACATTAGGGAGTTTCGCAGCGGCGCGATGGAGGGCGTCCGCTGATGCAGCAAAGCCGGGAAATATGCACCCGCCGAGGAACATACCTGTTTCATCGACCATATCTACGGTAACGGCGGTGCCGAAATCAGCTACAATGACAGCATCTTCAATTACAGCATATGCGGCGGCAGCGGCAACGACGCGATCTGTTCCGACTTTTTCCGGCTCGCGCACAGCCATATTCATAGGCATCGGGATATCTTTGCCGATAACGAGTATTTTTTCACCGAGTTTGGTTTTGGCCATTTCAGTAATTTTTTTCGTCCATGCAGGCTTAACTGAGCTTATGACAATTCGGCCATCACGCACTTTTTCCCTGGCGGATTTAGCGAATGGTACTTTTTCCCAACTGTTTTTGAGAAAGTCGGCAATCTGATCGGTATCTCGGCCAGGGATTGCCCGAACGGATTCTTCAACACCATTCAGATAAAGTGCAATTGTTACATTCGCATTGCCGATGTCAATAGCTATCAGGTTCATTATTTTCCTCTGATTGTTTGTTTTGTTTGTGTTTTTGTATTTGTTCCCAAAGCAGTTCCGTAACCGGGCGTATCCCGTGGCCCGTAACGGCCGAGACCGAATATATTGTTTTTTTGAGCCTCTTTTTTATATCCGCCAAGGCTTTACCATCCGGATCGAGGTCTGTTTTGTTGGCAACGATGACTTCGGTTTTATCGGCTAAGGCTTTTGAGTATTGGCTTAGTTCGTCACGGATTTTATGGTAGTTTTCAACAGGGTCGGAGCTGTCAAATGGAACGATATCAATAATGTGGACGAGTATTCTTGTCCTCTCGATATGACGAAGGAACTCAAAACCCAATCCGGTGCCCTCATGAGCCCCCTCTATCAGGCCAGGTATGTCAGCCATTACGAAGCGACGGTGATCGGGCAATTCGACGATACCAAGGACTGGTTCAATAGTGGTAAAGGGATATGAGGCAATTTTAGGCTTCGCAGCAGAGCATCTTGAAATGAGTGTGCTTTTCCCAGCATTGGGCATTCCGAGAAGACCAGCATCGGCTATCAGCTTTAACTCGAGCTTTATTTTTCTTTCCTGGCCTGGTTTGCCTGGTTCAAAAGTTCGAGGAGCCTGATTAGTGGAGGTCGTGAACGCTTTGTTGCCTCTGCCGCCTTTTCCTCCGCGGCATATTTTCACTTTCATATTCGTCTCGGCAAGGTCTTTCAGCACCAGCTCGAAATCCTGGTCGTATATTACCGTGCCGGGCGGAACTCGTATTATCATATCCCGTCCGTTTGAACCGTGTTTATTGGAGCCCTCACCGGGCTTGCCGTTTTCAGCTCGCCAGTGATGTTTACCCGCGAAATCTATAAGCGTGTCGATGGCGGGATCGGCATAGAAATATACATCTCCTCCCTTTCCGCCATCTCCGCCGTCAGGGCCGCCTTTCGGAATAAATTTTTCCCGTCGAAAGCTCATGCAGCCCGGTCCGCCGTCACCTGCTTTTACCCATATTTTCGCTTGGTCTATAAACATCGGCTCTTCACTATTAAGTAACGATATAAAAAAAGGATGGTCAAGGACCATCCTGGAATTGTTACGGCGCAAAGTTTTCTCAAACTACATGCACTTTTTTGCCCTGGAACTGCACGGTTCCTTCAGCCTTTGCAAACAGCGTATAGTTTCTTCCCATTCCAACATTGTTGCCGGGTCTGAACTTTGTACCGCACTGGGTCAGAATGATCGCTCCGGGTTTTGCCGGCTGGCCGCCGAAAAGCCGTAAGCCTCTGAACTGCGGATTAGAGTCTCTGCCGTTTCTTGAAGAACCTTGTCCTTTTTTATGTGCCATATTTTACCTCTTTTAGTTTGGTTTTTTGCGTAAAAAATACGATTAAGCTTGTATTATACCAGTCTATAGCTTGTTGTCCACAAAAAATTGCTTCGCATCAGGATTATTTTCCGGCCTGTATAATGGCTTCAAGCTCTTCATAGCTCAGCACGCCCATTGTTGCCAGTTTAATATAGCCGTCTGAATCAACAAAAAACGCCGACGGAAGTCCGTCTATTTGGCCGTAGGGCGCCGGCAAAGGCTCCTCAGCGTTTAAGACTGTATAGTCAAGTTTATGATCGTTAAGAAAATCATTCACTATCACTGCCGGTTCGTCTGAAATCGCCAGAATTGCCAGTTCGTCATCATTATATTGGGCTCTCAACTCATTCAGGTGTTCAATTTCCTGAATACAGGGGCCGCACCAGGTTGCCCACATTACTACAATGACTTCACGTCCGTTGTAATCGCTGAGAGAATGATATTGGCCCTGCATATCCGACACAGTGAAATCAGGGGCTTTTTCGCCAATCCAGTCCGGCATCATGGTCATCCAAGTGCTTGCATTGACAATTAGGGGCACAAGGTCTTCGGCGTACTCCTTACGGCGTTGCGATCTGGCATCATCAGAAGCCTGATTATCTTGTCCGTTCTGATCATATACGCCAGGGTAATCCTGTTCCACCTGTGTTTCGTTGTCGGTTATTGGGGCTAAATCTGGAATTTCATCCGCCGGTTCTGGTTGTTCTGCGGTTGTTTCCGGCGACGGTTGAGCAGCGTCCTCGCTATCGCAGCCAGGCAATACAATAAGCGCAACAGCCAGTGCCGCTAAAAGCATAGCGTTTAAGTTTTTTCTGTCCTTTATCATTTGGGCTCCGTTCTTGTACTTCGAAAAGGCGATATAGCTTTTAAACAGGAGTTATACTAAAAGTCTTATACAAAGTTCAAGGTGTTTTTAGCTTGATTTGATCAAACGCATTAGATTTATATGCTTGCCTGAAGGCGGTCTTTAGGTTAATATAATGCAGGTATTGTACACTGGGGGTGGCCCGCGGGGCCTGAGAACAAACCCTTGGAACCTGAACAGGAATAAAAATGCCTGCGTAGGAAAGTGATGAGTAAAGACAATAGAAAATCGACTTTGCGAATCGCTTCTGCCGGAGCGATTTTTTTATTTAATCAAGGCTTCTGCAAAATGATTGAGTTTTAGCAACATGAGCAGAGTTAATGATTTTAACTTGTTGTAGCGATGAATTTTTCAGCAAAAAAGTGATTTTGA
>Ga0207421_10003493_pt1 | contig 18722 bp, 14 predicted proteins | sample SodLakKL_010_SED_4_FD_187542 | JGI IMG/M metagenome (GOLD analysis project Ga0207421, IMG submission 187542) | Alkaline sediment microbial communities from Lake Tanatar, Kulunda Steppe, Russia - 8KL_010_SED (SPAdes) (version 2) | ecosystem: Environmental > Aquatic > Non-marine Saline and... | reverse complement strand
TCCAAAGAGGGCTCTTCGAGCCATATCCGATAGTGTTCGTTCAATCGCTCCAACCCCTTTCCGTGCCGTTTTTCAAACACATGTATTATAACTTAACACGGGGCATTTTTCAATATCGACCGGGTATTTTCCAAACAAGCCGGAAAGCGTCCAAATAAAAAACGCTCCGGTTTCCCGAAGCGTCTTTTGCGGGTCAATCCTTGTCGTCGCCGACGAATCCTTCGCCCGGCTTCCAGTTGCAGGGCACGAGTTTCCCTTCGACTTCATGCTGGAAGACCTCGAGGGTCCTGAGCACCTCGTCGACGTTCCTTCCGCCTTCGCCGTGGTTCACATGGGCGCTCTTCAGGATGCCGTTCGGAGCGATGATGAAGGTGCCCCGCCAGGCGACCCCCTTCTCTTCGTCCAACACACCGTAGGCCTCGCTCACCGTGTGGTTGTTGTCGGAAGCGTGGATGTGCCCAAGCCGGCCCAAGGAGCCCACCTCTTGCCAAGAGAGATGGGAGAAGACCGAATCGGTCGAGGCGGCGATGAGCGCGGCACCCTTGTCCGCGAAAGCCTCATGCAGTTCGTCGAAACGCCGGATCTCTGTGGGACAGACGAATGTGAAGTCGAGGGGATAGAAATAGAGCACGACCCATTTCCCCTCATTGAGAAAATCGTCAAGGCGGATTCTGCCGAAACGTTCTCTCCCTTCGCCTTTTGGCATGACGGCGTCCATCTCGAAACGGGGAGCTTGCCTGCCGACCTTGGCGCCGGTCACATAGAACTCATTGTCATATTTCTTCATTCTTTGCACCTCCGGTTATTGTCTTCTTCAAAGATAACGAATACCCTACACTTTTCAAAAGATGTGCTCGCGATCATCGATAGAAAAACGCTTCAGCTTCCAGATGTCTTTGACATAGTCCTCGATGGTCCTGTCGCTCGAGAAATACCCGCTTTTGGCGATGTTGACGACAACGCTCCTCTGCCAGGATTCAGCGTCCTTGTAGCGTTCGTTCATCCTTTCGTGCGCTTTCGCATAGCTTCTGAGGTCTTGTAACAGGAAATAGCGGTCTTCGCGGAGGAGCTTGTCGCGGATCTCTGTGAACTCGTCCTTCCGCACACCGGGGAAGAACCCGCTCGTCAACATGTCCACGACATTTTTGATCTCCTTGTCGTTCTCATAGACCGTTCTCGGGTCGTAATCGCCCTTTTCGTAACGGGCGTTCACTTCGTCGGCGTCCATGCCGAAAATCTCGATGTGTTCGTCGCCCACAAGCTCGGCGATCTCCACATTGGCGCCATCGAGCGTGCCGAGGGTCAAAGCGCCGTTCATCATGAACTTCATGTTGCCGGTGCCGGAGGCCTCTTTGGAAGCGGTCGAGATCTGCTCGCTGATGTCGGTGGCGGGGATGATGTCTTCGGCGTAGGTGACGTTGTAGTTCTCGACGAAGACGACTTGCAAAAGGTCTTTGGTGTCTTCGTCCGCGTTCACGACGCGGGCGATGGAATTCAAGAGTTTGATGATCTTCTTCGCGTAATGATAGGCCCCCGCGGCCTTCGCCCCGAAGATGAAACTGTGGGGGACATATTGTTTCTTGAAGGCCATATCCGTCTTCAGCCGGTTGTAGACCATGAGGATGTGGAGGGCGTTCATGAGTTGGCGCTTGTATTCGTGGAGGCGCTTGATTTGCACATCGAAGATGCTTTCGGGATCGAGTGTGATGCCTTGTTCTCTCTTTATCCTTTCGGCGAGACGCTTCTTGTTCTCTTTCTTGATGCGGGCGAGTTCCGCGCGCATCTTCTTGTCGTCTTTTTTCTTCAAGAACCCTGCGAGTTTCATGGGATCCTTGTCCCATCCCGGCACGGCCTCGTCGAGGCGTGCGGAAAGTTCAGGGTTGATGTGTTTCAGGAAACGTCGGTGCGTGACGCCGTTCGTCTTGGCGTTGAACTTGTCGGGATAGAGTGCATAGAATTCCTTCATCTCGTGTTTTTTCAAAATCTCCGTGTGCAGCTTCGCCACACCGTTGACGCTGAAACTGCCCACGATGGCCAGATGCGCCATCCTGACCTCGCCGTCGTTGATGATGGCAAGACGGCGGACCTTTTTTTCGTCATAGCCCAACTCGTCCAAAAGATGCGCGCAATAGCGGCGGTTGATCTCTTCGATGATTTGATGGATTCTCGGGAGCGTGGGTTGGAAGAAGGACACGGGCCATCTTTCCAAGGCCTCGGCGAGAATCGTGTGGTTGGTGTAGGCGGAGACTCCATTCGTGATGTTCCAGGCTTTCTCCCAAGAAAGCTCGTAGTCGTCCACAAGCGTGCGCATGAGTTCGGGGATGATGAGGGCGGGATGGGTGTCGTTGATCTGGAAGACATGATAGTCGGGAAGGTTCTCCAAGGTGCGGTGTCTCTCGAAATGTTTCTTCAGGATGCTTCGGACACCGGCGGCGGTGAAGAAGTACTGTTGTTTGATGCGGAGGATCTTGCCCTCCTCGGTGGTGTCGTCCGGATAGAGGAAAGCGCTGATGTTGCGGATCTCCTCGTTGTAGGCGATGGGGTCTTTGTCTTTCGGCAGGGTGTCGCTCGGCTCGGCGTTCCAAAGCCTGAGCGTGTTCACGATGCCGTTCTTCTCGCCGGGGATGGGGATGTCGTAGGGAGTGGCGCGGATCTTTTCTTCCGGTTCATAGCGGGCTTTTCCGTTTTCATGGAAGACCTCCCCGCCGAGAGGGATGTCCAGAGCTTCTTCGTCCCGGCGGATCTCGTAGGCGAAACGGTCTTTCAGCCAATCATCCGGTTTCTCGACCTGATAGCCGTTCTCGATGGCCTGCTCGAAAAAACCGTAACGGTAGCGGATACCATTGCCGTGCCCTTTGTAGGAAAGTGAGGCGAGGGAATCGAGAAAACAGGCGGCAAGACGGCCGAGGCCGCCGTTTCCGAGACCGGGGTCGACCTCTTGGCGTTCGATCCTTTCCAAGTCGAGACCGAAATCGTGGAAAGCCTCGCGGACGAGCTCGCGGAGGCCCATGTTGGCGAGATTCGTGGTGATGAGCCTTCCCGTGAGGAACTCCATCGAGAAGTAGTGCACTTCTTTTTGTGGCTTTTCTTGTGTCTTTTCGAGGTTCTTCCGCCATTGGACGTTCAACGCTTCGCTCAAGAGGTCGGCGAGGACCTGGTAGGCCTGCCTTTCGGAGGCCTCGTCCAAGCTCGCGACGTAGCGCTTCATCAGGCGGTCTTCGAAATGTTTTTTGAATGTCTCTTTGTCTTTGAAGGCGTTCATGCTCCGGATCATCCTTTCGTCGTCCGCTTCAATCGGACAAGATGCTCTGATAGATCTCCAATATCTTCCTGGCTTGTCGTTCCAGGCTGAAATCGGCCTGCATGGCTTGTCTCATGATGGCTTCCCAGTCTTCTTTTCTCTCCTTGAAGATGCGGTGCGCGTCCTTCAGACGCTCCTCGAGCACACGGGAATCGTAATGGAAAAAGGTGAAGCCGTTGCCCTTCTTGGTCACGGGGTCGAAATCCGTCACGCTGTCGGCGAGACCGCCGGTCTTGCGGACGATGGGGACGGTGCCATAGCGCATGGCGATCATCTGCGAGAGTCCGCAAGGCTCGACCCTTGACGGCATGAGGAAAGCGTCGGCGCCGGCATAGATCTCGTTCGGGATCGCCGAATCGAACCCGATGTTCAAACGCATCCGACGAGGGTATGTGTCCGCGATGGCTTCGAGTCTTGCGATGAATGCTTCATCCCCTTGACCCAAGAGGACGAACTCGACGTCGGGGTGTTCTGCGAGGAAACTCTTCAGACAATCGATAAGGATCGGGAACCCTTTCTGTTCGGCGATCCGGCTCACCATGCCGATGACGAACTTGTCGTCTCCGGGCGAGAGCCGCATCCTCTTCTGCAAGGCGCGCTTGTTCAGCCGCTTCTTCTCGAGACTCGAGATGTCGTAAGGGGTGGCGATCAAAGCGTCGTTCGCGGGATTCAACTTCTTCGAGATGCCGTTCAACACCCCATAGAAGTCCCTGTCCCTCCGCAAAAGGGCGTCGGTGAGGTTCTTTCCGTAGTATTCGTAACGGAGTTCGTCGCGATAGGTCGGAGAGACGGTGGCGAGTTTCGTCGCCGTCTGGATGCCCTCCTCGAGGAAATTCACGTTGTACTTTTGACCCAAGAGGGGATAGAGGCCTTCGAGGAGATCCCGCGTGCAGACCCCCTGATAGTCGATGTTGTGGATGGAAAGCAATGTGGGCGGGGCGTCTTTTTCTTGTTGCAATATCCCCGGAAGGAGTCCCGTGTGCCAATCATGCAGATGCAAGAGGTCGAAGGGACCGATTGTTTGCAGGATCGTCGCCACGGCATGGGCGAAAAAGGCGAAACGGAGACAATCGTCCTCGTATCCGTAGATTTCTTCGCGTTCAAAGAAACGGAAATGCTCGATGAAGAAGAAATTGACCTTGTCCCGCTGGATGAGATAGACACGGATCTTTTCTTTCTCCCCCCGGAAATCGAACGTCTCGGTCGTGACATACCGGTAGGTTTCCGAATAGGTGTCCTTGACGGACTTGTAGAGGGGAAGCACGACCGCGGTCTCGATGCCTTGCTTGCTTTGGGCGCGCGAGAGGCCTTCGATCACGTCGGCGAGACCGCCCGTCTTCACGAAAGGATGCGCTTCGGCGGCGACATGCAGCACGGAGAAGCCGCTCTGGTCGGTGACGATTTGTTTTTTCTCCGTCACATAGGGTTGTTGCGGGGTGCCTTCGACGAGGGTCCTTTTCTTGACGACGGTCTCTTTGTCCAACACGGCGTGCTTGATGACGGCACCCTCTTCGACGACGACGTTGTTCATGAGGAAGGAGCTCTCAATCCGGGCGTTTTTCTTGACGATGACATCCCGGCTCACGACACTGTCTTTGATATTCCCCTGAATCAGACAGCCGCTCGCGACCAGCGTGTTCTCGACTTCGGACTCCGAGAGGTAACGGGCCGGAGGCGCGGTCTTTTCCTTGCTGACGATGGGGGTGTCGAGCGAGAAGACGGTCCGGCCGATCTCGAACTTCAACATGTCGAGGTTGGCGGCAAGATAGTTCGCCGGATTCGTGACCATCCGCGCATAGCCTTCGTGAAAGATGGTTTTCACCTTGACGCGCTCATCCCTGTCGACAAGGTCGGAAATGGTCTTGTAGGGGATGATGTCATATTCCGCGATCCTTCTCATGAGGAAATCCCGGCTCATGATGAAGGTCTGGAGACGGCCTCTTTCCGTGCGGACCTCGCTCACTTCCGCCTGGCTCGCGATGTGCTTTTCGACAATGTCGTCCAGATCGGCGTTCCAGACGATCGAGGCCGGGGTGAAGAGGAAATATTTCTGCATGCTTCTGCGAAAGAATTCGATGTGTTCGTGCATGCGCTGGAAGGTGAGCGAATCCTCCGTCGGCAACATCATGTTCTTGGGCGGGAGGATGAAAAGGCCGTCGCGACGGCGGTCGAGATTCCACCGTTTGCCGCTTCCGATATGGTCCTGCAGGGAACGATAGTTCCCCCAGGGGAAGATGGCCACATTCACCACGCCGGCGTTTTTCGCGTTGGAAAGGGCGAAATCGATGAGACGGTACTTCCCGGCGAAAGGGAGGGCCCCGGGCATCCTGTGCTGGGTGAGCTTTTCGAAAGCGCCGTGGCTCGTGGCGGCGATGACGAGCGAAAGGTCACGCACGACGACCACCCCCGAGGTCCCAGAGACGTTCGTTGTCGATGACGGTGGGGGTTTCGAAGACGAGTTCGGTATCGGGGAGGATGACCGTCTCTTCCAAGACGATCGCGTTCTTCACTTTCGCGCCCTCGCCGACAACGACGCCCGCGAAAAGGAGGCTTCCCTCGACCGAGGCGCCGCTCTTGACGATGACACTCCCCGAGAGGACACTGCGTCTGATTTTCCCCTCGATCATGCAGCCGTCGCTTATCAAAGCGTCGGCGATGCCGTGCTTTTTGATGACGTGATGGGGCGAGAGGTTGCTCGAACGGGTGAAGACGGGAAGGTTCTTGTAATCATTCAACATCAAACGCTCGGGGTGGTCGATCAAGTCCATGTTCGCTTCATACAGGCTCTCGATCGTCCCCACATCCCGGAAATACCCCTGGAACTCGTGGGCGCCGATGGTGTATTTTTCCGCAATCGCCTTGGGGATGATGTCCCTGCCGAAATCGAACCCCTCTTCGAGACCGTTGGCAAGGATCTTTTCCAGTGTGTCCCGGTTGAAGAGATAGATGCCCATCGAGGCGTAATCACCTCGCGGCTCGTCCGGTTTCTCCTCGAAACCCTCGACAAAGCCCTCTTTGTCGAGGGTGAGCACCCCGTAGCGGGAGAGACTGTCATGCGGGGTGAAGATGCCGATCGTGAAATCGGCCCCCTTCTTCTCGTGGGTCTTTATGAGATCGCGATAGTCCATCTTGTAGATGTGGTCGCCCGAAAGGACGAGCACATATGCGGGATCATGCGTCCGGACGAAATGGAGATGCTGGCGGATGGCGTGTGCCGTGCCCTTCTGCCACTTCTCTCCGTCGATGTCCGTGTAGGGGGTGAGAAAATGCACGCCGCCTTCTGCCACGTCGAGGTCCCAGCTGCTGCCGAGGCCGATGTAATCCATGAGCGAGTGCGGTTCATACTGTGTGATGATGCCGACGGTGTTGATCATGGTGTTGGCGAGATTGCTCAAGACGAAATCGACAAGGCGGTATTTCCCCGCGAACGTGACGGCCGGTTTGGCCTTCCTTTCGGTGATGGGGCGGAGGCGGCTGCCTTTACCGCCCACGAGCACCATGGCGATGGTCTCCGTTTTCATCTCATCCCTCCCGTTTCAAAATGGACAAGGCCAAGGGCGGGAGTTTCATCCTGACAGCCTGGTCCCTTCCGTGTGATGGTCGTTTCAGGGTTTTGCGTGTGGTGTTCACGATGCCGCTTCCACCGTAGGTCGATTTGTCGCTGTTCATGATCTCCTTGTAGGTGCCGGCTTCGGGGACACCGAGAAGGAAGTCGTCATGCGTCTTCGGCGTCAAGTTCAAGACGCAGACGAGTGCCCGCCCCCGCTTGTCCTTCCGGAGATAGGCGAGCACGCTTTGTGTCGCGTTGTCGGCATCGATCCATTCGAAACCCGCCTCATCATGGTCGGCCTCGTGCAAAGCGGGCTCATCATGCATGAGCGCGTTCAGATCCTTCACATAACGGCGGATGGAATCGTGCATGGGGAAGGTCAAAAGATTCCAGTCGAGTTCGTCCCATTCTTTCCATTCGTCCATCTGGGCGAACTCTTGGCCCATGAAGAGGAGTTTCTTGCCCGGATGGGTGAAGAGCCAGCCGAGAAGGGCGCGGTAGTTCGCGAACTTCTGCCAATAGTCCCCGGGCATCTTCTTTACAAGTGTCTTCTTGCCGTGCACGACCTCGTCATGCGAGAAGGGCAGGATGAAATTCTCGCGGAAAGCATACATCAAAGAGAAGGTGATCTCGTCGTGGTGGTGTTTTCTGTGGACGGGGTCCCTTTGGAAATACTTCAGCGTGTCGTTCATCCAGCCCATATTCCATTTGTAGTTGAAGCCGAGGCCGCCGCTTTCGACCGGGTGGGTCACGAGGGGATGGGCGGTCGAATCCTCGGCGGCGAGGATCGCTTGTTCGTGGCGGGCGAAGACCGAAAGGGTGAACTTTCGCAAAAAGGCGATCCCGCCCTCGTTCAGACCGCGGGAAGAATCCCCGAGATGATGGATGATGTTCGCGACGGCATCGACACGGATGCCGTCGATGTGATATTTCTCCAAGAAGAAGATTGCGTTCGAGACGAGGAAACTCTGTGTCTCCCCTTTGCCCAAGTCGAGATTCGCCGTGCCCCAGATTTCGTTCTCGCGGATGTCTTCATCGGCATACTCGTAAAGGTGGGTGCCGTCGAAACGGTAGAGTCCGTGGCCGTCTTTGGCGATATGCCCGGGCACCCAGTCCAAGATGACGCCGATTTTCTCCTTGTGGCAAGCATCCACGAACCGCATGAAGTCCGTGGGTTCTCCATAACGGGAGGTGATGCTGTAGTAGCCCGTTCCCTGATAACCCCAGGAGCCGTCGAAGGGGTGTTCGTAGACGGGCATGAGTTCGATGTGGGTGAAGCCGAGCTCTTGGACATGGGGTATGAGCCTTTCGGCGAGTTCTTTGTAGGTGTGGAAGGCGCCGTCGGGCTTTCGCATCCAGCTTCCGAGATGCACTTCATAGATGGAGACGGGCGTATCATAGGGCTTTCTTCCGCGCCGTTCTTCCATGTAGTCGCCATCTTGCCACACGTGGGTGTCAAGATCCGTGACGCGGGAAGGGGTGTCGGGGCGGAAGGCGCTCGCGAAAGCGAAAGGGTCGCTCTTGTGGATCATGTCTCCCTGTTTCGTGTGGATGAGGTATTTGTACAGATGACCGCGCAGGTCCTTTTCGATCTCCATGCGGAAAAATCCGTCTCCAAGGGGACGCATCACATGGGTGCGGGGGGCATAATCGTTGAAGGTGCCGACGATATCGACGGCTTTGGCATTGGGCGCATACACGGTGAAACGGACAAAACGGACTTGGCCCGTGTCGTCTTTTACGACATGGGCGCCGAAATGTTGGAAAGCGTCTTCCATCCCGCCGGATAGGAACTGTCGTTTCACTTTTTCTTCCAGGGCCCTCACCCCCTCTCAATCCAGGTGTTTTCGCACAAGCTCGTAGGGAAAACCTTCCCGGAGGAGTTTCTTCATGAATCTGTCCTTCGTCTTGTGGTCTTTTCCAAGGTATTTCCCTTTCAGGACGGAGATTCTTTCGAGAAGGAGATTCTCGATATCCGTCTCTTCTTCGAGTCGCACTCTCGCTTCGCTCGCCAAAGGTTTCAAGACATCATAATCGAAACCCTGGCGGAGAGCTGTCGCTAGCAGCTTCTCCTCCGCTTTTCTCGGCGTCAAGCGCGGCAGGGTGCGCAGAGTCTTCTCGAAGAGCTCGCGGACTTTCCTTCTTTGGGTCGCTTCATCATAGGCGGAGAGGACCTCGTCGACGAGGTCCTTGGGGAAACCGTCCTTCAGGAAACGCTCGCGCAGCTTCTTCGGACCCTGCAGGCTGAAAGCGAGCGCATCCTCGAAATGGATGCGTAGCGTCTTCTCGTCGTCGACATAGCCCGTCTCTCGCAGATGGTCGAGGACCCGCTGCACCGTCTTGTGTCCGTGCGAAGCGAGTTTTTGCGCGAGCGAGGCCGCCGAATAGTCGCGTCGGGAGAGAAAATCGAAGGCTTTCGCCAAGGCTTTGTGGTAGGCGTCATCCGCCTTGATCGTCTCGAGCTCTTTTTCGTCCAGGCTTTCTTTTCCGAAAAGGCCGTGTTGGGCGATGGTCTCTTCCCGGAGTGTGAGGATCATCTCTTCGGCAGCACTTCCGAGAACGACCGTGAAGGTCTTCTTTCCCGCCGCGCGGATGTCTTTCAGCCTCATCATTCTCGGAACTCGTCGCGGGCGACGGAAAGTTGCGTGTCGGTCTCGTGGTCGGTGCGATAGACGAGCAGGAATTCCGAAAGGGCGAGCGCGGTCGCTTCATCGACCTTGCCCGTCACGGGCAGGTCGTTCTCTTCTTGGAAATCCTCGACGGCGAGTTCGGTGGCCGAATCGAAATAGCCGTCCGTACGGATGTCATAACCGTAGGCGGAAAGGATCTTTTGCATGTTGGCGACTTTCGTGGAGACGAGGTCGTATTCGAGAACCTCGCCTTCGGTAAGATGGACGCTGTAGGCGTAGTGGTAGGGGTTCTGTTCGATCTCGATTGTCGGTTGGACATGTTCCATGTCGCCGCCGTCGAAATGGATCCAGTTGCCTTCGGGGGTGAACCAGCGACCGGCCGAGATGTGCAGTTGGCTCTCGTCTTCGAGATGGACGGGAATCTGCATCGTGCCCTTGCCGTAAGAAGGCGTGCCGATGACATCGTAGCCGCCCTTTTCCATCATCGCCATGGCGAAGACCTCGGCGGCGCTGGCGCTGTAAGAGTTGATGAGAACCTTGATGTCGTAGGGTTTCGTCTCCGTGCCGCTCGCTTCATAATCCTCTTTGATCGGCGTGCCGGCAAAGACCTGTTCGATGGAAAACATCGGCAGTTCCCCTTCCGCGAGGAACATGTCGAGGATTTCCTTGACACTGGTGAGATAGCCGCCGGTGTTGTCGCGGACGTCGATGATGAGACCGTCGATGCCCTTCTCGTCCTCGAATTCGGCAAGCGTACTCTCGACGAGTCCGGCGGTCTTTTCGCCGAATTGGTTGATTTTCAGATAGCCGATGGTGCGATTCTCGATTTCGAATATCTCATGGGTCACGCTCGGATTGGGAATCCGCTCCCTTTCCATGGTGAAAGTGAGAATCTCCTCGAGGCCCGGTCGGCGGACGCCGAGCTCGATTGTGCTCCCTTCTTCGCCGACGAGGGCGGTGATGGTGTCGAGATAGGATTTGTGGCGGAAATCCTCGCCGTCGATATGGGTCACGGTGTCACCGGGTCGCATACCGGCGGCCTCGGCGGGAGAGTCCGTCCAGACTTTCCGGACGACGACGTTGTTGTCGACGTTCTCGACGGTCACCCCGACGCCGACGAACTCTTCCCCGAGACCCTCGCGGAACTGTTGGGCCTCCTCTTTTGTCATATAGCGGCTGAAGGGGTCGTCCAACGCGTTGAAAAGCCCGCGGATGGCGGCCTCATAGAGTTCATCGCGAGAGATGTCCTTGTAGAAGTTGCTATCGATGCCTTCCAGGGCCTCTTCGAAGAGGGCCTGGTTCGGATCCTTCTCGGAGGGTTCTGCGAGTTCACAGCCCGAGAGCGTGAACACGAAAACCACAAAAATGCCTGCTGCGATGTGACGGAAAATACGCATGATTCAATCATCCTCCCAATGGGTGGTGAAATCGCCTTGTATCTCGGTAGCCGGGGACGCGAAGACGAACGCCTCTTCGTCGACCGCGGCGATGATGTCGCGGATGCGGTGGTACTCGTCGCGGGTGATGACGGATAGCACGATGGTCTTTTGGCGCATGCTGTAGCCGCCCTTCATCGGGATGAGGCTCACGCCGCGCTCCAAGGCCTCATAGATGAGCTGTTTGATGCGGTCGGGTTTCTCGGTGACGATGTGCACGGCTTTCAATGTGTTGGAGCCGATGATGACGAAATCGGCCACCCGGCCACTGATGACCATGGTGAGGAGGGCATAAAGCCCCGCGGTGACTCCTCTTTCGGCATATAAAGCGATGACGCCGGAGAGGATGATCGCGCCGTCGACCAAATATATGGAAAAGCTCAAGGGGAGCTTGAGCCGCTTGTGCAGAATCTTGATGGGAATGTCCGTTCCGCCGCTCGTGCCGCCGTATTTGATGACATAGCCGAAGCCGATCCCGAGCAGAAACCCGCCGAATGTCGTATAGAGGAGGAAATCGGGTTCCATGTCGAGTGGAGGGCTGAATTCCTCCAAAAGAAAGAGGATGAGCGGAAACATCAAAGAGCCATAGATGCTCCGTACGAAACTCTTGAAACCGAGAAAGAGCCATCCGAACCCCAACAACACCACATTCAGCACGAGCACGACAAGCGAGACCCGGATGGCGAAGAGTTCGGAAAAGAGGACGCCGACACCGCTCACGCCCCCGATGACCAAGGCCGCGGGCATGATGAAGTAATAGAAACCCGCCACCATGAGAAAGATTCCGAGAGTGATCATGAAATAGCGGTTTGATAGCGAGAGTTTTCTAAGCGTCTTTCGCATCCCGTTCACGCTCCTTGGAGACCTGTTTCAAATGTCCCAGGATGAAATCGTCGATTTCGCCGTCGAGGACTTTCTGCACCTGGGCGGTCTCCACCTCGGTGCGATGGTCCTTGACCATGTTGTAGGGATGGAGGACGTAGGAGCGGATTTGGCTGCCGAAAGCGTTGGCCAAGCCCTCCCCCTTGATCTGCATGATCTCTTCTTGTTTCTTTTCCTTTTCGAGGCGGAAGATTTTCGCCTTCAAGATTTTCATCGCCTGTTCGCGGTTTTTGATCTGCGAGCGTTCGTTCTGGCAAGTCACGGTGACCTCGGTGGGAAGGTGTGTTATGCGCACGGCCGAATCGGTGGTGTTGACATGTTGGCCGCCGGCGCCGCTCGAACGGTAGGTGTCGATGCGGAGGTCGGCATCCTTCAACTCGATGTCGATCTCGTCTTCGACCGCGGGGATGACGGTGACGGCCGCGAAACTCGTGTGACGTCGGGAAGAAGAATCGAAAGGCGAAATCCGGACGAGCCTGTGGACACCGTGTTCGTTTTTCAAAAGACCGTAGGCGTGTTCGCCCTTGATGGTGACGGTCGCGGCCTTGAGTCCCGCCTCGCCGCCTTCGAGATAGTCGTTCACGATGAAAGAAAAGCCCCGCCTCTCGGCGTAGCGCTTATACATCCTATAGAGCATCATGGCCCAATCGTGGCTTTCCGTTCCGCCCGCACCGGGGTGGATTTCCAAGATGGCCGGGGCATTGTCGTATTCCTCGGAGAGGAAGAGCATCGTCTCCAATTTGTCGAAGGCGCGCTCGAGAAAGGCGATGTCGTCTTCGACGCCCGCGGCGGACTCTTCCATCTCGATGAGTTCGAGCGCGACCTCGAGGTTCTCGAGACCGCTCTCGAGTTTTCGGTAGGCTGCGAGCCGGCTCTTCTTCTCTTTCAAGCGCTTGATGATGCTCTGGGCCTTCTTGTGGTCGTCCCAGAAACCGTTCTCGTACGTCTCGGCCTCGATTTCTTCGATCGATTCCTCGAGTCTATCGATATCAAGCAGGTTGTGGATGTCTTCGAGACGACGCTCGAAGGATTCCTTGGCTTGGCGGATCTCATAGGCTTCCATCTTCATCACCCGTTTTCGGCCTAACGGCCGTGGCAGTGTTTGTATTTTTTACCGCTGCCGCAGGGGCAGGGCTCGTTGCGTCCGATTTTTTTGCGGCGGACGGGTTTCTTCTTTTTCTCTTCCTCTTTGCCCGAGGAGGTCTTGGTCGGCTTGGCGACCTGCACGCGCTGCAGGTTGTCGCGCACACGGGCACGGAGGATGTAGCGGGTCGTGTCGCGCTCGATGGCGACGACCATGTCCTCGAAGAGGGTGAATCCCATCTCCTGGTATTCACGCAGGGGGTTCTGCTGGCCGTAGGATTGCAGCCCGACACTCTGGCGCAGTTCGCTCATCTGGTCGATGTGCTGCACCCAATGGGTGTCGACCACACGCAAAACGACCGCTTTCAAAAACTCGTTGAATTTTTCCCGGTCGAACTGTTCTTCCTTCTTCGAAAAATCGTCATCGAGGACTTCTTCAAGGTGGGCGTAGGTCTTTTCGGGGTCTTCGCTGATTTTCTCACGCTCGATGCGGTCCACGGGAATCAACTTGCCATAGACGGCATCGAGTAAACTCTCTTTGTCCAGTCTCGGCGGTTTTTTCGCACGATCCGTGTGTTCCTCGACAAGACGGTCGAGATGCCGTTTGGTCATCGGCTTCACGATGTCGACGATGTCTTCCTTGAGGAGGATGTCACGGCGTTGGCCGTAGATGATCTCGCGTTGTTTCCGGAGCACTTCGTCGTATTGGAGGACGGTCTTTCTTCTATCATAGTTCGCGCCTTCGATCTGGCGCTGGGCGCGTTTGATCTGGCGGGCGAAGAATTTGCTTTGGAGGGGGTTTTTCTCCTTCTTGTCCCGGGTGCGGGAGAGGTATTCGAGTTGTTGTTGGAAGCGGTCGCCGCCGAAACGGCGCACGAGGTCGTCATCGCCCGAGAGGAAGAACTTGGAATAGCCCGGGTCACCCTGGCGGCCGCTCCTACCCCGGAGCTGGTCGTCGATGCGGCGGGCCTCGTGACGCTCGGTGCCGATGACGGCGAGGCCGCCGAGATCCGTGACACCGGCACCGAGTTTGATGTCGGTACCGCGTCCGGCCATGTTGGTGGCGATAGTGACGGAGCCCTTCTGCCCCGCGTCCTCGATGATCTGCGCTTCCCGTTCGTGGTTCTTGGCGTTCAACACGTCATGCTTGACGCCTTTTTGCTTCAACAGTTTCGAGATGCGTTCGCTGCTTTCGATGGAGATCGTGCCCACGAGGACGGGCTGGCCCTTCTTGTTGCGCTTGGCGATTTCAGCGGCCAAGGCCTTGTATTTGCTTTCCATGTCGGGATAGAGCGCGTCGGTGTCATCATAGCGGATCATGGGCTCGTTCGTGGGAATCTGGATGACGAACATGTTGTAGATGTTTTGGAATTCCTCTTCCTCGGTCTTGGCGGTGCCGGTCATGCCGGAAAGTTTGTTGTACATGCGGAAAAAGTTCTGGAAGGTGATCGAGGCGAGGGTCGTCGTCTCCTTCTTGATCTCGACGCCCTCTTTCGCTTCCAATGCTTGATGCAAACCGCCCGAGTATTGGCGTCCCGGCATCAACCGACCGGTGAACTGGTCGACGAGCACCACTTCGCCCTCTTTGACGACATAGTCGACATCGAGTTCCATGATGAAGTTCGCGGCGACGGCGTTGTTGATGTGGTGGAGCAAGGTCACATGCTCGAGGTCGTAGAGGTTGTCGATGCCGAAATACCTCTCGGCCTTCCGCATGCCCCCACTTGTCAAGGTCGCATGGCGGGCCTTCAAGTCGATCGAGTAGTCGTCTTCTTCGAGCGTCTTCGCGAAGGCGTTCGCCTGCTTGTAGAGGTTCGCGGTCTGTTTCGCCCCGCCGGAGATGATGAGGGGGGTCCGCGCTTCGTCGATGAGGATGGAATCCACCTCGTCGATGATGGCGAAATGCAAATCGCGTTGGACCATCGAATCCTTGTAGATGGCCATGTTGTCGCGGAGATAGTCGAAACCGACCTCGTTGTTGGTCGAATACATCACATCGGAATTGTAGGCCTCTTTCTTCTCTTCGGGCGTCAAATCGCGATGGTTCAAGCCGCAGGTGAGGCCAAGAAAGCGGAAGATGTCGCCGATCTCGCCTTCGGCCTCACGGCGGGCGAGATAATCGTTCACGGTGATGATGTGCACACCTTTGCCCGTGAGGGCGTTCAAATAAGCCGGCATGACGGCGGTCAGGGTTTTACCTTCCCCCGTCTTCATCTCGGCGATGTCGCCTTCGTGGATGACTTTCGCGCCCATGACCTGTACCAAGAAAGGGGTCAGGCCCGTCACGCGGGTCGAGGCTTCACGCACGACGGCGTAGGCTTCCTTTTCCAGATCATCGAGGGACTCACCATCTTCGAGACGTTTCCTGAACTCATCGGTCTTGGCCTTGAGTTCGTCATCGCTCAAATGTTTGATTTTCTCCTCATGCAAAGCGATGATTTCCTCGCTGAAAGCGCGAAGTCGCTTTTGGGCCCGGCGGCTCGGGTCGAAGAATCTTTTCAGCATACAGTCACCTCATTCAATCATGAATATCATATCACAAAGGCCTTCCATAAAAAAGGATTGGGCCCGGCGCAACGCAAAAAAGATGCGCGATCGGCCGATCGCGCATCTTTCCGTCATTCGGTCTCGATCACGGCGTAATCGCCGTCTTTTCGGAGATAGAGCACATGCACCTTGTCGGTCTCTTCGTCGCGGTAGATATAGAAGTCGTGTCCGAGCATCTCCATCGCGGTGATGGCTTCGTCGGTCGTCATCTTCTCGAGCTTGTGCGTCTTCTTCTTGACGGGGCGGCCGACGAGTTCGCGTTCGAGGGCTTCGAGGTCCACATCCTCGTTGAAGACGTCCTTGACGCCCTCCCGTTTTCTGAGGCTTCTGTTCACTTTCGTCTTGTTCTTGCGGATTTGGCGTTCGAGCTTGTCGATGGCGATGTCGATCGCCGCGTACATATCTTCTTCTCCGACCTCGGCGCGCATGGTGAAGAGTTTGGTCGGGATCGTGATTTCCACTTTGTGATGGTCGCTGTAAGTTTTGCAGACGACAACGGCGTCCAGTTCCTCCTTGAAGTAGCGTTCGAGTTTCGAGAGTTTCTCCTTCGCGTAGTTCTCGATGGCCTCTGTCACGGTGAAGCCGTTCTTGCCGCGTACCTCGACGATCATCTCGATCAACTCCCTCTCTTTGATACTAACATTATATCATATTTATCGGCAGGCATAATCCCGGTCGCTAAAAATTTGTGGGGGCGGAATCCAATCCTTCAAGAAGTGTGCCGATCTCGTCCATGGTGAAGAACTCCGCACGATACAGGCTCACCGGCGTGAAAAGGGCGGCAAGATGCGCAAGCGCCACACCGTCTTTCAAAAGCCCTTTTTCGACAAAGACGATCTGGGTCTTTTCGCGTGCCATCAGGGCGAAGACTCTCGCTCGGAACACGGGATGGTCGTCTTGGTGGAAACTGTAAAGATGACATTCCTTCCCGAAAAGGGGCAAGACCTCCCTGTGCAGGGGGAGGTTTTGGAGACGCCGGCAACGAGGACAGACCTTGTCGAGGCGGAAAAGGTCCGCGAAGGTCTGACGCGGAAAAAAGAGCGTTTGACAAGAGAGACAATCAACCATGGAAAACACCGCCTGCACGTGTATGGTTCGCGCAGGCGGTGTGTTTTTCTTTTTGGTCAGTACTCTTTCGCTTCGGTCTTTCCTTCGAGCAAGGCTTCCATGTTGAAAGCCATGGCTTCGAGTTCGTTCTCCCCGGGGAAGAGGCGGATGTCTCCCAAGTGGTCGATCATCTCCAAAAGAGGCTGGATGATGTCTTGGTTGTAGGCGAGACCGCCCGTGAGAAGGATCGCGTCCATCTGGCCCTGTGTGAGGGCGTGGAGGGCGCCGATCTCTTTGGCAATCTGGTGCACCATGGCGTCGACGACTTTCACGGCCTCGACACGGTTCTCGTTCAACATGTCGCTCACGACCTCGGCGTCCTTGGTGTTCAAGTAGCTGAACATGCCGCCGTAATGCCGCACGAGTTTCAAAAACTCTTCTTTGGTGTGGGAGCCGTAGGCCATGTCGATGACCGAAGAGACGGGGAGGCTTCCCGTCCGTTCGGGACTCATCGGCCCATCCCCGTCCAGGGCGTTGTTCACATCGACAACCCGGCCCAGTTTGTGATAGCCCACACTGATGCCGCCGCCGAGATGGGCGACGATGAGATGGAGTTCTTCGTAGGGGACCTTCACCTCTCGGGCGTATTTCCGGGCCACGGCCTTGTGGTTCAGAGCGTGAAAGAGACTCCGGCGGGTGATGCCGTTCAGACCGCTCATCTTGGCGACCTCGTCCATCTCGTCGACGACGACGGGATCGGCGATGTAGGCCTCTTTGCCGGCTTTCTTGGCCAAGGCGCAAGCGATGAGCCCGCCGAGGTTCGAGGCGTGTTCACCGTGAATGTTCGACTGCAATTCTTCGATCATGGCTTCGTTGACACGATACAAACCGCTCGCCAACGGGCGGAGCAGGCCGCCGCGGCCGATGAAACCGTCGATGGAAGAAAGCTCGACGTCATATTCTTCGAGAAAGTCCAAGACCAGTTGTTTGCGGCGGGGCAACTGTTCGGCGAGCGTCTCCAACTTCAAGATGTTGCTGCCCTCGTGACGGATGGTCGTCTTGGCGAAGGGTCTGAGTTTTCTCCATTTGTCGAATACGGCCACCTTGGTGCTCGTGGATCCGGGGTTGATAACGAGGATCCGCATGCGGATCACCACCTTCGGTCTGTCAAGAAACCCGGTTCCCGACAGCCTGGATGCCGGCCTCGAGCGCCTGTTTGTTCAAGTCGATGAGCTCGCTCTTCTTGCCGGTGAAGATCTGTTCGAAAACAGCGAACATCTCGTCTTGGGAAAAGACACCGGTGGCGGCGATATAGGCGCCCAGCATGACCATGTTCGCCACGCGCAGATTGCCGATCTCGAGCGCCTTCTTGTTGGCGTCGACTTCGTAGACCTTGATGTCATCGCGATAGTCGGCATCGGGAATCTGGCTCTTGTTGGCGATGAGGACGCCGCCCTTTTTCAGTTTCTTTTGGAACTTGTCGAGTGAGGGCTGGTTCATGACGACCAAGGAATCGGGAACACTCACGACGGGGGAATTGATCCGTTCTTTCCCGATGGTCACGGCACAGTTCGCCGTGCCGCCCCGGGTCTCGGGGCCGTAGGAAGGGATCCAGGTCGTGTTCAGATCGGCGATCGTGGCGGCATGGGAGAGGATCTGCCCCATGAGCATGACGCCCTGTCCGCCGAAGCCGGCGATGATGACTTTTTCCTCATTCATCGTTATCACCCTTCGTCTTGTCCTTGAAGACTTTCAAGGGATAGTAGGGAATCATGTTCTCCTTGGCCCATTCGATGGACTCCATCGGGTTCATACCCCAGTTCACGGGACAAGTGGAGATGAACTCGATCATGGAGAAGCCCTGTTTTTTCATTTGCACATCGAAGGCCTTCTCGATGGATTTCTTCGCCTTGCGGATGTGTTTCGGGTCATGCACGCTCACCCGTTCGAGATAGGCCGCACCGGGAATGGTGGCGAGCATCTCGGAGATGCGCAAAGGTTCACCGGTGAGCGTCTTGTCGCGTCCGAAGGGGGACGTGGTGGTCTTTTGGCCGATGAGGGTCGTCGGGGCCATCTGGCCGCCGGTCATGCCGTAGATGGCGTTATTGACGAAAATGACGGTGATGTTCTCGCCGCGATGCGCCGCATGGACGATCTCGGCGGTGCCGATGGAGGCGAGGTCGCCATCACCCTGATAGGTGAAGACGGCGCTGTCGGGACGGACCCGCTTGATCCCCGTGGCGACG
>Ga0207421_10003492_pt1 | contig 18722 bp, 19 predicted proteins | sample SodLakKL_010_SED_4_FD_187542 | JGI IMG/M metagenome (GOLD analysis project Ga0207421, IMG submission 187542) | Alkaline sediment microbial communities from Lake Tanatar, Kulunda Steppe, Russia - 8KL_010_SED (SPAdes) (version 2) | ecosystem: Environmental > Aquatic > Non-marine Saline and... | reverse complement strand
AATACTGCTTTTAGCATCATAATAATACAACTCAGAAAATTTTCCGGCAAAGGTAATAATAATTATTAGTCTATGTATAACTGCCAATTAGAGAATAAAAATACCACTTCCAAAACTCATATTTATTTTTTAGATAATCTTTTTGCAGAAACAATTAATAATTGTATTTTTATTTTCTTTTTAAGCAAAATATCATTAGTTCCTAATAACAATAATACTGATAAATATTATTAAAAAAATCAAGTTACTTAATATACAAAAATTATAAAGCATGAAGTTATTACGATTAAATGTAATGCTAATTATTGCAACCACAATAATAATTATGAGTTGCGGGCCCGGCAAAACTGGCGATAACAATGATGTGTTATCATATATAACGTCAAGAGCGACAGAGTTGAATACTTCGGCTGAATTAGATAAGATTGTTGAAAAGGCCGGAGACAAGCGTTTAAAACTTCTGGGTGAGGCAAGTCATGGCACCCATGAATATTATGTATGGCGTGATTCTATCTGCAGGAGGCTTATAAGCGAAAAAGGGTTTTCATTTATCGCTGTTGAAGGTGACTGGGCAAGTCTATACGAATTAAATCGTTATGTTAAAGATATGGAGGGTGCAGCTGACAGTGCAAAGGAAGTACTTGAAAACCTTGACAGGTGGCCTGAGTGGATGTGGGGAAATGAAGAGGTTGCTGGTTTAATAGAATGGCTGCGCGAGTATAATAAAGATTTGAACTTTGAAGATAAAGTAGGTTTTTATGGTAAAGATGTATATGATGAGTGGAATTCAATGGCTTCCCTAAATGATTTTCTCGAAGAACATGATGGTGAATTGCTAGAGGAGGTCAAAGCACTGTACGATTGTTTTGCTCAGTATGGCGAAGATAGTGGAGAATACGCCCGTGCTGTAGCCCAGGAGCAACCAAACTGCAGTGATGAAGTATCGGCAGTAGTCGAGTTGATGAGGGATTCTCGCGATCGCTTTGAAGATGTTTCGGACTATGAATACTTTTATGCCAAGCAAAATGCTTTGGTAGTAAAGTATGCAGAAGAGTTTTATAGAAATTCGGCTATAAGTCGTGGCCCTGAAGGATGGAACAGCCGCGTGGAATATATGTTCTTAACCGTAAACCGCTTACTTGATAAATATGGTGATGATTCTAAAGGTATAGTATGGGCTCACAATACGCATGTTGGTGATGCGCGTGCAACGGAAATGACAGGCCGGGGACAGGTAAACATCGGGCAATTGGCACGTGAAGATCTTGGCAGAGAAAATGTATTTATTACCGGGTTTGGAACATATACAGGTACAGTAAAGGCAGGAAGCCAATGGGAAGGTCCCCGGCAAAAAATGAACGTGCCAGAAGCTCCGGATGGCAGTTATGAATACTTGTTTAACCATATTGAATACGACAACTTCATATTAGTATTTGATGAAAATGACCGCCAACATGAAGGACTTAAAGAAGAAAGGGGACACAGAGCTATTGGTGTTGTGTACAACCCTGCAAGAGAAGTGCCGGGCAATTACGTTATGACGGTATTAACTGAACGCTATGATGCATTTATATTTTTAAATGAAACACAAGCATTGAATCCTCTTTAATAAATTAGGTATAATTTTTAGAAGCAACAATTAACACTTTTTTACCATTTGCAGTGGTTGGGCGAAATTGATCACGTTTTCAGCTGTTATAGTCTTGTCACATAAAATGGCCAGTCTTTCTACCACATTTTTCAGTTCACGTATATTTCCTGTCCAGGTAATATTTTGCAATTCTTTAAAGGAATCGTCCGTAAACTTTTTTGCCGGCATTCCATGTTCCTGGCATATCTGCTCCAAAAAGTGGGCAGCTAATATAGGAATATCATTTTCACGTTCATTCAAAGAAGGTACATGTATAAGTATTACACTCAACCTGTGGTAAAGGTCATCACGAAAATTTTTATTTTGTATCTCTTTATGAATGTCCTTGTTGGTAGCTGCAATAACTCTTACATCCACATCAATTTCCTTTTCTCCACCTACACGTGTTATCTTGTTTTCCTGCAATGTTCTTAAAACTTTTGCCTGTGCAGCAAAACTCATATCACCAATCTCGTCAAGAAATAATGTTCCGCTGTTTGCTAATTCGAAATTTCCTTTTTTTTGTTTAACAGCGCTGGTAAATGAGCCCTTTTCATGTCCAAAAAGTTCGCTTTCAATCAATTCAGAAGGTATGGCTGCACAATTAACTTCTATAAAAGGGCTTTTAGCTCGCTGGCTCAATTCGTGGAGCTGTCTTGCAACAAGTTCTTTGCCGGTACCATTATCACCTGTTATAAATACACGGGCATCTGTAGGCGCCACACGTTCTATCATTTGCCGGATACTTTGAATCGCTTCCGACTCACCAATCATTTCATAGTTCTTACTTACTTTTTTCTTAAGAACTTTTGTTTCTGTCACCAGTTGAGTCTTATCCATAGCATTACGGATAGTGATCAACAGCCTGTTCAAATCTAGTGGTTTACTTATAAAGTCGAAAGCACCTTTCTTAATACACTCAACTGCTGAATCAATAGTACCATGGCCTGATATCATCACCACAGTAGAATCGGGGGTTTTTTTATGTAATTTCTCCAAAACCTCGATACCATCCATTTTGGGCATCTTGATGTCACACAGAATAACATCAAACTCACCTGATTCAGCTTTTTCTATACCTTCAAAGCCATCTTCTGCAAGTTCAGTATCATATTTTTCATATTCCAAAATATCCTTCAGGGTGCGTCTTATACTAGCCTCATCATCTATCACTAAAATTTTTGCCATAACATTAAATTATCATTGTAAAAAAGCTATTTTAAGTACAAAGATAAGCAGGAATTTTAGATGGTGAGGCTATTCAAAAAATCTAGTCAACTTTCCATTGACCATCAACTTTTAGCAAGTAAACATCCTGTTCAGCAGGGCCAAATTTACAACGTACAATCGCATTATCACCATCAATATCTTCTTCCAATATTTCAGGTACTCCACCGGCACGTCTCATTCCTTCTGCACGAAACTCTACTATTTCTTCTACAACTTCTCTTTCCTCTTCCCTTGCAGATAGAGCCATTACAGTTTCTACATCTTCGTCAAATATGGCCTGATGATATTGTTCAACCACCTCAGAAGGACCTTCTTTAGAAGTTTCACAGCTAATAAAAAGAGCTAAAGCAAAAGTAAAACAAAATAAAACGCTTAATTTTTTCATAAATACCTCCGGTTTTTAATTATTTATCATAAAATTGTTATAAAATTGTCATAAAAATACATAACATTTTATAACTTTTAATATATAATTTAAAAAAAGGTAATTTTTTCCGAAAAGTTGGGCTTTTTAATTCGTAAGATCCACAAAATTAACCCCTTAAGAATTTAATAATATAAATTCAGTTTCTATTATAACTCTGGGTTAGTCTTTTGCTAATAAACCTCACCCCAATAACTTATCGACTGGCCATCATTGGGTATTACATGCAACCTGGCCCTTCCACTTTTTGATATATTAAGGGAGCAAGAATATCTAACGTTATTATCTCCACGTATTTTAAATTTAACCAGGATACTCTCCTTTTCCTCATTTACTTCTTTAGTATATTCTTTCATCTCCCCATCAAACCTAACACCTCCATTACCGCCATATCTGTGATTAGAATAAGCTACTCCGTAATATGGCAGGCGGGCTTCTGCAGTTTCATCCTTTATGTTTAACTTATAAGTTGTAGTTAGGTATTTTGAACTACCAGACTGAGGCAAAACTCTTTTAGCTTCAAAAACATATTCTCCCACCGATATAAGTTCATTGAGTTCTGCAAATTCTTCGGATTGTTGATTATTATTTTCAGACCAACTTTCCACCGGTAAAAACAAGAGAGAAATTATAAAGAAAAAAAATAACTTAGTGATTTTTATCATTTGGGTTTTCATAACATTTACTCCTCTATTCAAATAATTTGCAAAATTTCACTTTTCACTTTGTAAAGTCTAAAAGTTTTGTGTATAAGAATTTATTTTTTACATATACACCAAAGTTAACATTTTATTTCTGAAAAAACCAGATCATTAACAAATTTTATTTGAAGTGTTGTAGTTCTTATCAAATACTTACTTAGCTCTATTATTAAAAAAAATTTAAATATTACAAAACGCAGAGTTTCTATTTTTTTTAATAACTTGCGGCCAAATGTAATTCCAACCCATAAAAACCTTAATTCAATAATTATTTTTTTAGAATCTTTATTATTTAAAAACTTATTTTAATTTTTATGATCCTTAAGAAGAGTATTTTTAGTTCATGGGCAAAAATATGCCTGATTTTATTGTTTACTTTTTCATTTACTATAAAAGCGGAACGTCCATTAACCTATTTTCTGGACGATATCGAATATGATGCAAGCATTCCAAGTCCTAAGGACTTTCTGGGGTACCAAATTGGTGAATGGCATCTCAATCATGCTTTACTTGCTCAATATATAGAGAAAGTTGCCGAAGCATCTGATCGTGCGATTATTTATGAATATGCCCGTTCTCATGAATATCGTCCTTTGATGCATATGGTGATCACCTCAGAGGAAAATCAGGAAAACCTTGAAGCTATTCGTAAAAACCATTTGGCATTAACGGATCCCGAAATATCCGGAGATATTGATGTTAGTGATATGCCGTCGGTAGTTTTTTTAGGTTATGGAGTACATGGTAATGAACCGAGTGCTCATAATGCAGCACCTTTAGTTGCTTATTACCTGGCTGCAGGAAAAGATGACAAGGTTCAAGAGATTCTGGACAACATGGTTATCATTATTGATCCCTCGCTAAATCCTGACGGTCAGGATCGCTTTGCCAGCTGGGTTAACAGACATCGCAGCAAGAACCTTAATCCGGATCCAAATAACCGGGAGTTTCGTGATGTATGGCCGGGCTCGAGAACAAACCACTACTGGTTTGATCTAAACAGGGATTGGCTTCCTGTACAACATCCTGAAAGTAAGGGTCGTGTCAAGGCTTACCACAATTGGAGGCCTAATATTAACACTGACCATCATGAGTTTGGCTCTAATAATACCTTTTTTTTTCAGCCGGGAGAACCTGCACGAGTAAATCCCCGTACTCCTCAGCGCACTGACGATTTGACCTTTGAAGTAGCTAAGTATCATGCTGCCGCCTTTGACGAGATTGGTCAAACTTACTACACCCAGGAAGGGTTCGATGACTTTTACTATGGTAAAGGTTCTACGTATCCTGATGTTCATGGCAGTATAGGCATTCTTTTTGAACAAGCTTCCAGCCGAGGCCATTTACGGGAAACAATACATGGAGAACTTGAGTTTCCTCAAACCATAAGTAACCAGGTAGTGGTATCACTTTCCAGCATTGAGGCAGGGCTGGAAATGCGTGAGACTTTATTAAATCACCTGCGCTGGTTTTACTCTTCAGCAATGGAAGAAGCTGAGCAGGAAAATACTGAAGCATATATTTTTGGGGATTCTAAAGATCAGGGGAAAAATAAGCATTTCCTTGAAATACTTAACACCCATGAAGTTGAATTTTTTGATATAACCCAGGAAATAAGTGTAGAAGATTCTAATTTCAAACCAGGAAGTGCCTGGGTAGTTCCGCTAAAACAACCACAATATCGCCTTGTACAGTCAATGTTTGAAAAAGTACAGACATTTCAAGACAGTATATTTTATGATGTATCCACATGGACAAAGCCCCTGGCTTTCAATACACCTTATGAAGAAATTACATCATCAAGAGAGTTGGAGAACATAAAAGGGCAGCAGGTAGATGAAATAAGTATGCCGCAAGGTAAAGTTGCAGGAGAAAAAAGTAATGTTGGCTATTTATTTACATGGGATGACTATTATGCACCTAAAGCATTGTACTATTTGCAAAAAAATGATATGAGAACTCAGGTAGCCACATCACCTCTTACCATGGATATTGAAGGCAAAACCAAGGCTTTTGGTTATGGAACTATATTTGTACCGGTTAAGACCCAGGATATTGATGCCGAAGAAGTTTATGAGTTGGTTAGCAAGGCTGCCAATCATGCGGGCATTGATATACATTCGGTAGAGACCAGTTTGGTTGATGAAGGCATACATTTGGGCAGCCCAAGCTTTTCTTCTGTTGACAAACCCAAAACATTAATGTTGATCGGTTCGGGTACCAGCAGCAGAGAAGCAGGTGAGGTTTGGCACCTTCTTGATCAACGTTTTAATATGCCTGTTACAAAGGTCGAATTAGAGCGTTTTGGTGGAATTGATATAGGGCAATATAATACTATTGTTATGGTTTCAGGTTCATACAACAGGCTGGATGAATCAGACCGGGAAGAATTAACACGTTGGGTGGAAAATGGTGGTAGTATTATCGCTCTTAGAACTGCCAACCAATGGTTAAATGAGTATGAGTTTACAGATATAGAATTTGTTTCAACACCTGACGAAGATGAGGAAGAAGCTGAAATGCTACCATATAAAAAGCGGAGAGATTATTATGGTTCCAGGAGGATTTCAGGTTCTATTTTCCAGGCAAAAATAGATACTACTCATCCTATTGGTTATGGCTATCACCGAGAAGAGCTTCCTGTTTTTGTTTCGGGTACACTTGCTGCAGAGCCTGCTGACAGTCCTTTTGCCAACCCTTTAATATTTGCGGAGAATGCGCTTATGAGTGGTTATGCATGGGAGCCCTACAATAACCTGAAAGACCATACAGCAGGAGTGCTGGTGAATCAAAAAGGAAGAGGAAGAATCATATCTTTTACCGATAATCCCAATTTTCGGGGATTCTGGTTTGGAACAAATAAGCTGTTTATGAACGCATTGTTTTTCAATCAAATAATGAGAAACTAATCAAAACTACCAAAAACTTATTATTATCTAAATTTCTAAATTGAAAATTACAAATAACACTAGTGTCCGGTTAAGAGTTTAAAAAATTATCATTATCAACAATTCATGTCATGAAAAATGTTATTAAGTTAATTATTGTATTCTTCTTCTTGTCTTCCTTTTCATTAGCCATTAATTTTATTTTAACAGGACAGGAAAATTCTCAATATTTAACAGGTTTCCTGTATGGCAATGTTTTTGCTACAGAAACTTCTTCTAATACAGAAAAAGAAAATAATAAGGTTTTTGACTTCTCAGGTGTGGAGCAATTTATGAATATTTCATCTATTTTAGAAGATGACCGGGAGCCTTCCCCTGAAGAGTGGAATAAATTATTTAATACGCCAGGATATCAAGTATTGACGGAGGGAGAATTTAAAAAGGAATTTTTTGTTGAATATTTCAAGCTTGTTTTTATGCCATCAAAAAGTGATGAACTTGAAAAAGCATTGAGGCAAGAGGAAGGTCAGGCATTTCACACAAAGTTTCTTCAACACTACGTGCAGGCTAAAGAGATGCGAAAAGAAATACAACAGCAAATAAACAAACTTAAAACTCAAGCTCCCACTATCATAGAAAACGCATCTAATGAAGCAAGTAAGTATCTTCCCCCCATGGAAAAAGAAGATTTTATACCTATTTCTTTTGTAATCTTTGCCAATGACGCACGTGGTTATACGCCGGTTGTTATTGATGTTCTTTTCTCCATAGAATTAGATGATATGTTGCACATATTACTTGCACATGAGCTTCACCATTACTATCGTAACCAAATCCTGGCTATTGACCGGCAGGAAGTAAGTAAAGAACACATGGATATTATCTGGGTATTGGATCAAATTCATTGTGAGGGAGTAGCAGATCAAATAGATAAACGAAAACTGGTTTCAAGTGAGGAGGGGCCTTTACATTTCTTTTCAGATCAATGGGAAGAAATGGTCGAAAATGCTCCGGAGTACATCAATACAATGGATGAATTATTTAATGATCTGGCGAATTTACAAAAGGATAAAAATGAGGTTGGTCAGCAAATGAGAGAAAAATTGCCCATGAGTGGTCACCCAATAGGCTTTTATATGACAAATATTATTATTGAACAACTGGGTAAAGATATACTTATTGAAGTAACTGCAAATCCATTTGCATTTTTCCGATTATACAATAATGCTGCTAAAATAAAAGCAGATAATACACCATATTTTTCGGAAAAAACCATGAAAATCATTTCCGGGTTGGAGAGTAAATATATAAAAAAAGAAGAATATTAAAATTTATATCACCATCTATCCAGCTGTCGTCTTTTATTTTTATATTGTCTATAACAACTTAAAATAGTTTGATATACTTGATATTCTTTCGAGTTGACAATAAACTCATAGCTCATGTTGCAATAATCAAGAAAATCATAAATTTCTTCTTCATCCTCCAGGCTGGTTAACCCCCTAACCACTTCCGGATTAACCACCCGGGATATTTCCTCTTGTCTTTCAGCTTCTGCTTTAACTTCGCGGTATTTTCGCCTTTCTCTGCCACTTTGACTAAATTGCTCATAAATTAATGTAAAAGGGCCGGGCATGGTAATTCCCAGACCTTCACTACTAGTTGGATCTATATAAAGCCGTTCAGGAAGATCCAGATCAATTGATGGTACAGTATCTTTAATTTTATCATCATCAAAATGAATAAAGGCTTGTTTGAATTCAGAATATGTTGAATAAGGAAAAACATCAACTCCGGGAAGGGTATATGTTCTTGTAAGCAGCTCTACAACCACATGATCTTTTTCTCTGTAAAAATCTTCTGTAACATAAATAGTATCATTTTCATAACCAACTGCCTGAAACATAATACTATCACCTTCCATGATATTTATAGTGAACGAGCCATCCTGAGTTGTTGATGTACCCAATACCTGTGTAAGGTTGATAACATGCACATTTTCTATGGCAGTAGAGTCTTCCTCCTTAACCACAATTCCGGTAAGCAGCCTCTCCTCTTCGTTTTCCCGGGCAAACAGGCAATTTGGTAAATTTATTAATAAGAATATTATTATTACCAGCTTATATTTTATAAAACAAATTTTATTCAATCTCTTTATGTTTTTTCTAAAATTCATCAATAACAAAAATCGAAATATTTATTGTAAAAATCTTATAAAACAATGTTAAAAAATAATTTTGGTGCAAGGTAAATTTCTAAATTGAAATTTAAAAATTAAAAAAAAACAACCGAGCGCATTTAGCTCTTAAGCACATAAATAAATAATAAATTTGTGAACAATATTCAAAATTTTATTTTACATTTATTCTATAAAGATTTTATTTTTTTGCAACATTATTTAATTTTACATCGTTTTACTTATTTACAGCAAACTATTAAACACTAAACCTTTTACAAATATAACAATATGATGCGGCTATTATTATCTTTTTTTATTCTCGTGTTATTTATGGCATGTAATACACAAAAATCCATCAACGTTAAACACGTACGACAGATGGAAGCAGAAGCAGGTCATACCGGTTTTTATTATGCTTTACCCCGTACAGTTCTCAGTTTTGATGTCACCGTACACAAAACTGAAGAAATACCAGGGCCTTTTGCCGAATATGCCGGCACTTACTTGGGATTAGATGATGTAATCAAAAAAAGCTCAGTTGAACATAAAATAACAGAGATTAATATCAATAGTTATGCAGAGCCTGACCCTAGACAATTTTATTTTGTTAAATACGACCCTGAAGTGTTTGAAGAAAAACCATTTTATATTTCATTGACCGAATCAGGACTTTTACAGAGCGTAAACACCGATTTTGACAGCGAAGAGTTTATGCAAGCTTTAGATAAGAGAAAAAAGGAGTACGGCTATTTCGGTACGGAAGATACATTCAATTATTTTATGGATACAAATCTTGAAGAAAAGGTTGATACCATTGTTGAAATGGTAGTAAAAGACACCATTTTGGAAGAAAGGCAGATATTACAACGTAGCTGGGTTGAGAAAGATGAAGAAACCAAAGCCGAGGAAGTTGCTGATTTCATTTTAAAAATCAGAGATCAAAAAATGGACTTAGTAACAGGGTTTCATGAAATACCCTATTCAAAAGAAACCATTGAATTCATGTACTCCAAGTTAAGTAAAGAAGAAGAAAATTATCTTGAACTTTTTACAGGTTTAAAATCTACAAGTAAAATCAAATACAGATTTACACACATACCTGAAAAAGAACAGGCAGGAAAAAAAAGGCCGCTTTTCAGGTTCTGTGAAGAAGAAGGTGTTATCCCCATTGCAGAAAGAAACAAAGGCTCTTTAGTTACTATTGAATTAAAGCGTAATCAAACAACAAGACAACCTGAAGTTTTTATTAACAGAAACATAGATCCTGAAAAAGATAAAGATGGATTTTTTTATCGTATTCCTGAACATGCAAAAGTTATCATGCAAAAAGGTAACAAGAATAAAGCTAATGCCCGTTTTTTGATAAGTCAATTTGGAACAATTGCCACTTTACCACCCGAGCATTTTGAAATAGAATTTTATCCCAATACTGGTTTTATAAAGTCAATCAGAAAAATAGAAAATAAAGAAGAATAAACAAATGAAGCGTTTTATTATAACCGGAGCAAGCAAGGGATTAGGTGAAGGGATTGCTATTGAACTTTTAGATCCCGGGCATCATCTAATATGCATCTCAAGAAGTGAAAATCAACAATTAAAAAATCTAGCCAAAGATAAAAGAGCTACTTTTATCAAATAAGTTCAAAAATGGAGAAGTAACTGATATAAGATAATCTTAATTGAGGCAAATCACCTATTTTCCCCATATAGGCTTTTACACAGGTGATATTTTTTCTTTTCTTTATAAACTGTTTCAATATCAAAAACGCAGTCCTCATTCTCATTATAAATTTGCTCTGCCTTAACAAGTTTCTTATATGCCCCAACAAACTCTTTCTGATTTATCAATTCATAATACTGATTAATCAACTCATCAAAATCCTTTTCTGCCAGTTCACAATTTATTTCACGTATACGTTTGGAAAAAGATACTAATTGAGCATTTATCAATGAGTCTTCTCTCAACCCGTAAAACTCAGATTTTTCTTTTAAATTCTCAAGTATTCTTAGCGCTTCATCAGTTTCTCCAAGCCAGGCTTTGATATGACCGTATGCAAGCCCATCAATAATTTCTTCCTCCACCTGATCAAGCACGTATTGCTCTTTCATTTTGGGCAAAGAGTCTCTAATAGCAATTTCAAAACTAACAAGCTCCTCCTGCTTACGTGCTTCTTTAGAAATGGCAAGATACTCTGATACATTCTCTTTACATTCTAAACCAGGAAACTGTTCACACAACTGTAAAACATAATCAAAATAAGCTTCTGCTCCTTCAAAATCCTTTTGAATATAGCTTTTACGTCCCGCCAACATTAACTTTTCGTATAATTGAGATAAATAATCATAAACCCGCTCACCATCCTCTACATACCTACTGTATTTTTGTTTATAATCAATAGCGTGTTCAATATAGGAAATAGTATAACTATGATTGATCACTGTAAGAGATCTGTCAATAACTTGAAGGTATGATTCAAAAATGCCGGTATGGGATTTTGTAAACATCCCATGCAACTCATCACTATAATCTACTTGTGTAATGTCATTAAAAAATTCGTAGGCTTTATCAAGTATATTTAACGATCCAGTAAACCTTTCATTTGTAATAAGCGAATCTACATTTTCTTTATATTGATCAAAGATTTTGTCAATATAAATCATTGTAGTATCATAGTATTCATCTTGTGGGTGCAATTCAGATATTACTTTACCAATTACATTGGAAGCCGAATCCAGATGTTCTTTTTTTAAATAAACATCTGTCATTGAAAAATGTGAAGGTACATGAGCAGGATTATAAACTACAGCTCTTTTAAAATTATCAATAGCAGCTTGTAAATTATCATTTTTTATTTTTTTTAATCCTTCGTTGTAATACAATTCATCCAATTTGCTGTGATAGTCATTAAATAATTGGCGATAATATATTACGGAGTCTTTCAATGGCTCAAAGCGAGATTTAAATCCAACCGGATCCTTTTCCTCCAGATTAAGCATATTTCTAAACGGAGCATGATAAATTTGCCAAAACATCCTCTCTGCCGCACATAAACTATAGCCTTCCGTAATTATCTTCACAGGCTTTTCAAAACTCAATTCTTCAAGGCTTTCGGCTATAAAGTCAATTTGTTCATTGGCCTCATAATATGAATGCATAGCTTTCTCCCTACTCTTAAAATTTCGTAAAGCGGTTTCATCATAATAAAAGAAAACTTCATCAAAGGTTATATCTCCAACACTATCATTATTTATGGTTATGTTAACAGGCTTAGAATGCAAGAGTGTTCTTTTTTCTGTAGTAGAATCGGGAATTTCAGGATTAAACTCGAAAAAATGGTTCTCATTATCTAAAGAAATTACCAAACTCAAATGTGATGGAACCAACATATCATCAATCACAAAATCTCTATAATTAATATCACCTTGTAAGCTTAGCTCATTTAGATATAACTGTATGATTAGACTATCTTTACTTACTTCCTTCACATTAACATCAAGTCCATAATTTATTTGATAGCTGGTAAAGACCCTTAATTTACCGTTTGCCCTGGAAATCTTCTGCAAAATAATATTGGTATTCTTGTAATGCCCTTTATCATATCGGCTGAACTCAACTTTTTGAGATCCTTCATATTGTTTTTTGATCAATAATTCATCGCTATATGCTAATTTTGAGGAAATTGAAAACACAAACAATATTATTATAACTTTAAATATACTCATAAATTCTCCTTTATTTGAAAGCAAGCTAAGATAAAACTTTTAATGATTAATTCTAACACTAATTATACATCAAATAATCAAATCGGTAATTTTGTTGAAGAAATCATTATTTATAAGATTGTTTAATCAATAAAATTGCTAACTTTGAGTTTAATAACGATTAAGTGATTGATCATTAATTTTGAATTAAAATTTTACATATATGCTTAATATTAAGGTACTCATGTTATCAAATAAAAAACTCAACCAAAACCTTAATTCTAAGCGCAACTTATCAAAATATCAAAAAACTAAAACTACTTTAAGTAGCAATTAATTTTTTCTTTTATAATATTCGAATTAATTAAATATATTTATATAAACTAAAAATTTACATAATTATGATTTTAAAACTTTTTGAAGAAAACCCCAGCCAAAAACACATTGAAAAGATAGTTGATTGTTTGAAAAATGGCGGAATTGTTATCTATCCCACAGACACTGTCTATTCAATTGGTTGTGATATTTATCAACCCAAAGCTGTAGAAAAAGTAGCACAAATGAAGGGTGTAAATTCTAAAAATGCAAATTTCTCATTTATTTTCAGTGATATGGAGCAAATTCCGGAATTCACGAAGCCTTTTTCAACTCCTGTGTTTAAATTAATGAAAAAAGCTTTACCCGGGCCTTTTACCTTTATACTAAATGCTAATAATAAAGTACCCAAAATTTTTCATAGCAAGAAAAAAACAATTGGTGTCCGCATACCTGATAACAACATTTGCCGGACAATAGTGCGCGAACTTGGCAATCCTATATTAAGCACTTCTGTATATTCTGATGATGAGGTGCTTGAATATAACACTGACCCGGAGCTTATTCATGAAAAATACAAGGACTTGGTTGATATTGTTGTTAATGGCGGATATGGTGAAAACGAAGCTTCAACAGTAGTAGATTGTACAGGCGATGAAATAGAGATAGTAAGACAAGGCTTGGGTATTATTGATGGATATGCTTAGAAATTCTATATTAACCAATACATATAAAGATGAACCCCCGAAACATTTTTTTACATGACAAGGTACCTTCAAAAAATAAAGAGGAACTTGTTGAAACTTTATGTCGTGATAAGAATATTCATATTGAACGTATAATAAGCAAAGGTAACACAACTCCACCTGGACAATGGTATGACCAGGAGCATAATGAATGGGTAATACTTCTGCAAGGCAGTGCAACCCTTGAGCTTAAAAACAAAGAAAAAGTAAATCTCTCAGAAGGCGATTACTTGCTTATACCATCAAGGTTAAAACACAGGGTCAGCTATACCAGCGAGGAACCTCTATGCATATGGCTTGCAATACATTTCTCCGAAAATACGGAGATTATTAAAAAGCATAACAATAAATAAGCTCTTAAACAAACATGCATCAAACACTAAAAAAAATCAGCAACTTATCTGAATTAAAAAAAGGTAATTTTTTTCTAATTGCCGGGCCATGTATTATTGAAGATGAAAATATGGCCTTTAATATTGCCGAGAAAATTACCGGCATAACCGAAAAACTTGGTGTTCCATATATTTTCAAGGCTTCATATAAAAAGGCAAACCGGACGAGTATCGATTCATTTATGGGTATAGGTGATGAAAAAGCTTTAAATATCCTATCCGAAATCAGCAAACAATTTCAAATACCCGTAATAACAGATATACACACCCGGCAAGAGGCTGTGATGGCAGCCAAATACGTTGATATTCTTCAAATCCCGGCGTTTTTATGTCGTCAAACAGAACTGTTGGTTACTGCGGCAGAAACAGGCCGTTTTATCAACATTAAAAAGGGGCAGTTTCTTTCACCCCAGGCAATTAAATTTGCTATAGAAAAAGTTGTAAAGTCGGGCAATTCTAATGTTTTAATTACTGAAAGAGGAACAACTTTCGGTTATGGTGATCTGGTAGTCGATTACCGCTCAATTCCAATAATGCAAAGCTTTGATGTGCCGATTGTGCTGGATGTAACACATTCGCTTCAACAACCCAACCAATCAACAGGTATTACAGGCGGACTGCCACACCTGATTAACACAATTGCAAGTGCAGGTATTGCAGCAGGAGTTGACGGCCTGTTTCTAGAAACACACCATGAACCGTCTAAAGCAAAATCGGACGGAGCCAATATGCTTAAACTGGATGAACTTGAGGGGTTGTTAAATAAGCTTACAGCAATAAGAAAAGTTGTTGTTAATTCTTAAAGGGTTGTTTTAGCTAAAAAAATTTATTTGGTAAAACAACAAAATCCTTAATTATACTACACCGGAGCTTCTTCATCCTGTTTAAAAGGAATATTATTAAGTATTTCCATGATAGAATCTCGAACCATATTGAACTCTTCAAAGTAATCCTCCGGCAGTGGGTCGGCACTGGGAAATTCAAGCCGTCTGTGATTCACCTGCTGTCCATTTTTCCAAAATCTGAAACAAACGTGGGGACCTGTAGCCTGACCGGTACTCCCAACATAACCTATAACGTCACCTTGTTCAACATAAGTGCCCGGACGCACACCTTCTGCAAACCGTGACATATGCAGGTATTGTGTTTCATAAACCGAATTGTGACGTATCCTTATATAGTTCCCATTACCACGTGTATAACTTCTCTCTGTGACAACACCATCACCCACAGCCAATATAGGTGTTCCGGCCGAGGCAGCATAATCCGTACCCAAATGGGGACGGCGATCACCATGAATGGGATGTAATCGGCTATGACTAAAACCGGATGAAATACGGTAAAACTTCAAAGGAGCTTTTAAAAAAACCTTTCTTAAATTTTCGCCTTCTTTATCATAATACCCGTCAATTGTATCATTCTGAAAATTAAATCCATATATTTCTCTACCACGATGAAAAAAATAAACTCCATGTATATTATCAATGCCAATACTATTATCCTCCACATAAGATTCGTCATAGAACACTTTGAAGCGATCCCCGGGGTACAGGCGATAAAAATCAACTTCCCATGCCAGTATTTCAGATAAACTTATTGCAAGCTCAAAGGTTAGATCATTATCTTCCATCGTTTGCCACAATGAAGCCTGTATTATTCCGGATGCCTCTTTTGAGACAATATTAATTTCTCTTTCCTGTTTACTAACTTTAATTGAATCAGTGGTTAAGTCAATCTTTAAAAAGTTCATAGGCGAAGGCTCATATATGAAATATTTTAACTGTGCAAGACTATCAGAAGTAAAGTAGCCGTAGTAATTATGACCTGCCCGAATAAGACGCGGCTCAAAAACATCTTGCATCTCCACAGAAATATCGTGTATTGTAGTATGATTTACATCAAAATCCGTAAGTATCCCGGCAAGAGTTTGTCTACGATTAACTTTCCCCTCTTTTATTTCATAGTCCATATAATTTATCCCATACTCGTCAAGAGGAATAACCTTCTCCACGCTATCATGTTTTTCCCGGACTTGCTCAACCGCAAGTTCTTTATTAGTTATGTTCTTCCTGTGAAGCGAAGAAGCCACCAAAAATGAAAAAAATATAATTCCTACAATCGTAATTAGAAACTTCTTTGAGATCATAACTTAACTTATAATTATTAATTCAACAATTAGTTTTATACTTCGCTCCAAATAAAAAATATGATAGCTTATCCAAAAATCACAGCTTCCATAATTATATTAACCAAATAGCCGCAACCGGTCAATATTATGGCCGAAATTAATGTAAATCCCGTTTTCCTTTCAACCGGGGTTTTAAGCATATACGTCAATCCTTGCCAATATATATATACGGAGTATAATCCCAAAAGTTTTAATACATCAAGGTGATGATGTAAGCTTGACACTATCAGGGCAATAAAAACAGCAATATATGAAAATGCTGCAAGGTTAAGAACATCAAGATATGAGCCTTGAGAGAAAAAACGTGGTGATAAACGCCAAATTAAATAGCCTCCCCCGGTAATTGACCCTATAATAGTTAATACATAAATCAGTATACTAAATAAAAGCACATCACTTGGTAACTCATCAGTAGCCAAATTCACAGCGGAGGTTAAAGCAGATAATGGTAAAATAAGTCCAGCCAGAAGAATCAAAGCAGAAACCGGTTTCTCAGCAACTTCCTTCCAAATTTTGGCGGGTTTAATTAATATCAACAAAGCTCTCTTCCAAACCATCTAGTCGTTTTGTTTAACCCTTTACTAAAAAATCTACTTTAAGTTAATGCAAATAACAACCCCTATCATTCATGAAATCGAAATTAGCATATTTTGCTGCAAAAATATATCAATTTCCCAACAAAAAACAAAAAAATTTGTTAAGTACTAATAATTCTTAAACTCGAAAGACAGGCAACTGATGCAGAATAAACTCAGAGTTTGGAAAATATATTTTCATACTGATGGCCTGCCATTAAAATAGTAAATATGTTATATCATGTCAATCAATAGATAAAATTTTAAAACAGGTCACACAATTGCTAAATTTTTATTAATTTTCCATAAAAAATAAATGAAGTGGGAAAGCTATAAAAAAGGATTTAATTCTTATCTAAGGCTTGAAAAATCCGTTTCGACAAATACTTTACAGGCATATTTATCAGACATAGACAAGTTATTTCAATATTTTTTAATTAATTACCCTGATTTAACTTTAAGTGAAATAAAGCCTGCACATTTACAAAGCTTTATCGAGTGGATTGCCGAAATGGGGGTTAGCAAAAGCAGCCAGGCGAGAATAATTTCTGGCGTACGCAGCTTTTTCAAGTATTTACTGGTTGAGGACATTATAAAAAAAAATCCTGCATCAGTTTTGTCATTACCACGCCTGGATAAAAAGCTTCCGGTTGTACTTTCAGTTGAAGAGATTGACAAAATAATTCAAGCTATTGATATGAGCCAGCCTTTGGCCCATCGCAACAGGGCAATAATTGAAACACTTTATGGATGTGGGCTTAGAGTGTCAGAACTTACCGAGCTAAAACTTACAGAATTAAATTTTCGTGAAGAGTTTATACAAGTAACAGGAAAAGGAGGCAAGGAAAGATTAATACCCCTGGGCAGTCATGCTGCTAAGCAGTTAAAATCTTACATTAACAACGAAAGAAGGCACTTGCCGGTGGTGAAAGGTTATGAGAACTATGTTTTTTTGAATAAACGGGGTAAAAAGCTCACACGGGTAATGATCTTTACTATCATAAAAACGCTTTGTCAAAAAGCCGGCATATCTAAAAACATAAGCCCGCATACATTAAGGCATAGTTTTGCCACACATTTGGTTGAAGGAGGCGCTGATCTTGTAGTAGTACAAGACCTTCTCGGTCATAAATCAATAACAACTACAGAAATATATACACACCTTAACAGGGAATACCTTAGAGACACAATAATGATGTATCATCCACGAGCAAAGAAAAGATGATAATTTTTTGTAACTTTATTTTATAATAAATATTGAATTAATAAATCGAGGATTTATTTATGATTGACATATTATTAATAACACTAGGATTTATCCTGATCTTTACCGGGATAATCGGTGCATTTATCCCGGTATTGCCCGGTCCTCCACTAAGCTATGCAGGGATGCTGGCTATTCATTTAACAGAAAAAGCTTCTTTTCAACCTCAGATGCTCATAATTATGGGTGTCTTAGCATTGATTATTACTCTTATTGACTACCTTTTACCGGTATTAGGCACTAAATCCACAGGTGGCAGCAGGCATAGTATTCTTGGCGCTTCACTGGGTTTGATTATTGGAGTAATATTTTTCCCACCATTTGGAATTATTATAGGTCCTTTTTTGGGAGCATTTATAGCGGAACTTATTAACAAAAAACCTTCAAACATCGCAATGAAATCTGCAATAGGGAGTTTTATAGGCCTTATGTTCGGCATTGTGCTTAAATTGATTATATCATCGCTTATGGCGTGGTTTTCTGTTAAA
>Ga0207421_10003491_pt1 | contig 18725 bp, 14 predicted proteins | sample SodLakKL_010_SED_4_FD_187542 | JGI IMG/M metagenome (GOLD analysis project Ga0207421, IMG submission 187542) | Alkaline sediment microbial communities from Lake Tanatar, Kulunda Steppe, Russia - 8KL_010_SED (SPAdes) (version 2) | ecosystem: Environmental > Aquatic > Non-marine Saline and... | reverse complement strand
GTACCCCGGTCAGCTTGACCGGGGAACCGGTGACTTCGGTTTAATTTTTCGCAGCGCCGCTTATCGTATCCCCGAAAAACACCGCATTGGCAAATAGCTTGTTTGTACCATACCAGAATGCGCGGAAGTTGGGGTTGTCAACAAAGCTGATCACCGTCCCGCTTCCGTAACCGCTCACCGCGATTGAGACGGTATTCCCGATAACCTCCAGGTTTTCGCTTGAGATATAGCCGCTTACAAGCGGGTTCTCACTAAGATAGAGCGGTGTGGCAACCGGATTATTTGTTATCTCGAAAAAATTAGTGCTGTTTCGGAACACGTGCATATTTTCATTTCGATATCCAAAACCCAGGGGATTGGTTACATCGAGCCGGCCGCTGAAGATAGAACCTCCAATAACCTGTGCGCCCCGGGCATTCTGAAGATCTTCGTATGGAATCCGGCGGGGCTCAGTATCTTCTCGCTCTACTGAATCCAAACTGAAGAAGCCTTCTCTTTGTGCCCAGTTAACGGCGTTACGCTGAGTGATTAACGTGCCTCCGTTGCGAACCCACTGCTTCAGGTCGTTTTTAGCCCTGTCTGTCAGATCCCCGTAATTACCGTTTACCATTACCAATGTATTGTATCGCGACAGGTCGGCACCGGCCACTCTCTCCTTGTCGAGGATGGTAATTGGAATACGGTAACGCTGATCGAATTGATGCCAAATTTCACCTACTTCAAGATTACTTACTCCTCTGCCTGCCAAAATTGCTACAGATGGCTTGGTAAGGTTATTCATGGTAGGGCTGCCCAAATCGATGCCTGAGGTAGATAAGCCCCTGCTCAGATTATAGATTGTTACACCATCCTCTTCAGCCGCCGTTTGCAGCGTGCGATAAATCTCAACATCATCTACATCCTGGGTTCCAAGCGCGACAAGTATGGTGCCGTAGTTAAATGTTTTTGCTCCTCTGGCTGTAATTGTCTGAAATGGAGCACCCGAAACTTTTGTGCGAACACCCATTTTCTGCAGCCGGTACAGCGTTCTTGGAGCGTAATATTCATCCCACTCGAAGGCATAGGCATACTGGCTTCTTCCACCCACGATCTCCCCACCCGACAGAACAGGGTCGGTAACCCTTTCGCCTAACAGGTTTTGATTAAACTGCCGCTGAGATAGTTCTGCATAGGGCAGATTAAATGCGTGGGGAAGTGTCCAGGTCGAAACATCATAAAAAATACTGTCGGTAAACTCCGTTCTCTGCTCAAACATAGCCTCGATAAATTTATACTCAGCCTGTTCCATGGGTATTACCAGAGCGTGGCCTCGCATAAACTCTTTTCCGTCCACTTCAAAGTCTCTGGCAAGTTCATATAGCTCAACATTGTGATGGCTCATCAGGTCGGCGAAATGAAAGTTCTTTCCACGATCATATCTGTCGCCAATAACAATGGCTTTAACATTGCTTCGTGATGCCTCACTTCGCACCTCCCTGTAGTGTTCACGCATGTTGTTATGCAACTCCGATCGCAGTGCATTCGCCCCTTCAACCGTTGAAAGAGAGGTTAAAAACTGATTTTTAACTGTATATGGGAATTCAATTACCCCATGAATACTCTCCTGGGCATGACCACGGGAGCTGGCCTGCTCAAATAGGATGCCAATTGAACCAAAAATATCCGGATACGTGGAACCCTTCCCATAGTAGAAGTCATCAAACCGCTCTTTGGTGTAGTAAAGTACCTGGTTTTCATCCAGAATATCGGCGTGAAACTCTGCTATAGCGGCTGTCAAGTCCTGGTTTCGCTGGGGCGTAAGCGGATGAGTTCTGGAGGGAACGCCCGGCTGAAAGAAATAGGTGGCATTGGTTCCCATCTCGTGATGATCTGTTATTACATGCGGTCTCCACTCATGAAACATGTTAATTCTGCCCCGGCTTTCGGGATGAACAACCGGCATCCAGTCGCGGTTCAGATCAAACCAGTAGTGATTGGTGCGTCCGTTTGGCCAAACTTCGCTGTACTCCCTGTCGGCCGGGTCCGGGTTCACGGTGTGGCTCTTGTGCATATTCACCCACGTAGAAAACCGCTGCAATCCATCCGGGTTTAGGGATGGATCTATTAAGATAATCGTGTTGTTGAGCAACTCATCCATCTCATCACTTTCTGCAGCCGCATAGTGATAAGCTGATAACATCGACGCATTTGAACCGCTCGGCTCATTACCGTGCACACTATAGCCTAAATTCACAATCACGGGCATGGTTTCTATGTCGAGATTGCCTGAACGATCGGGATCTCGAAGCAGCCTGTGATTCTCTTTGATCCGCTCGATGGATGAGTGGTTCTCCGGGGAAGTGATCGCCAAAAGAAGCAATGGCCTGTTTTCATGCGTACGTGCATACTCCTGGATGGTTACCCGGTCGGAGGCTTCGGCTAGCGCCTGCATATAGTACACCAGCTTGTCGTGTGTAATGTGCCACTCCCCTACCTCATGGCCGATTATTTCAGCCGGTTTAGGAATGTCTGAATTATAGGATACATCATCCGGCAGATAGTAATCGAGCTGAACCTGCGAAAAGAGTAATACTGGAGAAATCACAAATAACAGAGCAGTAAGTAACGTAGATCTCATTTATACGATGGTTAAATTGATAGTCAAATTGAGTTCTTAACGGATCATTATAGTAATCAATTCTGCCCTTTCTGTGAAATGGATATCCACACGTATACAACTTTTTATATTTCGAATCACAACTCTCCAAAACGATTAACGAAAATGAAAGATGTTTACCCCGTTAGAGCCATCTCTCTATAACGAGGTTTACAACCCTGAATGACATCTGAACGCTGATACAAATCCGGCCTCGGGGTGCTCCTTGTGCCCTGAGCCTTGAAAGGGGCTTGTACTATTCTAAATAACGTGAGTTTTCCATTGAAATCCCTATGATGCGAATAGGAACGATGGCTCTCATAAGCCCCCTTTTCCCGTAGAGAACACTACGCAGGGAGGGCTATAGCACTCCACGGAGTGACAAGGGGGGCCTCTGAGTGTTGATTTGACTCAAATATTCATTATTTGACTTCGAAACCGCTACTATTCATCCCCCATTGCCCTCCGCCAGCCGGCGGAGGGACACTCCTTAATTAGCTTTAGAAGCGATATTCAGCAGCAACCATCGATCGCATAGGCATCTCCTCTTTGGGAAGAATATAGACTTTGCTTCCGGTTTTATATGCTGTAATAGACAACCAGTTCAATAGTTCAACGTCACCGTTTTTTGGACTGCTGCTATACTGAACCGTTTGGTTTTCAGTGTCATAAAAACCCCACTTTTGTTCATCTTTAGAAATAAACACCGTTTGCGATCGACCCATCACAGTCGCCTCCGCAATTTCGCTCAGGTTATTTGAAACCCTGCCATCTCCTTTTTCTGAGAATTTTTCCAGAGAGTGGTACATGTCTTTCAGAAAATGCTTTTTTATGATTTCCCATCCTTTATTCTTCAGGTCCTGATCTGACATTTCATCGGGATTGAGAAGAACCACATCATCCAGCAGACGGCCATAGTTGTTAATCTTTCTGTAAAGCACCACGTTATCTTTAAGGCCAACCATAACAAGAGGGTCGTTTTTCCTGTTCATTACTTTGGTTATGCCTTTTTCAAACTCTCGAAAAAACTGCTCAACAACGATCATTTTGTCCTCTTCATTGGCATTATGCCCAAAAAAGACCGCATCCTGCCGCTGAGAACCGCTGTGAAACTGCAGCTGCTTTTCAGGGTCAACTTCGAGATAATCTGCAACAGACACCGATACTCCTTCAGGTGTAATATCTTCTACTTCATTTCTTGTGCATCGCAAAAGCTTCGCACCCTGTCTGCTTACAGCCAAAACACAAAACGTGCCATCCATGCTCATCATTGGCAACAGTGGTGTAATCAGAAAATGGTCATTTATATAAACCTGTTCTTCATTATCGTAGGGGAGTTTGAAATACTCAAATTCCTCTCCGTTTAAGTAAACCGCCAGACTCCGGTCTGAGTGAGACCAAAAGATTGGCTTTTCGAGCAAATCTCTAGCCGGCTGAAGGATTGTGTCAATTTCACTCTCCTTCTTTCCACGCTTCTTGAGAGTTTCAGCTGCTTTTGTGAGCAAATTTTTAAATCGAATCGGATCTTGTTTTGATTCTTCACCTTTTATGTGAGTTGGCAAAGTTATCGTTATCAAATCTTTACCATTCTTGTTAACCAGTTCACTGATCTTTTTTTCGTTTACCATCCTAACCTCATTAATTCTGGGTTATAATTATAGTGCTCCATATAAAAACATAAAAAAAATCTATCTATAATGATTCCAAAATCAATACTCTTTTAAAATAAATTAATGGTTGTTTCAACTCTTGAAGGCATAAAAAAGACGATCGGCCCCGGCATCATCATGGCGGCAGCCGCAATCGGGGTGTCTCACCTGGTTCAATCGACGCGCGCAGGTGCCGAGTTTGGATTTGCCCTTGCCTGGGCAGTAATTTTAGCCAATATTTTTAAATACCCGTTTCTTGAATTTGGACCGCGATATGCACTTGCAACCGGAATGAACATGATTCAGGGGTACGCAAAAATGAATCGTTCAGCTTTCTGGATCTTTGTGATTTTCACCATTTCCACCATGTTTGCCATACATGCAGCAGTTACGGTGGTTACAGGAAGCCTCGTTACCCATCTTACCGGTATTGAGCTTCCCGTAGTCTGGTGGAGTGCCATCGTTTTACTCTTCTGTGTTCTGCTGCTCATCCGAAATCAATACTCATTTCTCGACATTGCAATAAAGGCGTTAATGCTGATTTTCGCAGTTACAACTGTTATTGCCATGATTGCTGCTTTCACGGTAACCGGTTATCAGCCTGATCCGGGCTTTATAGCGCCGGAGGTGTGGACCGTTTCCGGAGTGGCTTTTTTGATCGCCCTGATGGGGTGGATGCCTATCCCGATTGATGCAGCCGCATGGCACTCGATCTGGACGGTTGAAAAAATGAAACAAACCGGATACAAACCTAAACTGGGTGAGGTTCAGTTCGACTTCAATATCGGTTACATTGGGGCCGCCATTATCGCCCTCTGTTTTTTAACGCTTGGTGCATTTATTATGTACGGCTCAGGACAGGAATACGCATCCAATGCCGCAGCGTTTTCAAACCAATTTGTGAATCTCTACACTCTCACACTGGGAGAATGGTCGGCCATAATCATCGTAATCTGTGCTTTTACAACCATGTTCAGCACTACACTTACGGTTACCGACACCTATCCGCGTGTACTAACTCATATACTTAACGTTATAAAGCCGGATACACTATCAAAGCATAAGCAGATTTACCGGTATCTTCTTGTGGGTGTGAGTGCGGGTTCATTTCTTGTACTCTACCTTCTGGGCGATCACTTCCGGTTTTTGATTGACCTGGCCACAACACTCTCTTTTTTAACGGCACCGGTTCTGGCTTTTATGAATCACAAGCTAATTCATCAACCCGAAATTGCCGGTGAATATCGGCCAAAACCCTGGCTCTATTGGCTTAGTATTTTCGGTATCATTTTTCTCTCTATATTTGCACTGATATACATCTACTGGATGATCCGATTTTAATTCAATTATTATGCTACGAACCATCGCTTTACTCCTGCTGTCGCTATTTCTGGCTTCACCTGCTTTTGCTCAATTCTATTCAACCCAACATCGGGTACCGAACCAGGAGTGGATGGAGATTCGATCAGAACACTTCAGGGTAATCTATCCCGCCCGCTATGAACAAGAGGCGATACGGGCGCTCTCTATTTTAGAGGTCGAATATGCAGACATCCGGGATCTTGTGGGTGGTGAGCTCAAAAACTTCCCCTTTATCCTGAATCCCGAAAACGATCGCTCAAATGGCTTTGTAGCACCCATGAATTTTCGGTCGGAGGTTGAACTGGCGCCAATCAAGGGCAAAACCCTGAACCCGCAATCGGGAGACTGGCTTGAATCTGTTCTGCCTCACGAACTGGTTCATGCCCTGCATTTCAGCGTAAATCCCCCCGCGTTCACCAGGGTATTGGGTCTCTTCTCTCCCGATGTGAGAAGATCAGTTCACGCCGCCGCCCCGCTTGGTGTTCTGGAGGGGATTGCCGTAGAGCATGAAAGCCATGGATCCATTCCTAATTCAGGAAGAGGCAACCACCCCTTTTTCGTGAATCAATTTAACGCTCTGCTCGATACACCCCATGAATGGTCGATGGGTCAGCTGGTACAGGTATCCGACTTTACAGTGCCTTTTAACCGCCACTACATTGGCGGTTATGAGCTGACCAACTGGCTGCTTGAGGAGTATGGAGAAGATGCCATGAAAGAAGCCATTCAGTTTCACTACAAATATCCCTTTCTCGGTTTTGGAACGGCATTGCGAAACAGTACCGGCTATTGGCCGCAAAGCCTGTATAGAGATTTCAGCAATGATGTAAAAGAGAGAGAAGCGGAACGCCTGAACAGACTTGAATATGAAACAGATTCAGCCGCTGAAACCATCCCTTTTTCGGCAACCTGCAAACGAATGAACCGCCCGCTCTGGCTGGACAACAATACCATTCTTTTTTACGGACGCTCCTGTAACCGGCCCACCGGTTTCTATGTTCATGACCTTGATGATGAGTCGTATTCCCTGTTGAAGGAAGTGCAGATCTCAGAGGATTTCTACTATTCGCTTTCTCCAAACCGTTCACGCCTGTTCTTCTCCCGATACCATCCAGATCGTTTCTATGACAATCTCTTCAGGGGTGATCTTCACTCCCTGGAGATCTCCTCCGCACTCTCTCGCCGCATTACCCAAAACCTGCGGCTCTTCTCACCCGAAATGATTGGCACTGATCTTTATGCGCTGCAAACCGACGCCTACGCCCAGGCACTGGCAGAAGTTGATGAGCAGACCGGGGATATACTCAGAACCATTCCAAGAGTTGAAGATTCAACGGTTTTTCAAATCTCTTCCAACCCAATGCATCCCGGAGTTACAGCCGTTATTGGCAGGATCAAAAGCGTGCAGGGAGTATGGTTTGAAAATGTATCAGAAATCGACACTCTTTTTACACGCGACCCTGATATCGTTTTTGAAGGAGGCTCGATCTTTGATTTACACTGGCATTCCAACGGTGAGAAAATGCTATTAGTGAGCGATCATAGCGGAACCATGAATGTGTATGAATATCACTTAAGCAATAATTCGGTAACCCAAATCACCCAGAGCCTTTACAACGCCTTTGAAGCTTCCTACTCTCCCGATGGAGAGCGTATTGCATATATCCATCAGCGTGAGAATGAACAGGTTCTAAAGATTTTAGACCTTGAGAACGCATACAGAAAAACTCTCGATAGTGATACATGGTCTCTGTCACCTTTAATTACAGAACGGCTTGAGCGCCCGCTAATGAACCGGGATAGTGACATAGACACCAATGAATGGGCACCTGAACCCTATTCAACAGGTCTCTCCTGGCTCAAACCGCGAATATGGCTGCCCATGTATGAAAGGGAAACGGGTTTTGACAGGGTTGGCGTCACAATCGAGAGTGTAGACCAGATGAACAGCCGGGCATATTCGCTCGAAGCCACACACTACCTGGATCGGTTTTGGTCCGAATTACAGTATAGTTACAAAGGTTTCTATCCGGGTTTTCAGCTTGATATGTTTAATCGCCCATCGCTAACCACCTTTAGAATAACCCAAAATGGAGACGAGTTTCTTCGAACCTTTTTGCAGCAGTCGAGAGGAGCCTCACTGAAAATACCGGTTCGTATTCGTCTTGAAAGTAATGCCCGTTTTTCGTCAATTCTTCTCGAACCTCAATATTTCATCTCCCAGCTTCGCTTTCTTGATCCGTTAAATTCATCAACAGCCTTTTCAGAATTTGGAACACGGCACACTTTGGGTTTCAGAACCGTACTAAACGTGCGGCTCCGCCAGTTTATTCGCGATGTACAGCCCAACAGCGGCTGGGTCTTCTTTACGGAAAGCCGATACGGCCTCAACAGCACCCAGCTCGATGTGATTACCGATCAATTCAGGATAGAAGCCAATCTGACTGACCGAAAGGGGTTCAGGGGCGGGGTGTCCACTTATGTTGCTCCATTTATGAAATGGAATCAATCGCTGCAGGTTACAGCACAGGCGATTACCCAGACCGATTTTCCTGTTTTCAATACCGCATCACTCTTTTCAGACACCTTTGCCGAAAATCCATTCCCGGGTGCAAATAATGTAGGAATCATAAACAGCAGGTATACAATTCCGCTGACCTATCCGGATGATGGTGGTTTACTGATACCCGCATACCTGTCTAATATCTACCTGGTACTGTTTACTCAAACGGTAAGCGATTTAAATAACCCTGATCTGATTGAGGGAAGCCGTTCTGTTTTCGGAGCTGGCATACGATCACGATTCAGGCTCAGTAATCTCGCTTTTGATGTAGGCATCTCTCTTGGGTGGGAACCAACCCGAAACAATATCACCTGGCATGCGGGTAGTTTTTAAACCTGAGTTCCCCAAATTGTTTCATAATCTTCGTACGGTGCTTCCGGAAATTGATGCGACTCTTCTACTTCTCCGTCATGCCCCGAAGAATCGTTGGCGCGGGAATAATGGTCATGTCCTCCAATCGCTCGGGCCTTAGCTCCCGGTCGTTCACCACATCCCTTATATAGATCTCTTTTACCTGTTCGGGATACTGTTCCAGAATAGCCCTGTACACCTCCGGGTCGCGCTCGCCGGAATCGCCAACCATAATAAATTGCCTGCCCGGAAAGTGTTCAAAGATTTGGGTGATTTGGGTGATTTTTTGCTCAAAGGTTATATTTTCATTGGTAATGAACTCTCGCAAATCATGCCATGAGCTGATGGTAAGAACATTTTTTCGCGCACTCTTCATGTGAAATGTTCCAACAGGAAAACCCGCTCTTTCACTAAACAAAAACCCCGATAACGGTCTGTAGAGCTGCCATGGAGAACCCGACACATAGTGGAATGATGCATCTTCCCACTCTTCATACATCTCTGCCATTCTGGGGGCGGGCATATACTCTTTGAAGAATGTATTTCTGACCACAATCCTTGCCCCTGCAGGAATTTCTGTAATCTTGATAGTATCATCAATGTCAGAAATCACCGACAGGCCTTCGGGTTGCATAAACCGAACAATCCCCGACCCTGAATAACGTCTTGAATTCGCATATACTTTTACATCGGTATCATCAGTTTGATTATCACCAAAAAATTGCTGTGCCTCTTCGATCGGAATTCGAATCTTACCCTCAACAATGCCGTTTCTGTCCGTTCTGAGCGCAATTCCATCCCGGTCTTTCATCCGGTAAACCTTCTCTTCAGGATCATTCCCTATTCGAAAGGAGACTGTTCTGCGCCATTTGCTGTCGGCTAGGATATCCGTTATCCGCCTTCTGAAAATCTGCATCTGATCAGGGTTGTACTCCCCCATTATTCGTATGGTCCATGACGTAAGGCTCTGCAGCCAGCGCCTCTGTTTATGAACCCACACGCGAGCCGGTATTACCCACTCCTCGCCATCGAGATAGGCGTAGGTATTATAGAATGTTATATGTCTTCGGTTTTCACTGTAGTCTGAAGCCTCATTTTTTGTAGAAAAATCAACACCGGCAACAGTAAAAAGAGAAATTAAAACAAGCAGCACAAAGTATCTCATCTAATAAAAATAATGGATTATTGACCTTCTGATTGATTGGCCTTTCCTATAAATGTTGGGGCCGGGATAATTGTCATTCCTTCGAGCCGTTCAGGATTCATTTGCCTGTCATTGATAACATCACGGATAATAATCTCTTTTATTTGATCCGGATAACGATTTGAAATTTCCCGGTAAACTTCAGGATCACGTTCACCCGAATCGCCCACTAAAATAAACTCTCTTTTGGGAAAATCATTAAAAATAGCGCTAATCTGCACTATTTTCTGATCATGCGTAATATTCTCATTGGTAGCCAACCCGGACAAACTACTCCATGTATTTATACTGATCAGGTTTTTTGGCACAAATTTCATATGAAATGTTCCTTTTGGAAAACCCTGTTCACTGCTCAATAGAAACTCTGACAGTGGACGATATAGCTGCCACGGCGCACCTGACACATAATGAAATACTGCGTCTTCCCACCTTTGATAGCGTTTTGCCATAAGCGGAGCTGCTTCAAACTCTTCAAAAAACGTTTTTCGAATCACAAAGCTTCTCCCAACCGGAAGGCCTGAAATCTTAACCGTATCATCAATATCTGAAATGACCGATAGTCCTTCTGAGGGTATCAGCTGAATATAACCAGTTCCTGTGTGTTCGTCTGAAACGGCTCTTAATTTTAACCATCCACTCTTTGATTCCTGAGCCCTCAGCAACTCTTCCCCTCTTTCTTTCGGCAGGCTAATATACCCTTCAACTACTCCATTCAAATCTGTTTGAGCTCTGTATCCTTCACTGTCTAAAATTCTGAACTCTTCTTCATTTGGATCGTTGTCAAAAACAAAAATCACCTCCTCACCCGATTCACTATCCGCTAAAAAATCAGCAATTCTGGATCTGAATATTTCCCTTTCATCTGAACTCAACCCTCTTCTTCTTGTAAAAAACCCTGTTATAATACGCTCAATACCAATACGGCTTTCAATCACGTACGCTCTCACCGGAATTATCCACTCCTCACCCTGCTCATAGCCATATGTATGATAGAATATAACTTCCTCATCAATTTCAACAATTCCATTTTGAGCAACACTGTTTTCACGTGCCAAAATGAAGAGAAAAAGCATGGAAAAGAAAAGCTTCACGTATAAAGACGTATTGTTTCTTACTTGAATTAAATATGTTTCCATGATCCTTTAAAAAAAGGAGAAACCCGTTTTCCGGGATTCTCCTTTTCAAGCTGTTTAAAAGTATAACCCTATATCAGTTCATCGATAATTCTGCTCTGAACCGGGGCTCACCATGCCTTTCAAGGTAGTAAACAAGAGTGCCGTTTTCGAGATCCATCTCAATCATCCACACATTGGTGGCTGCCTCCGGCAGGATCTCTTCGGTATAGTCATCGGCCGGAAAATATTGGCGTGTAGCTGTTCCCTCATCGCTTGCATATCCGCCATAACCGGTTGACGGCTCTTCGCCTTCGGGGTACTCTTTATCGCCAATGTGATCGTGGTACAGGTGCAGGCCTTCTTCACGGTTTTCCAGGATCCACGTAGCATGCCAGGTATCGCCGTCTCTGAACAGCATAACCTCGATTCTTTCCGGTGTACATGTAGATATGTTCACATTCAGTTCAGTATCTACAAGCTGATGATCCGCATCATCGGGATATGTAGCTTCTCCGGTAAAGGTTTCACCACATAGGGAAAAAAGATTTGAATAGAATTGTTCGTGGGCCGTTTCAGCCGGAAGATCGGGAGTAAGATCGGTATCATCTTCGCCCGCACAAGATATAGTAAATAAGATCAGGGCTAATAAATAAACAGTTAGTTTCATTGATGGAATGTTTTAATAGGTTTATGGATTTCTATAAAATCCACATTCAAATCATTAAATACAAAAGATGTATCTTGCCAATCGTATTTAGACAAATCACAAAAAGCTACCGATGAGCAAGGAAGTAGAATCTTACAAGCTGGGTAATATCCAGGTAATAATTACTGAAACCGACGACCCTAACCGCCTGCATGTAGACTGCAACGATGGTAATTTCCACTCAGAATTTACCGTGCGCCGCTATGAGTTTGATAACTATAAACGTCACATGAACCAGAAGATTACCACTGCATATAAAGGGCAGTATGAGGATAAAGATTCTGCCTGATTTTGCGACATTTGCAACAGCACCGGGTGGTGGTTATATTTCTACTAATCCTATAGTAAAAATATTTCCATGGCCAACTACCTCATACCCATTTTATTCATCTTGCTCTTCTTGTACTCCTGCGGTAAAAACGGGGACGAAACAAAAATCACCATACTTACCATTGATCAGGCCGAACTAGTGGTCTCGGCTGAAACTGACCCTGATATCGCAAATCCTTCTATTATCAGAACAGCCGGAAGCGGGTTTTACATTTATGATTTCGGGATTCAGAAAATTCTTTATTACGATGATGAAGGAAATCAACAGCTTAAATTTGGCAATGAGGGACAAGGGCCCGGTGAATTTCAGGGGGCGGCAGGTTTTTGGGTGTTTGATGAAGAGATCATCCTGTTTGACCAGCGCGGGGCAAAGTTTCTTCATTTCGGCCTTGAGGGCACCTTTTTAAAAGAAGAATCCATTGAACGGGAAGATTTTGCCCCCGGCCTGACCATGTCTTCGCCCGGGCGGTTCTATATCCCTGTAAACGGCAAGGATGGGAAACTGGTAAAACAGGTTGATAAAACCAGCGATATCCGGTTTGCTTTCGGTGAAGCTGACATTCAGGAAACAGACTTTGACCCTGGAATAATCCGACAATCTATAGAGCGCGGCAGCCTGCCCGATAATATGTTGGGCAGGGTAACCATTGCTGCCGGATATGACCGTGTTTACCTGTTTCATACAGCTGTTGGTAAACTGCAGGCCTATGATACAGAAGGAAACCTGCAAGCCGAAATTATGCTGGATCTGCCGGTTATGGAAGAGAGTAAACAAGAGTTTTTTAAACAAAGCCGGCTTGCACTCGAACAGGGTTTTTTCATATTCTTTTCCTACATCAATAGCATGGCAACAACAGAGAATGGTGTGGCATTACTTTTAAACACACCGGCCGATCATCCGGTAACCGTCCTTTCTCTTGACCGGAACCTCCGGAATAAAACCATCATCCACTACGAAAACGACACGATGGAACGCGTATCAATGTTTGACCTTGATGAAGAAAAAAGCAGTATCTACTTCGTAAATATGGGCACCTCTGAAATATTCAGAGCTCCATGGCATTGAGAAAACGTACTATAAAATCAACATCGCATCTCCAAACGAGTAAAAGCGGTATTTTTGGGCAATTGCATGCTCATAGATTTTCTTTACCTCATCAAATCCGGCAAATGCAGAGATTAGCATCAGCAGTGTACTCTTTGGAAGATGAAAATTGGTAATCAGATGATCTACGGATCTGAATGTATACCCCGGCATGATAAAGATATCCGTCTCACCCGATGAGGCCTGAAATTCCCCCTTCACTTTAGGTGCCGATTCCAATACACGCACACAGGTGGTGCCCACCGCCGTAATGCTCTTCGAGTTGTTCAGGGCTTCTGCCTGCTCTCCGGTAATTTGGAACCACTCGCTGTGCATGATATGCTCTTCGATCTTATCTGTTTTAACAGGAGCGAATGTTCCCAACCCAACGTGCAGTGTTACCTCTTTCTTTTGAATCCCCCGGTTTTCAAGTTTCTGAAGCAGTTCCGGTGTAAAATGGAGTCCCGCCGTGGGCGCCGCCTTACTGCCCAAATCTTTGGCAAAGACGGTTTGATACCGGTCGGACAGTGATTCATCCCTTTCTATATAGGGCGGGAAGGGGGTGTATTTATGGGGCTCAAGCTTTGGATCGTGCAGTGGGTGGCTCAGTTCAATGGTTCGGATACCATCTTCAGCAATATGCACTGTTTTGGCGGTAACCCCGTCAGCCAGCTCTGTTTCTTTACCCACCTTAAACCTTTTTCCCGGCCGAACCATCGCCTCTACAACCCGGTCATTCACCGCTTTGGTAACAAACACCTCAACTCTCCCCTCATTGAACAGCAGCCGGCATTTTTCCACCTTACTGTTGTTCACCACGAGAGATGTGCCTTCGGGCAGGTGGTTGCCGATATTGTAGAAAAAGTCGTCTCGGATCTCCCCTGTTTCACGGTTATAAACCAGAAGCCGTGAATGATCCCTCGGTTCTGCCGGTTTCTGGGCAATGAGCTCTTCAGGGAGGTGGTAATCGAAATCGTTTAGGGTAAATGACAATGTGTTAAGCCGTAAATTTTTAATCTTTGACAGACGTTTAAGTGATCCGCATAAAAGTACGGGTAATTTTTACAAACAGTAAGGAGATGAATCTTATTGACAGAAAAGCAAAACGATTAGAAGTATCGCGGCAGTCGGTTATCAAGATGTGGCTTGCGGAACGGTTGGAAAAGGTATAGGCGTGTGTTCTTTCAGCGGCCTTGTGTGATCAATCGATTCAGGTGACCGTTTTGATTGAGTTCTCGCGCCGAAGGCACGAGAAACAAATACTGGAATATCAGCATATAAGATGCGGCACTCTAAACCAACACATCCAGTGCCTTTTTAACCTGTTCCACGATTCCATCAGGCCCAATTCCCACTTCATCATGAAGCTCTTTTTGGGTTCCGTGCTCTATAATGGCGTCGGGTACACCCATAATTTTAACCGGGATAGCGAGGCCTTTTTCTGCCACATACTCGGCAACAGCTGAGCCGAAACCTCCCAGTTTAGTGCCGTCTTCGAGTGTAATAATCCTGTCGTAGTTCGCCATCACATAGTCGATCATCTCTGTATCGATCGGTTTGGCATAACGCATATCGAAATGGCCTATATGGATCTGCTCTTCGGCAAGACGGGTACCGGCTTCAATTACATAACTACCGATTGGCCCGAAGCTCAGAACGGCTACTTTCTCGCCCTCTTTGATGATTCGCCCCTTACCGATCTCAGTTTTCTCAAATCCCTCGCGAAGCTTCATGCCCGTTGAGCGGCCTCTCGGATAGCGAACCGCCCAGGCAGAGTCGTTATATTCGGATGCAGTGTACATCATGTCGCGTAAATCCTGTTCATCCATTGGTGAGGAGACAATCATGTTTGGAACTGCCCTGAGGAAACTAACATCATAGAGCCCGTGGTGGGTTGGCCCATCGGCCCCTACCAGGCCTGCCCGGTCGATACAGAATACCACGGGTAGTTTCTGAATGGCCACATCGTGAATCACCTGGTCGTATGCGCGCTGCAAAAAGGTGGAGTATAGCGCTGCAAATGCTTTTTTGCCCTCTGAAGCAAGTCCCGCTGCAAAAGTAACGGCGTGCTGCTCTGCGATGCCAACATCAAAAGAGCGGTCGGGGAACGTGTGCATCATTGGCCACAAACTTGAACCGCTTGGCATGGCAGGCGTGATCGCTACAATATCTTCATTTGCGGCTGCCAGCTCAACCAAAGCCTCGCCAAACACATCCTGGTATTTCGGTGCGGGTTTATTTCCGTTAACAGGCTTTGCAAGAGATTTTCCGGTAATTTTATCGAACGGGCTGCTCTGGGCGTGCCATTTGGTCTGTTCGCGCTCAGCCGGTGCAAATCCTTTTCCTTTTACGGTTACGATATGGAGTAGCTTAGGGCCTGATACGGTTCTCAAATCTTCCAGATGGCGACGGAGCGCATCCACATTATGGCCATCAACAGGTCCGTAGTATTTGAATCCAAGTGCTTGAAAGAGCGCTCCGGGGGTGATGGCGGCCGTCATGGCCCGCTCCAGTTTTGAAGCAGCCTTTCTCATTTTATCACCGGCCGTTTTGAAATGCCCAAGCAGGTCGTAAATCTCGTCGCGCATCAAGTTAAACGTCTTGCTGGTTGTGATCTCGGCCAGATACTCTTTTAATGCACCCACATTCGGATCAATCGACATATTATTGTCGTTCAGAATTACCAGCATATCCGACTTTAGTGCGCCGGCATTGTTCATCGCTTCAAAGGCCATCCCGCCCGTCATGGCTCCATCCCCGATTATAGACACAATTTTTTTATCCGACTGATCCAGATCGCGGGCTATAGCCATACCCAGTCCGGCTGAAATGGATGTACTGGAATGGCCAACACCAAAGGTATCGTAGTCACTTTCGGTTCGTTTTGGAAACCCTGAAAGCCCCTTGTAGCGGCGGTTGGTATGAAAATCCTCTCTCCGCCCCGTAAGTATTTTATGCCCGTAAGCCTGGTGGCCAACATCCCATATCAATTTATCTTCAGGCGTGTTATATACATAATGAAGGGCTACGGTGAGTTCAATAACTCCTAAACTGGCTCCAAAATGACCCCCATGTACCGAAACCATGTCGATTATAAACTCACGAAGTTCGTCGCAAACATCCTGAAGCTGATCCGGTTTCAGCTTTTTTAGGTCTGCAGGTGAATCAATGTTTTTAAGCAATGGTCCTGGCTTAGGCTTGTATAAATCCATGAAGATTGGTTTAGTTGGCTTCTTTACCATTTTTTTGATCAATCTGTTCGATCTTCAATGCGGCACTTTCGAGAGTTTCCGAACATATTTTTGAGAGTTTAATTCCTTCCTCGTAAAGTGCAACGGACTCTTCCAGTGATATATCCTGATCGTTCAGCTTTTCTACAATGGCTTCCAGTTTCTTTAAAGCCTCTTCGAAACCAAGTCGTTCCTTGTCTGACATCTTTTTTGTGATTTTTAAGGGGTACACAACAATTTAGCCCTATATGGGATAATCAACAAACTCTGTTGCTTGATCCGTATCGTCGTTCTGGTGAGCACTATTTCATTGCTAACCAATAATTTATACAAGAAAATTTCTGGAGCCGGCCCCGAATCGTTAAACCGTGCAGTACCTGCTCCTCTTTCAAGAGAATCATCATATAAATTGATATCATCTATTTCATTCAGTGTGAATACATCCGGAGATATCATGCTTTGCGTTGGCAGTTCAAAAAAATTTCACTTTTGAAATTTTATTAAAGCGAAATCCGCGCGCCTTCCATGGCCAACCATACTCTGTTTACACCTTCAGGCGAGTATATTTGATGTGAAGATGATCGTTAAAAATATTTAATGATTGCAGTGCTTCATTGATCATATTGTATATTCGTATCAGGTAAACTTCGCTATAAACTTGCCAATAATTCAGAGAGAACAAATTAAAGGCACACAGCGAGGAGTGAATTCACATAGATTGTGAGGGGAGTTATGAGAAAGTGCATTTACACTATTTCTATAATAGTTCTGTTTTATTCCGCTTATGGATGTGATACCGGTCAGGGAGCTTTTGAGGATACTATACCCAACCTGCATACGCTTACAACTTCTGTAACTCCGGAAGGAAGCGGGACAGTAAGCCCCACCGGCGGTGATTACGTTTCTGACAACACTCTTCAGATATCAGCCATCGCTTCAGAAGATTATACTTTTGACAGATGGGAAGGCGACTTGTCCGGTAATTCAAATCCGGAGTTTTTATACTTCAATAACAACAAATCCGTGACTGCCGTCTTTGTAAGAGTTGTTACTAAAATAAACCCTGCAAACTCTGCCATTACCGTATCGCCGGCTAAACTAAAGGTTGGTGAATACTCAACCGTTACAATAGATCTTCGTGACGATGGCAACAATCCTTATGCAGGTTTGAGTGAAGCTGATTTTTTTGTGGATATTACCGGAAGTGCAACTGTAGGTACACTGCAAGAAACCACAACTTCCGGTACCTATCAGTTTGAGGTAACAAATAATACTCCGGAGAAGACAACCTTGTCGGTTACAGCAGAGGAAATTACCCTGAATGAAAAGCCTTCGCTTATTTTTGAGGTGGGAGATCCTGCTCAGCTTGTTATTCTAAAGCAGCCTGAAAATACAAAAAGCGGCAGTCCCATTGGCGGGCCTCCCACAGTAAGGATTATTGATAAATTTGGCCACAATATCCCTGATATTGAGGTACGTGTTAGAGAGAAGGGAGGCCAGGTTTTTTCAGATGGTGATCTGATTGTCACTACAAATCAGGCCGGAATAGCCGAGTTTAAGAATCTAATTATTCACAGCAGAAATGAGTGGTTCACACTGATCTTTTCAGTTTCAGGATTGGATGAAGTTGCTACCGACCGATTCAGAATAACAGCCACTGACAGAAGTGATGATAACTGACCATAATGATTAAATTTTAGCAGCCGCAAACATCTGAATATCTATTGATTACCTATGGATATTGAAGAAGTGATCTTTTTTGCAATTAAAAAAAATTAACATTCTAAGCCACTCGCTGTTCAATCTGTATATTGCTTTCAACCACCATCTATTTCTACCGGTAAAATAGAGAGAATTGTTTTATAGGTTATCCGGATGAATTAAGTCAACATGCCTGAGTGAGATGATAAAGAGATTTCTGTTTCTTCCTCTTTTTTTTGGAGTATTAATACTGAACTATGGATGCGATTCAACCGATGGATCGTTCGAAGATTCTGTGCCAAGTCTCTATTCACTTACCACCAATGTATTACCCGAAGAGTCAGGAGCGGTTCATCCATCCCAGGGCAGTTATGCAGAAGAGGTTGGCGTCCAAATTGAAGCCCGCCCATCAGAAGGATATCTTTTTGACCGTTGGGAGGGTGATCTCACAGGCGATTCAAACCCGGAAATGCTTGTTTTCAGATCCGATATTTCTGTCACAGCATATTTCATTCCAAAAGAGTACAAACTTACCATTGAAATTATTGGTAATGGTAGTGTAAAAGAGACTCCGGTTGACTCATCTGATGACAATTCATCTGTGACAATGATTCAGTTAACTGCTGAAGCTGCTGATGGATGGCACTTTAAAAACTGGGATGGAGACCTGAGCGGAAGCGAGAATCCCACAACCATTACCGTTGACCAGAACAAAACCGTCACGGCGGTATTTGAAGAAACTCCGGTCGAGCAATTCACCCTTACCGTTCAGACTGAAGGGCAGGGATCGGTGAC
>Ga0207421_10003489_pt1 | contig 18729 bp, 16 predicted proteins | sample SodLakKL_010_SED_4_FD_187542 | JGI IMG/M metagenome (GOLD analysis project Ga0207421, IMG submission 187542) | Alkaline sediment microbial communities from Lake Tanatar, Kulunda Steppe, Russia - 8KL_010_SED (SPAdes) (version 2) | ecosystem: Environmental > Aquatic > Non-marine Saline and... | reverse complement strand
CCCCCTTCGAAGGGGGACATTTAATCTTATATCAAACTCACCTTAAAGAAGACAAAAAGCGTCAGCCTTTTCCGGTATGGAATAGATTATAAACCTCTTTTCTTTCTCGATTTAAAACGATTTATTGCTGTAACAATTATCATAGAGATTTCTCTTTGATAGGGACACCATAAACATAATAAAGAGAACCAATGAAAAATATCATTCTACCCATAGTTACGGCTGTGATGCTTCTGTTTTCAGGAATGCTGCATACAGCAAATGCACAAAACCCGGTCAGTTTCGGGTTGAAAGGAGGCATAAATATATCAAACTTTACGGGTTCGGATTTTGATTATGATGCCAGAACAGGCATCGTGGTTGGAGCTGTTGCTGCTATTTCACTTCCCGCACTGCCAATCGGTATCGAAACCGGTCTGTTTTACTCCCAAAAGGGGGCAGAAGTGAGTGAAGAGGGAATAACAGGCGCTATTAAAGTGGATTATATTGAAGTACCCCTGCTGGCTAAAATTAACCTTGGCCCTCCCGGCCCCATTCAGCCACATCTGATGGTTGGCCCTTATGTTGGTTTTAATATCAATGCTGAGTCAGAGATCAGTGGAAATGGCATGGCTATTTCCGGCGACATCAGTGATGATACGAAAAGCACGGAGTTTGGTGGAATTGCCGCTTTGGGGGTTGATTTCAATTTGGGATTAACCAAGCTGAACGCACAGTTAAGATACAGCTATGGATTTTCTTCAGTATTTGAAACTGACTTTGATGATGGTGAAAAAAATGCAGCGCTATCCATCACTGTTGGTATTATGTTTTAATAAATAGTTGTGTATCAGAAGAAAAACCCCGATTTATCACCGGGGTTTTTTAATATCTGTGAACCTCTGAAAGCTGAATGAATAGAGGTATGCTTACCAAATTACTTTACCTAAACTGGAAACTATTCCTGGCCCGGCTCACAAACCTGCAAACGGTTTTATTGGTGGGTTACGGTCTGTTCCTGCTCATCATGCTTGTGAACCTGATGGGTACAGCACTCATCGTCATATTTCTCGACAGCACCTCAAGCCTTCAGGTAGATCTTCCATGGTTAACCCCTGAAATCCACCAGCTTATTCTGCTTACCTTTGCAACAGTTTTTTGGATATTGCACTTCTCTTTTACAAGCACCCGGCTGCTGAATATGGAAGAGAACAGGAAGTTGCTTGCTCTTGGATATCCGGCCGGTAAACTCTCCCGGCACCTCAACCTGATGTGCCTTTATCACCCGGTAAACGTGATCTACAACCTTACCTGGCTGGTTTTTCTCTCACTTCAGATCAACAGCTATTGGAATGTCCCCATTTTGGTGGCGGCTGTACTGCTCAATTATGGCATGATCTACTCTATTAAACACCGCTTTCTGCACATGGTAGAGAAGCGATTTAAAATTGTGGTGTTCAGCTTTGTTTTTGTAGTGTTTGGAGTGATCTCATCTATGGCAATTATTTCCCGTCAAACACAAATGATTCTGAGTGAAGTTGCCATTCAGCTGTCACAGCTCATTGATGTTCTGCTTTGGCTGCCGGGAGGGTTGCTCTATAGTGCAGCTACTTACGAGCATGAGCTTCTGCTTACAGCCACTCTTCTCTTTTTTCTTATACTTACTACTATTCTTGTGTTTCGCGACCACTACCATAAAACCATTGAAGGGCTGATGAGGCCTATGTCGATGAAAGTGAAAAAGGAGGTTAGCCGTCTTTGGATATTTCTTCGCAAGTGGTTCGGTTCCAATGCGGGAAAGTACTACTACTATGTGATGACTCATCCATATAATAAACTGCAGCTGTTTGCCATTGCACTCATACCGCTGATCTATATCCCCATTCTTCTGATGGTCGATTTTGGTGTCATCTCTATGATACTGATTGCCACGATGCTGGCCGCTATCCCCGTTGCCCTTTTGGGTATGGTTATGGCAAATATGTTTGGATATGAACATCGAGAGCTCCTGTTGCACCTTCAGTTGCCGGTGCCGTTTGAGCGGCAGTTAAAAGAGCGATTTCTGGGTATTATCACAATTCCGCTTTTCATTTTTTATGCCATCACTATTTTTGAACTGATCAAACTGCCACAGCTTGGATCGGTATTTTCGATCTATATTGCCAATACGTTCTTTTTTCTTTGTTTTATGTTGGTTTTCTTATGGAGTTCCTTCTATCAATATCAGAAAGCGAGCTACAGTTCTTTCAGTTTTAAGCATCCGATTATTCCACAAAAAGTAACATTTACGATGTCGTCAGCCATTTTTATCTTGGGGTATTCTGTGTTTGTGCCATTGGGAGACTGGAATTCGTACCGTTTGTGGGTAATGACAGGGCTTATTTTTGCAATCGCACTCTATATATGGCGTAATTTTGATCTTTTGGCAAAGGCATTTAAAAACAGAATTCTGAATCAGTTGTGGAACGATTTTTAATGAGAGCTCTATCAGTTTTGAAATTTATTGAGAGCCATGTTTAAGCTATTTGTAACCTTAAACGTTAGGCTTTGGTGGAGATCGCTCAGAGGGATTGAGATCGGGGCGATTCTTTTTTACTCTATTTTCCTGTTGTTAATACTGGGGCAGTTTATCGGAATCGCCATTACGTTGTTATTTGCAACCGATTTGGAGGTGGTTCAGGAGGCATATCCGTGGTTAACTGCGGATGTACAGCTGATGTTTAACCTGATCTTCATCAATCTGTTCTGGTTTACCCAGCTCTTTTTTACAAAAATCAGCCGGCTTAGAATTAACGACAACCGCAAGCTGTTGGCTTTGGGAATGCCGGCCGGGAAACTGGTGAATTTTCTGAATATGGCGGGTTTCTTTCATCCCGTAAATCTGCTTTTTAATGTAATCTGGCTCTTCTATCTCGGCCTTCTCACGGAAACATATCAGCAGTTTTTTGCCGTCCTATTGTTGATTATTGTAAACTATGGCATCATCAACTCCTTTAAATGGAGGTTTAAACTCTTTACGGAAGAGAATCTGAAATGGGTAAACGGGATGCTGGGCATCTCTGTAGTAATGCTTATCCTCTTTTCAACCGCCATGGATGTTCGTACCTATTTTGAGCAGCCGGAACTGATAGCATTAAATGTAAACCAGTGGCTGGTTTACACACCGGGATCATTTTTCTACTGGATGTCTCACGATGTAACCAGTAATACGGCAATTTGGGTATCTATTGTGGTTTTTGCGGGATTGATACTGCTTTTGAATAAAGATTTGAGCGAACACACAAAGCATGCCCTTTTAAAGCCATTGGCGTCAGCCAAATCTGCCTCAGATGATTCCAACCAGATCTCCTTTTTTATTAAATGGCTGGGCCATCAAGGGGGTAAATACTTCTACAGCGTCTGGAATCACCCATACAGCAAAACACAGTTTTTGCTCACCTATGTACTTGTTATTCCCTATATCATCCTGATGAACGACGGTACAGCTGTGGGAAACTACATGGTTGCTGTTTTTCTGGCTCTGATGCCGGTACTCTTTTTGATGGTGATGCTTACCAATATGTTTGGATTTGAGAACCGTGAACTTCTTCTCTCACTGCAGGCACCGGTTAACTACAACACCATTATTCGCGAACGGTTTGTATCTGCACTGAAAATCTCACAAGTTGCTATGCTTACCGTTCTAATCGCTGTACCTTTTTTCTTTGATACCATTATTACCATAATTCAAATATTATGTGGTGTAATATTTATCACCATCGTGTTTCTTCACTATGTACTTCACAGTTGTATTGACAACTATAAAAAAATTGAAGATGTGAGCCTGATGTCGGTTTCCAACCCAATTATTCCTGCTTCGGTTACTTTTACGAGTATGTTTATTGTGATGGTGCTTGGAGTGTTCACCTTTATTATTTTGGAACAGAATCAATGGGTTCATATCCTGATACTGGTTATCGCAAATATTTTTATGGGATTTTGGTTCATCAAAAAATTTAAAACAATCTCTAAACCGTTTAAGTCGAAAGTGATCCCTCAATTATGGAACGAGCTTTAATTATTCAAAAACTTACCAAGGCTTATGATAAAGAGCCTGTATTAAAAGAGCTTGATCTTGAAGTGCCTGCCGGAGGGATTTTTGGATTAATTGGTCCAAACGGGGCAGGAAAGAGTACGCTGATTGGTATTCTCACGGGATTACTTGACTACAGAGAGGGCTCTATCGTTATTAACGGATTGGATTATAATTCATCAAACGAGATTGAGATAAAGAAGGATGTAGCATCTGTACTGCAACCGCCGCTCTTGTTTGAGAACTTTACAAGCTATGAATTTGTAACCTATGTTTGTGAAATGTATGGTATGGGCAGTTCCGGTTTAGATGAGAAAATTACATCGCTATTCAGCTATTTTGAAATTGATGAGTTTACCCACGTTAAAACCAAGCAGCTTTCATCCGGCAGCCGCAAGAAACTCGCTTTTTGTGCTGCCATTCTTACCGAACCAAAGCTTCTCTTTTTGGATGAACCGTTTGAGAGTGTGGATGTAATCTCAATCGGAAGGATGAAGAGTGTGCTGAGAAGACTGAAGGAGAAGGGTACCACGATTTTCATTACCAGCCATATTTTGGAAGTGGTTGAGAATCTTTGTGATGACATTGCCATTCTGCACAAGGGGAAAATTCTCGCTTACCTTGATGCCAAAACCCGCCGTGAGCTCGAAAAGGATTCAAACCTGAGCGAAATTTTCGAGCAGTATGTAGAAGTAAAATCGGCCAAAGAGGGTTTGTTGAACTGGTTATAGGATCTGAAAACAGATTCGGTATTGAAAAACCTGCCCGTTTAGTGGGATATGATTTGGATATTTATCTGGATTTTGTGTTAAGAGACTGTTGTTAATTTCCCCGGTACCCCCTCGATACTGGTTTGAGCGTTGAAATAAATCCCGCCTCGGGGAATAACGGATACCGCAACTGACCCGGCGCTGCGCACCGGGCTGTGGTGTTGAACGCCTTCAGTGTTCTGGCATCCAACCTTTGAGTGTCGCCGAAAATGAATAGATCTATATCCAAAGAGGGCACTACATGATAGTCACTTTTCAGGCTCAGATTTATTGCCCAAAAAAGACACCGAAGGTGTCAGATATCAGAGCCACGGGTAGGTCATTCATGGCCAAACCCGTGGTAAAATGATTCACCCTATCCAAAAACCTCCGCCCGGATTTAGGCAGAAGCAAGACGGTAATTCGGAGGTTTCCACAACGGGATTTAGAAATGCCAGAAAGGCTTCTGATTAATTCATTGCCAAATCACAATCAATCAATCAATCAATGGCTCTTTCCTATTCAATCCCAATATCATACCCTGCTGAGCGCCTTATTAATAATTTTGCGTCGTTTTTTCGAGATCCCAATCACTACGGTCGGAATCACAAAAAGTGTGAGAAGGGTGGCAAAAGCAAGGCCTCCGATTACCGACTTTGCCAGCGGGCTCCATATTTCGGAACCGGAACCGAACTCCATAGCCAGCGGTATCATAGAGAATATGGTTGTTAGTGCCGTAAGAAGAATGGGCCTCATCCTTCTTTTACACGCTTCCAAAAAGAGTATCAGGTAATCTTCCGAATCTTCCTGTCCGCGGGTATTCTGGTGGATATAGTCGAGCAGTACAATGCCATTGTTCACCACAATACCTATCAAAATAACAATCCCGATGTTGGCAGGAATACTGAGCGGGGTGGCGGTAATGAAGAGGAACAGCAGAGATCCAAAGAAAGCCAGCGGAACCGAGAACATTACGATAAACGGATCACGCAGGTTTTCGAAAAGGGACGCCATCACCATATAGGTTAAAAGCAGTGCCAGGAACAGGGCTATCATTGCTTCTGATGCGCTCTCCTGCTGCGCAAATACAGAACCTCCAAATTCATATCGATACCCATCGGGCAAAACAATGTCGTTCTCAAGAACTTCTACAAGCTTGTTCTGGTACTCCTCCATGTCCCCGCGAACCATAACCATTACATCAAGAAGAGTCTCACGATCGCGCCGCTGTATGGTTGATCGCCCCTCCTGAGGAACGAAATCTCCAAGGCCGAGTACAGGAATTCGCTGGTCCTCAAACTGCAGCAGTTCTATTGCGAAGAGATCGTCACGGTTTTGGAACTGATCTCTCGCATTACGAACCTGGATGGGGATCTCGCGCCCTTCCTCCCTGAAGAAACCTGCGCGGGTGCCTCTTGCCTGATTACCCAGCTCACTGGCCACGTTTTGGGTGGAAAAACCTGTTCGACTGATTCTATCCCGATCCAGCTGGTATACAAGTTCCGGCATTGGCCTTGACCGCGGATTGCTGACCGACATCACCATCGGATCGTCAATGATCTGGTTTTCAATTTCGAGAGTGAGGCGCTGTAAAATATCGATATCGGGGCCAATGAGACTCATCCTGATTCCGCGACCGCCCCAGCTTCGCTGTGTGGGAATACCACCGCTGCCCCCCAGGTTTGCAATCTCTACGTTGATGTCGGGCTCCAGCAGCGATTGCCGCAGGTCGGCGGCTATGTCGGAGGTGGTTCTTTCACGCTGCGAATCATCAATAAGCGTAATGCTCATGGTTCCTGCATTGGTGATCGTACTTCGTCCGCTTCGCCCGATATTGGTAATAACGGTTCGGACGTCCGGATTTTCCAGGATCGTATTGGTGTAATCGCGCAGGGTTTCGGCCGTTGTGGAGAGCTTGGTACCTGCCGGCAGCTCCACACGCAGGTCAAATTGTCCTTCATCGGTTTCGGGGAAGTTCTCTTTCTGAATGTTCTGGAAGAGATAACCTGCCCCAAAAATAATCATCAGTACAGCTACAATTATGACATATTTTCTGCCGAGAATCCATTCAAGAATGGATATGTAGTTATTCTCAAGCGATTTGATCCACCTAAAAGTGATGCTCTTATTCTTAAACTCATCGGGCGTCATAATGAGGGATGCAAGTACCGGGATCAGTATGATGGAGGCAAGAAAAGAACTGGTTATGGCGATACAGATGGTAATTGCGAGGTCGCGAGCCAATACCCCCTGAAAGCCTGATAGTGTTAGAAGCGGTATGAAAACCGCGAGTGTGGTTAACGTTGCTCCAAGTATCGCGCCTCCAACCTCATTGGTACCGTCGAGTGCCGCGCTAAAGCGATCTTTCCCTTTCTCAAGATGATTTGCGATGCTTTCCGACACCACAATGGAGTTGTCGACAAGTAAACCAATGGCAAGCGCAAGACCGGTAATGGAGATAATGTTGAGCGAAATATCGAATGCATACATAAATGCAAAGGTTGCCGTCAGTGAAACCGGAATGCTCATGGCCACCACAAAAGCAATTCTCCAACCCCCCATGAACAGTAGCAGGATCAGGATCACAACAACAAGAGCAATCAGCGCTGATTGAGACAGGTTTGAAATGGAATTTTCAATAAACCTGCCCTCATTGCTCAACACCTGCATGGTAACGCTGGAGGGTAAATTGGGATAAAAATCGTGTACGGTCTGTATAACTGCCTGTGCTACCTCCAGGGTGTTGGCATCCGTCTGTTTTTGTACGTCGATGGTTACGCTGTTCCGTCCATTAATCTCTACAATGCTTCGGATATCCTCGTAGTCATCACGTACAATGGCAACATCCCCCACCCTGACAGGCATTCCATCGTTCATGGTTACAATTGTCTGATCAATCTGATCCACGCTGGTGTACATCGATTGTGCACGAATGCTGTAGCTGGTTCGATCGGCTACCAGGCTTCCCACCGGCTGCTGTACGTTATTGCTCTGTATGGCACTGATCACCTGGCTTGGTATCAACCGGTGTCTGGCCATCGCTTCAGGGAGCAGATCCACATAGACGTTGCGGGTCAGGCCGCCGCGGGTTTCGGCTGAGGCCACTCCCGGTATTCGCTCAAAACGCGGTTCAACAAATTCGATGGCGAGCTGACGGAGCTCATCCAGGCCCAGAATATCCGACTCTACACTGAGCCGCATAATCGGGGAACGGTCGGGATCAAACTGGAAGATAAAGGGTTCGTTGGCTTCTGAGGGAAGGTTGGGCCTGATTCGGTCTACGGCTTCACGCACCTTCTGCTCCGTTACCATGGTGTTGGTGCCGGGTTTCAGCCTCAGTATAAGGAAAGCCCCGCCCTGACGGACGTTGGAGTCGAGCGACTGCACTCCCTCAACGCCCATAATAACCGATTCAATCGGTTCAACAACAAGCCGGAGCATATCATCCGGGGCCACATTGGCGTAGTTCACCGAAACGGCCATTACCGGAATGTCGAATGAAGGGTAGAGGGTTACCTTCAGGTTCATGAGTGAAAACACGCCAAAACCAACCACAAGCAGCGACATCATGATGGCCGTTACGGGACGCTTCAGAATTTTTTCGGTAATGGATATTTTTTTCATGGTTCAGGGTGCGAGGTTCACGGTACACGGTGACAGGTGTTGGTTACGCCTTAAGCGGATCTTCTTTGTGTACGGCGTCAAAGCCGGCCCTTTCGACCCAGCCGTTGATGATGTTGTACATGCTGGGCACAGCAAAAAGCATCAGGATGGTACTCATGGTGAGGCCACCGATTACCGCCCTTGCCATTGGGCTCCATGTTTCGGCACCGGCGCCAAGCTGCAGCGCGAGAGGTACCATGGCTAAAATCGTAGTAAAAGCCGTCATCAGGATCGGGCGGAGTCTTCTTCCGGCACCGTTAACAATAGCGTCGTGCCTGTTCTGTCCGCGCGACTGAAGAATTTTGATATAATCGATCATCACAATTCCGTTGTTCACCACAATCCCGGTGAGTAGCACCAGGCCTACCATCGCCGTAACGCTGATCGGTGTGGAGGTAAACAACAACATCAGCAACACTCCTGTAATGGCCAGCGGAATGGTGACAATGATAATAAGCGGTTCCACGAGGCTCTCAAACTGCGATGCCATCACCATATAGGTAAGAATGCCGGCAATCAAGAAAGCAATCATCAGGAAGTAGAACGATTCGCGCTGCTCCTCAGCGGCTCCTCCCAGCTCATAACGGTATCCATCGGGCCATTGAATATTGCCCAGTGCAACACCGGCCAGTTCGGTTGCCGTACGCAGATCAAGACTGCCCAGGTCGGCTTCCACTTCAACCATACGCTCCTGGTTTACCCGAAGAATATTGGAAGGCCCGGTAAACCGGTCAATCCGCGCCAAATTTCTGAGCGGCATCCATTCACCGTTGGGCGTTCGGATTTGAAGATCTTCTAGTGCGGCAGACTGTGCACGGTCTATCGGGTCTACTTCCACCAGCACCTGGAACTCCAGCCCCTGATCCACAAAAGTAGTGGCAACGGCACCCTGTACGGCATTGCTGAGGGCGTTGGCTACCTGAGATGTATTCATTCCCACCCTGGCAATTCTCTCGCGGTCCATTTCAACACGCAATTCGGGCCGTCCCTGATCGGCTGAACTGAAAACACTGACAATACCTTCGATACCCGCCAAACGGTCCATCGTAGCTACGGCAAGGGCCTGCTTTATACCCTGGTCAAATCCGTAGATCTGAACAATAAGGCCGGTTTCGCCGTCGGGGCTGAGGGGATCTTCCTGTACTTCACGAATATTGGCGCCGGGTATAATTTCAAGGCTTGAAAGCAGTGATGCGGTAATATCCATCTGGCTACGGCTGCGATCGTTTACGGGAACAAGTTCAATTCGTATTCGCCCGGTATTACCACCGGGATTATCGGCGCCTTCAATACCTATTTTGTCGCCGTAATCGGAAACGAGCAGTCTCAATTCAGGAACTTGCTCCTGCACCAGGTTCTCCACCTGAATGATTGTCCGTTCGAGTTCCAGCAGGCTTACTCCGGGTTCGCGCTGCACTTCAAGGATGATGAAATTCTCATCCACCTGTGGGAAAAACTCCCCTCCCAGCAGAAAGTAGATTGGAAGTGAGGCGATTAAAAGTGCAAAGGCCCCGAACACAATGAGTCCGCTTCGCTTAAGGCTTCTGTCGAGTAAACTCTTATAATTGCTTTCCAGCCTGTCGAATTTACGGCCAAGCCAGGGGCCAACCCTGTCGGAAAAGATGGATTTTGACGACTTGGCCATCCATGCCCAGACTTTTAAAAGCGGCCAGGCTATAAAATAGAGAACAAAGAGTGGCAGGGAGGCAAGCCTTGTGAAGACATTTTGTCGTCGCCACACCAGAAGCTTATGTAAAAGATTTTTTGCAGGATCCTTTTTATCGGCGGTAATCAGTTCAGCTTCAAACAGCCTGGAGCTCAGAACGGGGATGAGAGTGATGGCAACCAGTACCGATACAATAAGTGCAAAAGAGATTGTAAGTGCGAGATCACGAAAGAGCAGGCCTGCAATTCCCGGAACAAACAGGATCGGCAGAAACACGACCAGTGTGGTTAGCGTGGAGACGACTACCGGGGTGGCAACCTCCTGGGCACCTAAAACAGAGGCATTTTTTCCGCTTTCACCATCTTCACGAAAGCGATAGATGTTTTCCAGCACTACCACCGCATTATCCACCACCAGCCCTACGGCAAGCGTCAAACCCGACAGCGAAATGATGTTGAGGCTCACATCCGCAAAGTCCATGATGCTGAATGTAGCAATAATGGAGATAGGGATCGAGATGGCTACAACCAGTGCCGATCTGCCGTTTCTGAGAAACAGTAGAAGCATCAGTACCACCAGAAGCACAGCCTGAAGGCCGGTACGGATCAGGTTATTGATCGACATACTGATGAAGTCGGCTTTGTTGGTCAAAATATCGAGGCTCACATCAGCGGGCAGGATATTCCGGATTTCATCGAGGCTTTCCACCACATTAGAGGCGGCTGTTACGATATTGCTATCGCTCTGTTTATAGATATTCATGATCACCCCGTCGTTGCCCTGAACCCTTACATTTCCGATGGGTTGCGCAATTCCGTCTTCGACCGAAGCCACATCCTTGAGGTAAACGGGATTGCCCTCACTGGTAACTGAAACGATACTGTTTCTGATCTGTTCAATGTTTCTAAAGTCGCCAATGGTTCTGAGCGAAAAGACGGTTTCACCCTCGGTGAGTTCACCGGCAGGTACCTGAACATTTTCCTGGCGCAGACGGGTTGAAATATTAGCAACATCCAGGTTGTAGGCTCTCATCTGGGCATTGCTGATTCTCACATTGATCTGCCTGTCGAGACCACCGGCAGTTTCGGCCGATGCAATTCCGCCCAAACGCTCAAGCCGCTGCTCGAGCTGGCGCGTTGCAATGGTTCTGAGTTCGCTCGGGCTCCGGGTGTTAGACGTTAGGGTGAGTACAACTACCGGTTCATCATTTGGATCGTATGAAAAAACAATAGGCTGATCTACATCATTTGGCAGAGATCTCCGGATCATATCGAGACGCTTGCGCACCTCCGTTTCAGCTATAAAGAGATCGGTACCCCAGTTGAAATTCAGTTTCACTACCGATGCACCCTGGCTCGACAGGGAACGGACCCGGCGCACACCGGAGATACTTCCCACCTGCTCTTCAACCTGCCTGGTAATCAGTGTTTCAATATCTTCAGGGGCTACTCCCTCATAGGTTGTAAATACAGTGATAGTGGGAAAGGAGACGTCGGGGTAGAGGTTTAGTCTTAGATTATTCAACCCGAAAAGGCCAAAACCAATTAATATTAAACTAACCATCATGAATGTGATGGGCCTGGTTACCGCTAAGTTGGGGAGATTTTTCATGACAGCTTAAAATTAATTATTACTGCCTGATTGCTGCCGGCCCTGCCTGGCGTTACCACTGTTACTGCTCTGCATCTGCTCTCTCATACGCTGCCGTTCTTCCGGACTCATGTTCTGCATCCTTTCACGCAGCTGTTGGCGCTCTTCCGTACTCATATCCTGAAAATTTTGAGCCTGGGTAGTGTCGCGGCTTACTGTTTCGCCCGATGTGTCAACCCGGGTCATCGAGGCTTCTCCTGCTCTCTGCGACCTGGCGGGGGTACTTCCGGCAACCCTGATTCTGGAACCATTCTCCAGGTTACGCTGTCCGGTTACGATAATGCCATCACCTCTTTCAAGGCCACTTAAAATTTCTATTTTATCGCCCTGCTGTATTCCAAGCACCAGTTCCCGGCGAACAGCGATGGAGTCTCCCTGGCTTATGAAAGCTGAGTAGGTTCGTGCCAATTCAATTGTGCCGGTTTCGGGCTCAATGAAAGTGTCAACTTTTTCGACCATTGCAGAGCGGGGAATGACCACTGCATTTTCACGGGTTTGCAGATTAATATTGGCTTGTACAAGTGCGCCCTGGAAGATTGGGGTTGCTGTTTCTGTAAGCGTTACAACCACTTCTCCCAAGCCGGTTGTCGGGTTCAGCTGAGCACTTTTTCTTGAGACGACTCCTTTTGCGATTTCACTGGTTCTGCTGGAGAGAGACATCGAAACCTGTTGTCCAATCTGAACTTCCTGCCAATCCTGCAAAGGCAGGAAAAGCCGGGTTTCAAAACCGGTTAAATTGGCTACTTCAAAAATGGCCTGGCCTGTTGAGGCAATATCCCCCTCTGCAATCATGCGGTTCAGAACTACACCATTAACGGGTGATTTAATACGGGTGTTTTCAAGATTCTCGCGGCTTTGAGTCAGGCTGGCTACGGCCGATTCGTACTGCGCGCGGCTGTTTAAGTAGGCTGTCCTGGCGTTGTCAAATTCCGACCGGCTGATAAGATCTCTTTCAAAAAGCTCTTCTTGCCGGGAAAACTGGGTGCTGTCTCTATCGAGCGTGGCTTCTGCCTGACGGATTTGCGCCTGTGCCTGCTCCATGGCGTCGCGGAAGGGTACATCGTAGAGTTCTGCCATAAGCTGGCCACGGCTAACATTATCGCCCAGATCCACATGAATTTTTATTACCCGGTTAGATACCTGCGGAGTGATCGTTACCATATCCTGGGCACGGATACTCCCAAATGAGCGAACCTGCTCTGAAATGTCATCAACCTGTACAGGCACTACTTCAACACTCGTAGCCTGTCCGCCTCTGGACATTCCGGAGCGATCGAACTGGCTCTGATTATTGGTGTCAGAACCACATGAAGCAAATAAAATGAGTGCTGTAAATACTCCTGAAATGGATAGTAGCTGTTTCAACAGATTGTTATTTAGTTTGATTAATAAAGTGCAGGCGGAAAGTACGCGGATAAACGACATCTAAGTCAATCTCATACATATAATGACAAATGATGGTTCCATTTTTAAAATTTATTACAAATACCGGTACTATAGACGTATCAACTTGCAAAAGGTTTGATACAAGCCGTCTTGCCAGATAATTAAAATCTCTTGCATGATTAATTAAACCGGGATCACGATAACGGTAGCGGGAACTGCTAAAAAATCCGTGAAAGCTCTATGCAGATCTTTTCGCAAAGTTTTTGAAGTTCGGGGGTTATGGCATCTTTTGTATGAGAATCGATGTCGAGTTCGCCAATAAACTTCTCTCCTTTCATAATGGGTACAACGATTTCAGATTTTACATCAATACTACAGGCCAGGTAGTTGTCGGCCTGGCTCACATCCTGAACCACAAATGTTTCAAGCGTTTCAGCTGCCTGACCGCAAATGCCTGTACCGAATGCAATACGGGTATGGTCGGTAGCTTCACCGACAAAGGGGCCAAGCTCAAGCATCCTCTCTTCATCGGGAGAGGTAAGGTAGAAGCCGGTCCAATCAAAAACGTCCACTTCACGGTCTAGAAGCTCGCAAAGTGCTAACAGTTTTTCATCTCTGGTTCCTTCTCCATCAATAATTGTAACGGCTTTGGAAAAAATGGGTTTTGTATTCATATCGGATTAAAACATTTGGTCGGGTCGGTTGAAAAATAAAGGTAAGAATAAATATTCACTACCTGCACTGTTTGAAAAAAGATCGTTCACAATTAATCAAATCATCTCTATCTTTAAGGCTATGTTTGAATTTGTATCCGACACAATCCCTGAGCAGACAGCTTATCTTATAGGCACGGGAGCTCTTCTTTTTGCTAGTTTTACGTCACTCTTTTCCGTGGTCAACCCATTGGCAGCCATGCCCCTGTTTTTATCGCTTACCGACAGGTTTAGCGAAAAAGAGAGAATACAAACGGCTAAAAAAGCAAGTTTTTATATGTTTGGAGTGCTCATTACGTTTCTTTTAATAGGTACGTATATTCTCAGCTTTTTTGGTATTTCACTTGCGGGGATCCGGATTGCAGGCGGGTTAATTATAATGAGAGCAGCCTACTCTATGCTGAATCCTGAGAAGGGAGGCAGGAAACTGACTGATGAGGATGAAGCCGCTGCCATGGAGAAAGATGATATCTCATTTAGTCCGCTGGCACTTCCACTCTTATCAGGTCCCGGCAGTATTGCGGTTGTAATTGGTTTTGCCACCCAGGCAGAAGGGATTAATGACTATGTAATAAATGGAATTTCGATCGTTTTAGTGGTTCTTGTCACATACGGAATTTTGAGGCTTGCGCCGATCTCCGCCAAATATATCGGCCCTGCAGGATTAAATGTAATGACCCGGCTGATGGGTTTCATTGCTTTGGCAATTAGTGTTCAGTTTATTCTGAGCGGAATATCAAGATACTTCGGATTGGGATAATTGATGAGTACAGAAGAGCGACAAAAACTACAGCACCTATTCGGCTTTGATCTCTGGTGCACGCGCAAACTTACCGACTTGCTGCTCGAGAGCAGTTCGTTTAAAGAGAAAAGCGCGTGCAATGCATTTCTTTCACATATCATAAATGCGCAGGAGATTTGGTTTAACCGGGTGATCAATCTGGATTTCACGGATGTGGACCCCTGGAATGAGTATCCCGCAGAAGAGATGAAAAGAAGTGCAAAAAATACCACTCAGAAATGGATTGATCTTATCGGTGATCATGAGATTAATCTGAATACCATGATCCACTATCAAAACACAAAAGGAGTAGATTTTAAGAATCCACTCTGGCAAATCTGCCATCACCTGGTTATACACGGGCAGCACCATCGCGCCCAGATATCACTGATGCTCAGAAACGCGAATATAGAACCACCGCCTACCGATTATATTCATTATACCAGGCTCAGGAGAAATACAAAAGGGGAGTAGCGATATTGAATGAGAAGATAATTTTACTGCCTGCGGCGAACCCGTGACTGGCAAAATATCCTGATTTCAGACATCTTTTAGATGAACTGAAAGTCTTTTTCAGGAAATTTTGTTTAATCTTTAAAGGTTTATTTTTCTTAATCCTCTGACTACCGATCTGAGACACTAATAGCATGAAAGAGATGAATCTAATTGTTTATGTACTTTTGGCTTGACCCAAAAGTACGAAAAGGTCAAGGCTGTGAATTCCCAGGCGTACGTGAAAGCGGTGTCGAACGAATCCAAGGCCACGCCTTAGTCACCTATTTGCTAATGCAAGACGAATGCCCTGCGTGGCTTAGGATTCGTCATGCACGCCTCCGCTTCCCCGTACAGGGAATTCAAGGCCGGTTAACACGATCCATAAAAAGGATTCAAATGCCTTCAGGAAACCTAAACTTTTATTGAAACATTTATAACTCATTGATTATCGGCATCGAAAAATTTCAAAGTAAAAAAGTGCGGAACCCATGAAGTTGGTTTCAACTAAATACTTTGGCTCTCTGAAATGGGCCATGCTCACTAATCAGTTATTCAACAATATGATTCTGACTGCCTTTGGCGAACTCATAACAGGCAAACAGCCCTGTTTTCAAATGTTTTGTGCATAGGCAGAGAACCTCTTAATAAGTTTTGTGAACTTTAAAGGTTCATTTGTTTTAATCTGAACTATTCAATTTCTTAAAGCTTCTTCTAACTAAAGATCTACAGCCCTGGAACTACTAGAACAGATTCTTATAAATTTTGCCAACTATGCATGGGGAACACCGCTTTTGGTGCTGCTGGTAGGCGGAGGTATCTTCTTTTTGATTTTTTGCCGCTTCATGCCCTACAGAAATTTCCGGCACGGCATTGAAGTACTAACGGGTAAATATGAAGACCCGAATGCTCCGGGTGATATCAATCACTTTCAGGCACTATCAAGTACTCTCGCTGCTACGGTGGGTATGGGTAATATCAGTGGCGTGGCAATTGCTTTAGGTGTTGGCGGACCGGGCGCTATTTTCTGGATGTGGGTAACCGCTTTGGTGGGAATGGCTACGAAATATTTTACCTGTACGCTCTCCATTATGTACAGGGGTAAAGATACCAGCGGTAAAATTCAGGGAGGCCCGATGTACTATATTGTGGAAGGGCTTGGAAAGAAATGGAAGCCCCTGGCCATTTTCTTCAGTCTCGCCGGCCTGATCGGATGTACACCTATGTTTCAGTCGAACCAGCTAACGCAGATTATCAGAGACACTATACTGGCTGATAGCGGAGCAATGGGGTATAATACGATGATTCTGGCCAATTCATTTATCACTGAAACCGGTTTCCGGCTTTCTGATATCTACATGGGAATCATTCTTGTGATCCTGGTATCACTTGTAATCTTTGGAGGCATCAAGCGAATTGGATACGTAGCTTCGCGGCTGGTCCCCCTGATGGTGCTCATCTATATCATGACCGTAGTCTATATCATCATTAACCATATCACGGAAGTACCCTACTACTTTTCACTGATTATAACGGATGCGTTTAAAGGTGAATTTGCAAGTGGTGAAGCGGCCTTTGGCGGAGCACTCGGGTTCATGATTTCACAGGGAATTCGAAGGGGTGCATTTTCGAATGAAGCCGGTATCGGAACAGAAGCTATGGCCCATGGTGCTGCCAAAACACGTGAACCTGTTCGTGAAGGGCTTGTGGGTATGCTGGAGCCGGCCATCGATACCCTCCTGATCTGTACCATGACTGCCCTGGCACTGCTTATGACCGGTGCATGGACCGACACAACCGTTGACGGAATTACGATGACGGCAGTGGCCTTTAGCGAAGGGATTCCCGTAATAGGCCTCTATCTGCTGATTATCTGTGTATTTATTTTCAGCATCACAACCATGTTTACCTACTCCTATTACGGTACCAAGTGCCTGAACTTTCTTGTGGGTGAACACAACAAGCACTATTACAACTATTTTTACATTTTCTCAATCTTCTTAGGCTCAATCACCACAATAGATATGGTGATAAACCTGATTGACGGGATGTTTGCAATGATGGCTATCCCAACGATGATAGCGACCATTATGCTTGCTCCGAAAGTAATGGAAGCTACACGGGATTATTTCAGGCGGAAAGATCAGGGTGATTTTGATCACTATTAATCCGGTTTTTAGCTTTATACTCTTATTTATGTATAAAGCTGAACTTTATTTTTTCTCAGCCTCTAGCTTTTCACGGTGCTCTTTTAGCGCCTGGATATACTCATACCTTGCCTTAATTCCCGCCCGGTTACCATAAAAAGCGCCAAGTCCGCAAGAAAGGGCAGTTACAAGCAGCAGCAACAGATCTGTTGTTTGGAGGTATTCGGCAGATGCGATAATCCAGATTGCCGGCGGGAGCCAGATCAAAAAAGTGAGAACCCAGTGTGTATTTGTGGGAACCGGCACCTTTCTGATATATCTCTTAACGGCGGCATAGGCCAGGTTTAAGTAGAGAAAACCAAAAGCCAGAAGAACGATAGTTCCAACCCACCCCGGTTCAGCAACATAATCTAAAAATCCGTGAGTGAACAGAATAATGGCCACTGATACCATAATGGCCCAGGTTGAATAAGCAAAAAAACGAGCAGCGTCTTGCATCAGTTTTAAAATCTAATTAGGTCAGTTTCAATATATGCTAAAGGTAAGGCGGTTCCGGATGAAGTGAAAGGTTGTGGATATGATCTTGTATTTCTTTCAACCCCCAAAAAGTGAACTTAGACGAAGTTTTACACATATGAATGGAGATTCTTTGGCATAGCCATCCCTGCCCTGCACCCTATTTGAATCGCATGTCATGCTGACGAATCCCGACAATGCTTTTCTGTCGGGATGAGGAAGTATCTCCTTTTTTTATATCAAAAGTATTCACAAGATAGGATACACATGGACCTTAAAAAAACATTCACATTAAACAACAAAGAGCCAAATTTGTTCCAATATTAAACCCCTCAAACCACAGACTGGCAAAGCTCAATTAATACTCCATGACCATCTTTAGGGTGCAAAAAAGTCACCAGTTTATTATCGGCACCCTGTTTGGGTTTGTGGTTTAATACAGTGAAGCCTTCGCCGGTTAATCTGGAGATTTCTGATTCAATATCCTCCACTTCAAAAGCGATGTGATGAATTCCTTCTCCTCTTTTGTCGAGATATTTTTGAATAACTGAATCCCCTGAAAGTGCACCAAGCAGCTCTACTTTCGATTCACCTGTTTTAAAGAAAGCGGTATCCACTTTTTCGCCTTCTACCGCCTCTCTCTTGTAACAGCGTGTATTAAGCAGCTTTTCATAGGTTTGAATGGCTTTCTCAAGGTTTTTAACGGCTATGCCAATGTGATCAATATGCATTGTGGCTGGGTAATAGTTGGTTCATGTTTTAGTCTGCGGATATGTCAAGTGTATATTGCCCGGTGATATGTCGAGATATAAATTCTGAGGTTGTCTAAAAAGTGAATGCTTATCAAACAAAGCTTAAATAAATTAGACATTAAATCCCTCTCTATTAAATAGAGAGGGAAATAGGGTGAGTCGA
>Ga0207421_10003488_pt1 | contig 18733 bp, 21 predicted proteins | sample SodLakKL_010_SED_4_FD_187542 | JGI IMG/M metagenome (GOLD analysis project Ga0207421, IMG submission 187542) | Alkaline sediment microbial communities from Lake Tanatar, Kulunda Steppe, Russia - 8KL_010_SED (SPAdes) (version 2) | ecosystem: Environmental > Aquatic > Non-marine Saline and... | reverse complement strand
CTGCAAAGCAGATGGGGTGCCCTGGTCTTATCGTACGAAGAAGAGGGGGATCGAAGAGGTTTATAATAATTGTATAAACATGCTATCCGCCTCCTCTCCCGAATACCTTCGTATCTCCCTTCCTTTTGATGAAATAGGGGGTGGGTTTACCGCACGGACAATTATGGTATACCAGGAGAGGCCAGAGAAAAAAGTAGCCTTCCCAGAGTACACGCCCGAACATGAACAAATGGAAAAGAGACTCCTCCACGATTTGCACAGAATGTGTAAACTCAAAGGAGAGATCGTATGGAAACCGGGAACTAGAGAATGGTACAAAAACTGGTATGAAAATCGCACGATAGAGGATTGTCCTTGGGGTTTAGAACCGTATTACGTGAAAAAGGCGGAACATCTTCTCTCTGTAGCGACTATTCTTTCTGTAGCAGAGAGTGATGATCTAACCCTCTCCCAGGTTCACCTGGAAACAGCCTTGCAAATCTTAGAAGAAAATGAAATTCTCATGCCTCTAGCCTTTGAGGGTCTTATCCCCTCTCCAGTAGGGCAGGATATCCAGCTTGTTCTGCGGACTATTATAGAAATATGGCAGGACCACGGCGGACAGGGAGTTTCTCGATCTAAGTTACTCAAACGCCTCTGGAAACATGGGATAGGATCATCACAACTAAATGAGATTATTGAAACACTAGAGCAGAGTGGGTCTATCATATCGAAGACGGGGAATACGGGAGGGCTATTCTATGTGCCAACAAAAGATGCTGCTGTCCTCAAATAATCTAGACCTCGTGTACAAAATAGCCTCTAAGATATGTAACCTCTACTCTTCCTGGCCTCTGGAGAAAGAGGAACTCTGCGGTGCTCTCTTCGAAACCCTAGTTCGAGCGGAGCATACTTTTGATCCCTCCCGAGGGGTAAAGTTTTCTACGTATGCATGGACCTGTTTGTGGCACGAAGGACTTCGATGGGCCAAGGAAGAAATGCGATACCAATCTACGTTCAAACAGAAAGACAACCTAGAAGGAGAAGAAGGGGATCCGCCTCCCCTTTTCCCTTCCCCCAACGGGGAGACAGCAATTTATCTCTATTGGATCCTTGAAACTAGTACTCTCATCATCCGAACAAAAAAACAACGCCGGATCATAGAGGAGTTCCTCCAAGATCCGGCGCTAACTGGAAGAGAGATTGCCCATAGAGTTGGAACCTCCCAAGAATATGCCAACCACATAATCCGGAAGTTTAAGCTAAGAGGGCAGGGAAGAGGAGGAAACCTCCCCTCTTAACCTATTGTCCTGGGTATGTTTTATATTCGCCCAGGATTGCATCCATTTCTTCTATGGTCAATCCCCTTCCAAGCTGAGAAACTAAACGTGCGGCATTGCCTAGACGGCGTTTCCTTTCAAGGGACCACCATCTATCCTGTTCTGCCTTGTTTATAGGTGTGAAATTTACTGCTGTGAAATATCGAACTTTCCTCCAGGGTGCATCCTCCGCTTCGAGATCTGCGCTCTGGGGGAATAATCGTGTAATCTCTGATACCACCGGGAACATAGAAGTAAGCGCAAACTCTGCTTTTGCTGGCATTCCTAGGATTTGTTTACCCGTCTGTTTATCTTGTATCGGCTGAACCCCCAAAAGGGGCCAAGCAAATTCTGGGAGCCATGTTACAGGCCAAGGAGCTGCTTTCATTTCCCCCTCCCATCGTTCGATGGGGCCCGGCTCGGGGAAAGTCTTTGTATTCAACCCCAGCTGGAGGGGCAGAGCGGCAGGAGAAAGGGCATTCAACATAGTTTTCACGGGTTGCATCGTATTGGCCAAGTCTCCCCAGGGAAGATCCACATGAACATACAAAGAATCCGGAAGATGAGTCCCCAACCTCTTTGTGAAGAAATCCCTCACTCCGTCGGGGACACGCATATGTCCAAAGTCTCTCATATACTCCGGAAGATGTCCATCATGTTCTGGCCTTTCCTCATCAAAGTAACGGAGACTCTGATAAGTCTTAACCTGCCTAGAGTAGCGACCTGGTTGGTCTAGGATATCTTCTACCTGGAGAGGAATATTCTTCCGTATCCATGTATAGAAGGGAAATACCCTCTTCATAACTCCCTGCTCAAAGGCTGTCAATTGATCGTATTGGAACAGATACTTCCACGAATGTTTGGCCGCATCATCCAACCGTACACCTTCCTGGAGGAGATCAGCATTTTTTGTGAGCTTATCCAAGGCTACCATAATTCGAGAATTATCCTCGATTGCTAGGGCCACACTTCGACCTACAGTATCAGGAGCGTTCCATATTTTTCGAGCTAGAGATTTGGTTTCTACCCCTTCCAAAACTCTCCTCGCATGATCTAAATGACTCTTACCCATAGCCTCATGGGTGAAACCAAAACCTCGAACTCCCCGGTGAGACATTTCCGAAAGCCACTCTTTGCCTGTTTTTGTGATTCCTCCAATAGTTACAGTATCCGCTGAATCCAGTTGAATTTTGGCTGCATCTTTTATTAACCCTGGCATTTTGTGTGGAGATACTCCCGCCATGTAAGCTCGTGCTGTGTTCGATATGGCATTCCTCACATGGAAGGGCATCCGATAAATCGTAGCCCACTTCTTCCACGGTTGGACCATCCTATCGTACAAGCGGAGAAGGTCATTCGTCTCTTTCGTCCGTCCCTCAAACAGGTCAAAAGCTCTCTTCAAATGGTTTGCTACCCCCTGATCCACAGACCACACAGGAGCTTCCGGGTTCAAGCGCAAGATATCTCGAACCATTCCCCTATCTCTGGCAGATATCCTAGCTAAATCATCATATTCCAAATGCCTAGTCTGGTTGACCCAGGTATTCAAAGCCCCAAACCTTTTACGAGATATGCCCTGGACTTCTTTGACAGACTTATCTTTAAAAAGAGCAGCTACCTTTTTCATAGATTCCTGGAGAGGGTGGGTTTCTATCATAAGCTGTTTATCCGCTGGGATTGTTGTAACCCCATCCCATTTCGTAGCCCAGCCCGGAGAATCTGCCGAACGAAAAACATAATTCTTAAATTCCCGCACCTTTTTAGCCCGTATGAGATCCAATCCATAGAGACCAATAGCCGTATGGACATCCTCTACAGGTGCCCAATCCTCAGATATATCTCGGAGAGTTCGCTTAACAAACCGCATAGAATCTCCCCGTTTATGTTGGAAGATACTCTGTACGGTATCCATAAGCTGATTCGTCACCGGAGCTATGCCCTCTCCTACCGTCTGACCCTGTTTCACCGCCTCTCTTGCAGATTTAGCAGAGTCAATATAGTTCGTAACTTTCCGGAGGATTTCTCCCTTACTGTCCGATTGCGCTAGATCTAAATACATATCCGATATTGAACGGAAATCACCTATCGTATATTTGGATTTCCTCTCTATCCCAAAAAACGGCGTTCGGGTAGGGCCTAAAATATCCAATTTGGGGTTATTTCCATGACGAAGAAATTTTTTCGTCATATGGGGAACATAATCCATATTCTTAAGAGCCGTAGGTGTAAGAATCCTCAAGTCAACTGCTCGTTGACCTAAACTTTGAAAAGTCTCAATCGCATCGTCCACTAATCCTATCATCCGAGCATCCGTAGGTCTTTCCCCTCGTTCAATATAACGCATGACAGACTCTTTTACATCTTTGGGTATCTTATTGTATACCGTTTCCAAGCTCTGAAGCCATTCATTCTGTTCCGCTGTCATACCGTAGATATGTTTATACATCGTTTCCCCTAATCGTTTGGGGATATTCGCATGGACATTGAACATATTATTAAGCATTTTATACGAGTTAGAATTAGCCACCATATCTACAGCCTGCTTAACAGCTTTCTGTTGTCCAAGAGTTTTGGCACCTCGTTTGAATAGGGTCAACGGGCCACTAACATAGGTTACAGGATCCAATCCTATATTTAGAACAGTCCCCAAAACGGGTGCCCAGGGCATATCATAATGGCGGAGGATATCTACATAGTCTCCCCTCTGTTTCGAGGTAAGTCCATCCCAAGCCGCTGTTGCAATATCTCCCTCTCCCTGAAGAATAGCCCAGGCCACATTAGCTGACGCATGTTGACCCCGATTAAGTACAGAGAAGACCCTTTCCAACTTGCCCATATCTTCCCAGTCCCTAGGCCAACTCTCAAAAATATTCAAATCCTTCGGATGGGTGGAGGAATGAATCTCCTCCACCGACCGAAAATGCTCCATAGGTCTCCTATCTCTTCCTTGTATAGCAGGCTGACCAATTGGTCTAAAACCAGTAAAGTCTGCTTCTCGTCTTTTTTCTTGTGTCGCTATTTGTCCTAGAGGGAAGAATCCACTAAGTATATCCTCCTCTTCTTCCTCCGTAAACCAATCTCTAATTGTCCGAATAGGCATTTATACTACCTCCCATCTCGAAACCATTGTCCTACTGGGTCAACGAATGTGCGCGAGAGGAAATCAAGAAGAGCATTCGGTTCTTCTTCTTCTTCTTCCTCTCTTGGCGAGGGTCCCACCCGTCCTCTAGGCGCACTCGTACTGAAATTTCCTGAACCTAACTCTTGTCTAAAAACATCAGCCAAAGGAGGCGCTTCCTTGACGAAGTCAATACCTCTCCGGAGAGGAGAATCCGGCTCGCCAAAAATATGAATCTCCTGCCCTCCTAGTGTAAGAGGCTTTCGTTCTTCGTCTGATTCCACTTCTGGCACCCGATAGACATCTGGAGCTATCTCGTAGTCGTCATCATGAAGAAGAATAGGTCTTCTTCCAGCGCCGCTAACTAGACGATAAACATAATCTAGAGCATCTTCCCTCGATACAGGGGCTGAACGTAATCCTTGTTCCATTTCTCGCTGGGATTGTTCCAGAAAAAACTCAAGCGTATTGTAGAAAGCCTCCGTATATTGCTCTGCCCCCGGAGCAATATGTTGCTGCGTATAGCGATTGATTTGAGTATCAAAGAACTCTACCAACTCCCCGGGACCCACCGTAACTCCCAAATCAGATTCTCGAAGAGCTTGTGCCCTCTCTTGGAGACCAATCGTTCTTTCCTGGAGACCTAACTCTGCCCAAGCTATATCTAATTGTTCTCGACTTATTGCTAACTCTTTTTGGGAGAGCCACTCGTAAAATTCCTGTTGCACATCTGCCTGGTCTAACTGACGATCTGTTCGGGTTAATTCTTCCTCAAACATAGTCCACTGCTGGGCCATTTGATCTCTAGATAACTCTCGTTGCAAATCGTTCTGTTCTGCTTCCCAGATTCTTTGCCTTTCCTGGACAGCATCCGTAGCCTCGGCATCTACCCATCTCTCAGCTATTCGCATATAGTGATTAAGGTGATCTCTTACTATAGTATCCTGAAAAGCCTCATCTTGGAGCATCAATTGGATATCTCCCTGGAGCTCAGCCATAACCTTCTGGTTTCCGTGGTTAATAGCCATTTGCGCCCGGGTAATTACATCTTTAGCCTCTTCTAACTCTATGGCCTGCTCCCCACGCCTCTCCTGAAGTCTCCAATCCGCATCAAATTGAAGATCTATCTGTGTCTCAAGAAGTTCCTTTTGGAGCTCTGTCTGGTATGCTGCCATTTCCATTTGGAAGTCCTGATCATCTGCCTGCATAGCTCTCTCGTGTAATCGTTGTGCTGTATCCATGCGTTCCTGAATTTCCTCCTGTGTGTAAAGGAGGGATTCTTGCATTTGCTGTTGAATCTCGGCGAGTTGCGTTTCCAACTCTACTTTCTGTTCTGTCCGCATCGGGTCTATGATCTCTGTCTCAAAGAGAAGTAAATTCTCTTGGATTTGAGAATCCAGAAGCATCATATCTTCCTCATGTCCATGGATTCGAGCCAATTCCCGAGACCGAATCAAAGCGTCTAAATTTCGTAGCTGTCTTTCATGATCTAACGAGAAAACCGCCTCATCCTGTCGGAGCATGGACATATGAGTTTGAATATCTAGATTAAGCAGATGTTCCTCATGCATATGCTCTAGATTCATATCTCCCAGAAATTCTTCTAACCCTCTCTTCGCTTCATAGAGTTCCTCTATATTAGCTGATTGAAGAGCCTTCTGAATATCCCCATCCAAGCGCATGAGTTCTTTCTGCTGATCTGTGGTCAGTTCAATTTCCAACTCCATAGTTTCTCGATCCAAATCCGACAAAAATTGAGCCATAAAGCGTTCATGATCATGGTTAACTTCCATTTGCTCCGCTTGCAAACCAAATTTCTCTCGCAGTTCGTCTATCCCTAAGAGATGGGAAAACTCTGCTAAATCTTTCTGTTGCTCTGTTTGCTCCCGCATAAGCATAAGATCCCACGGTATCTGGTAGACAAGACTCGTATGCCCGTCCGCTGTTTCTCCTAAGAGATGAGGTGCACGATTTGCTACCTTCTCTTGCATATCTTCCCAACCAGGGGTAGCTTGAAGTTGTTTGCGCACCAACTCTACAGCATCGTCTACATCTAATCCTTCCTGTACATTATGATACACTTGACGATTAAACCATTCATATAATTCAGCTATTTCTTGCTCTTCCCTTTGACCCCGATTCATCAAATGTTCAAGGAGAATACTCATCCCTTCAGATTCCCATATATCCCCCAAAGCACTTCTTTGTTGAGGCACCCAACCTCCCCATACTACTGGCATCTATTTTACCTCCCCACTAGATATGCCGCTAGGACATTAGGAATACCTCGAATAAGAGATGGTACTATCCCCTCCTGTGGAGGAATCCCATGCATAAATTGCGTTGGCATTCCACTTAATCCCATAGCCCCTTGCATAACCTGTTGTTCTCTCTGTCTTTCCTGTTGCCGAAGAGCGTCCATAAATTGTTGCTGCCCTTGGGTTTCTGCCTGGGCCCTATCTGATCCCCAGAAAGTTCCTGGCCCTGCATATGCCTGCTGAATACCCGGACGCATATGCTGTTCAAAGTGTTGTTCTCCTTCTTCTAATACTCTAGTTAAAGCATCCCCAGATTGAATATCCTTTAATTGCTCTCTGTATATCCCAGCCATTTGTTTTTGGAGAGCTTTCTGCTCCGGAGTTCGAACATCCTTTTGAACAATTTGAGGTTCCTTCTTTTGACTACGACCACGCAAAGCCCCCGCCAATAAACCACCAACCCCAGCCGCTATAGGTAACCAAGGCATTCTCTACACCCCTTTCTTAGGGCCCACCCTCAAGAATTTCTACCCGTTCTTCCAAATCCTCTAAGAGCACCCAAATCGCATCCAATCCTGTCTCCGGATCATCCAAACGATTCTCTAAGGCTGTGACCCTAGTCTGTAAATCCGTGATATCTCCTTCGATATCCTCAATATCACCCTCTAGAATAGTTAACGTGTCTTCCGCGGAGATCAGTCGAAGGTCTATACTAGACAGATTTCCCTGTATCCCCTCAACTTCTAGCTCCACCTCTTGAATTTCTTCCTCTGTCTCCTCGATATCCTGATAACTCCTTCGAGTTACATCCCGCAGGATAGAACTAATGGCTCCGAAGAATTTATCCGTATCCCTATCCCCACTCTTAGGTATCGGAGGGAGATGGGCTTCCCTCAATGCATGAAGTCTGCGAAATGGCATTAAGTAGGCCCTCCCATCTCATACAATAGGGTAAATGCCCGAATACCTAGACTACCCTCATTCTCCCCATTCGTAAAGCGAATCATCAAAGACTTCCCCGAATCGTCTATGTGGATTTTATAAGGAAGCCATTTCTCCTCATTTAGCTCCTTGTCCTCCAAAACTACCCAGGTCTCTCCCCGATCAATGGAATACGCAAACCCCAACACATCCCCTTTAGCTTCTACGTACACTCCCAAAAATCGTTTCCATAGGAGGGGATACTCACTCTCTTCTAGGACAAACTCCTTCGACTGCCACATGGCTGGGATTCCTTCTGTGAGATCTTCCCCCACATCATTCGTTACCCGACAGACTTCCCCACTTCCCAAAGCTACATAGTGACCATAGGCTTCTGTATGGAGCGACGCTGTGACTTCTGGTATCTCGTAAATACTCCAAGCTCCCGAGCGATAATCAAAAATATACGCTAGGTTAGGAACCGGACTGGTTCCGACAGGAACATAGAATATCGCTTTGTGATTATAGATATCATTGATTGCATGGGAAGTCTCCACCGCATCCCAATTTACATTCCTCTGGAAATGTTCCTTAATCGAATCCCCCACAGGTTCCAAATGAGGAGACCCCTCAAACCTGTAGAAATTATCATGGCCCATGAGGATATGAAATCCTCCTGCATCAACCAAAGCCCTTTGAGCCACCAAACCACTCTTCGTATAAGAAGAGGTTACTCGGAAGGTTCCTCCCGCTCCCCCTCCTGTTAGGTCGAGAATAATCACACTATACTTTTTATACACCACAAAAGAAGCCCCGAATAATCGACCAGTCATTATCCGGTCTGGCGTATCAACCAAATCCAGAAACCCACTCCCTGGCCCTGTGAAATCATCAAATGCCCCAGGAACACTCCACCGTATCCTCTGGTACACATCATGCCAAGTTTCGCCCTCTTCCTCCCTTGAAGAAAGAAGCAAGGTATAGGCTCCATAGGACCGAACTACCCTAGCCCTATAACTAATCCCCGCATCGTTCAAATCCCCAGACCCATTCCAGAAGTGAATATCATCCTGTCCATTTGTGAGTATACAGGTGTTCGTGAAAGTAACAGCTTCCCAAGGATTGGTCAAGGATGCATTAAATGTAACGTCACTCGGTGTCCGATCTGTCAGAGTACCCATACCCATATCCACAGAGTATACTTTCCCCTCTGTTCCCAAGAGCACATGCGTTACCCCAGAGAAACGAGTAAATCCTATCAAAGAAACCGTACTCTCTCCCGCATCTGCTAACTCTTCTAACCCCGGACGGAGTAAAATCCCCAGCGTTGTGAAATCTAAATTTTGCCCTCCTGTTCCAAAAGTATCATCTACCAAATGGGGAGGCAAGCTATCCAAGACCAACCCACTAATAGGGAGGGATACTCTATGACTAAGCATATATCTCCCCCCTCTCTAACCTTGAGCCATCGGGTCTGGTTGAATATCGCTAAATCTAGGAGGCGTGGAACGATATCCTTGTAGACGGAGAATATGATCCGTATGCTTAATATCCCCAGACATAGCTTCTTGCAAGAGAACCGAGAACTGTTGGTTCCAGAAAATAGTCTCCTCTTTCTGTTGAAGACTCATAAACCCGGTTTGCGTAGCGCCTGCGATAATTACATCATCCAACCCTATGAAATCGGATTCATCTGAAGTATCCTCCAACTTCGTAGGCCATTTGACATACAGAATCTGGACCGTATACTCAGTCTCTGGGATAGGATACAACTGAATTGCATTATCCCAGAGCGTATATACCTTTGGTTTCCCCTGGGTCTCCGAATCTGGGTTTGGAACAAGCTCATGCAACCTTCGATACGGAACTGCACTTAATTTCGTATCCTGCCCAGACGGGTCAATGAGGGTTATACTAACCAAATCCTTCAACCGATCATCCCCCAAAGGGAGAGCATAGTTACCTTGTCCCAGCACCGTAGTTGTGTTGGCCTTTACATACAGGTCTCGCCAATTATGGTATCGAGCTATCCTTTGCTGGGCTATATTAATATATCGGTTTAGACGCTCATTCTCCAGATCATCCCGCACAATATTCTCCATCGTTGCTTCTCTCAATTCGCCAAGATTCATCCAAAGACCCCCCTTTCTATGTAGGAGGAGGGCGAACCCTCCCCCTGTAGTTTACTCTTCAATCACAAAGTAGTAAAGGTAGTAACTTCCCTCCAAAGCCGCCGCATTTTGATCCTTAATACGGCCCGTGAGATAATCCAACGTACCACCCTTCTTATCCATAATCGCTCCGCCTTTATGGGTATATCCAGTCGCATTAAGATCAATATCATTCGTGATCCCTGTCGCTTCTGTGGTAGCTGTGGCCCCTGGTCCTACATAGAGGACAGAACTGCCCGTACCACCTGCTGTGGTTATGTTCGTAGCAAACTGGACTATCCAAATCTTATCCGCATGGGGATTCTGCCAGGCAAAAGCAAATGCATCTGCGTTCCCCTGGGTCAACGTCCCCGTATGGACACGGAGAAGTTGGTGGGCAGAGTAAGGACGGAAGGATGTATTCCGAGGGGCCATGAGAGACCCCCGGATTTTTCTAAGCATATCCTCTCCCCCTTAGTAGAGTACGATATTCCCTTGGCATTTATCATCAGATTCCGCCGTAAGAGCCCAAGCTACGGTTTGATTTGTCGGGGCTGTATTCTTCGCTGTCCGACCCCCAACCCCATCAGACGCTACCTCAATAGAATCCCCTACAGCTGTACTTCCATGACACTTAATTTCCTTATGGAGACCCTGTACCTGGATCCACCCATAATTACCTGCCGAAAGAGCATCAATCGCTACACCAGCCGGGACATCCCCTTGCGCTGCCCCTCGCTTAATCTCCGATTCTTCCAAGTCTTCCACCTTACAGATATCCCCATTTACTAAATCCTGCGAAGCCTCCCCATTCTTCACATAGGCATACACCCTCCGACAACCGTCTTCGTCCACCTCTACCCGTCGAATTCCTAGGGTCTCTAACGGTGTATCCGAGTTCGAGGTGAGAGAGGTTACCCAACCTTGCTTATCACCAAATTGCACGGCCATTATTTATACCTCCTCAAGTGTACTTAGATTCCCTTACTGCTGATCAATACCTAGGAGAACTCCCTGCCGTAACCGAGCTGAGCAGACCAGGTTCCCCGCCACAACCACCTGGGCAACCCTATCCAGGTTATTCTGTGCAGGTTTCCAATCGGTCATTTCAAAGTTCACATTCTCATCAGCTACCCACTCTAGGTACCGAGTATTGAGGAAGAACATTTTCCCGGTTGTACAGGAGGGACTCCAAATCAACGGACGGCCTTTGAAGAGTACATTCTCAAACATCGCATCTCCAAGTTCCTTGTTCACAATCTGCTTTTGCTCCAGAACTTCGTCCTCGTACAATTCATAGGAGCTTTGGTCTGTGACAATAATATCCGGTGTGTCATTCCCCTTCGACGCATCGTTAAAGAGGGTCCGCATCCGAATGAGGAGATTTACAGATACATCCTCCCCAGTCATATCATAGAACTTATTCCTCCACCAATCGTGGGTATCCCCATCAATCCCACCTAGGGAACCCTGCCCATTATCCGTAACGATATTCCCCAGACCATTTACATTCTTTCCTGTTCCTGTGCCAAACAGATCTCCCTCCATCTTGTCTATGATGGAGTTTTCTAGATTCTTAAACTTGGCCTTAGCCATGCTCATAATCTGGGCTTTACCCTTGTTTTGCTGATCATCCGTGTAATATCGGACAATTGTCCCCGCTACATACTTCCACTCATACTGTGCCGTGGTCATAGGATCAGTATCCTGGGTCGAGACAGAATCTCCCTTACTTAGCGAAGTAACCGTCTCGTTCTTCCCATATTCTACCGGAATCCCAATCCAACGCCCACCACTCTCTGTTCTCCGCCGATCCTTTGTGGTAATCCAGAACCAGAAAGGAGTAGCCTGGAAGATATTATCCACGGCCTCCTTCCTCATCAGTTGCCAGGTGCTGGTATACAGACTATCAAGTTTTTCAGTTAGCGTAAAAGCCATCTACTTTCCCTCCTAATCATAAATTAAGATCCTTCATCACCTGTTCAATAGCCGATTCGTATGTGTGTTTCCGGTCTTCTTTGGCAGATTGGGTAGAGATTCCTCTTGGTTTAGCCCCTCCAGCAATCGGACGAGGTTTGGGCTGTTGTGGTTCCTGGCCCTGTGGTTTCGCCTTCTGTGGGGGAGTCGCTTTTCGAGAACTCCCTAACTCCGTCTGCCCTTTGGCAAGCAGGTAAACCTCCTTCGGTCTCATATTCGGGTATCTCTGCGCTATATCTACCATATCCTGCTGGTAATTCCAGAAGTCGGGGTATTGTTTTTCTAACTCACCTACTTCTTGCTGTATCCCCTGATATTGTGCTTTATATTCCTGGTTCGAGACTTTCTTATTCACCTCCCCTACCCGCTCTTCGACTAATTGGTTTACCCGGTTCATCACATAATCTGCTATTTCTTTTTGGCTCGCTGTCTCAAAGTCAATCTCGGATTCCCTTTCTTGGTTCGAGGTTTGGGATGTCTGTTGTCTCCCCTGCTGGGTTGAGCCATAGCCTCCCCCTCTCTTAGATTCAAGAAACTCGATATACTCCGGAGACATCATGTTCTGTCCAAGAACATTCAATCGCTTTTGGAGAAGTTCTCTCTCCTGTCGAAGTGCCTCATACTCATCCCTAGAAATATACTCACCTTGACCTTGGCCTTGACCTTGTTCTTGCTTTTGTGTCTCTTGTCCCTCCGACTCCTCGGGTTGGGTATCTTCATCTTGGCCCTCTGGTTGGTTGAGGCCCTCTAAAATATCATTCTGCGTCTTTTCGAGGTCTTCCCGGTTTTCTCTTGGTGCCTGCCACCCTGACATTCGTTTCATCCTCCTCTTTCTTAGCTGTTTTTACCCGTTCTGCTCTCGTAGCCGCTAACGTATTCTTTTTGTACTGTCGCATAATTGCGGGAGGGACCCTTTTAAGCATTCGTCCATTCCAATCGCCTTCCAGAGAGACTTCAACTTTATCGTCCTTCCATTGGACCCGAATCTCCCCTTCTCTATTTAGTCTAGGCACTTGGCCCACACTCCCCTCTTCTTACACTCTTCCTTCAATTGCTTCTTCGATTCCACCCAGACAGGTTGGGTATCTAGATGTTCAAACGCTTGTGGTTGGAAGAGAATGGGGGTAGAAAGGGACACTGTCAATTTTCCCGGAGATCCACATCTACACCGCTGATTATGCCTGTCCCCTATTTTAGCTAACCTCTCAAAGCGGTCTTGGCATATCGGACATTGGTACTGGTACAACGGCATCCCTTTCTGCACCTCCCCCACCCATAAACTCATTCAATGGAATTGCATGATCAGGAGTTTGACCCGGACTTTCCCCAGGAGATAGGATAGACTCCACATCTATCCCCTCGTATTGGTTAAGCAAATGCTTGGTAATTGCCATAACCTGATCCGGGGGAAGGCCCAACCCACCGATAACTTGTAACAACTGATGAGCATCATGTTTTTTCAATTCCCTCGTCATAGGAAGCGCACTCTCTGGGTCTACCCGCAGATCATAGTCACCCTCTATTTGAGGGCCTGTATAGGATACCCAATTCCTCGCCCCATCTGGACCTATGACTTGGATTACATGCTCCTCCGTCCAGTTTTGGAAGATAAATTTATTCATCCTCCCCACACAATTAGCGAAGAGGTCAGCTACCACGTCCCTCCGCTCATCCACTCGTATAGAGGCGGCCTGCTGAACAATCGAGGCTTCCGTGGCGGTTCGCCTACTCGACTGATCAAACTCTCCCATCTGGTTCCTCGAGAACCCCACACTCTCCCGGATATCATCCCTCACCTCACGGGCGGCCTGGAGCAAGTCTGGAGGTATATGGGGAGCAAACGAATGGACAGCATTCTGCAGATTTTCCCTAGCCTTCACGATAGTCCCCGGATCTCCTGAGAGAAGTTTCTCCAACTCCTCCGGCGAGAAGGCATTCTCATCTACGATTAGCTTGAGCAGACTAAGTTTCCTATGGCTTTGATACTGCGTACGGATCTCGTTCAATTCTAACTGTTGGGGCTCGATAATTTTACAATCCGAAAGTCCCCAAAAATAGTCTCCATCATCATTAAAGACCAAACTCTCGTACGGTATTTCACCCCCATACAATTCATCCGGCTCATTCCGGAGGAATCGGTCAGCTCCTGTGGCGATAGTTTTAATCCGCCCCTCCCTCTTATCATAGATTTCCCACAGCTCTACATACTCAGCATCCTTCTGCTGGTGGTAGATATCTTGGATTCGGTCCCCATCGAAATCCTTAGAGGTATGTGTCCCACCCAAATCCCTCGGGACACTAAACTTGGGGTCCTTCTTCAGATCATCTAGTCTCCGTAGATACCTATGCGCTATCCAATCCGCAGAATCCAAACTCTCACAACCCCAGGGAACTACGATATCCCTTCCTGGTACCCTAAGTGCCCAGGGAATTCCCCTATACACCTGAGCATTAAATTCCTTTCGCGTAGCGAGATCATCTGGCAGGTAGTTTACCGGTTCTGTCGGATCTACCGTATCTACTTCCGGATCAAAACCAAACTCCGAATCGTACCCTAGTTTAACCAACCCGGTCCCTGTGATAAATGTATCATGGATTGCCCGTTTCATAGTCTTCTTGAAACCTATCTTCCGAACTAACCAATTATCCAACTGCTCCACTAATTTAGCATGAAGACCCATCCCCGGTTTCTGGGGCTGAACAGTCACTTGAGGATTCCGAAAATAAATCCGAGGAATTACAGACCGACCAATGGAGAAAATAAGATTAACCGGAATAACGCCTTGCTCATAATCATTCCGATAGTACTTTTTCCACTTAGCCCATTCATCATAATCCGCTGTCTCCTTGCGAAACTTTTTCCCTGCCTCAATTTGCCCATCCCAAAATTTAAGCTCATCCCTTTCGGCCATTACCGAACCCCTCCTCTAAGAGCCGCCACCAAAGGATTATCCGTCTGGGGCGTAGGGGCTGGGGCCATACCTCCCATCTGACCAGCCTCCATCTGACCTGCCTGCAATTGAGCCATTTGTGCCATAGCCAGTTCGGAGGCTACCTGAATAGCTTCTTCCTCCGAGGGTACCGGACGACCCCCTATTTCCCCTGTTCGCCTCCAATTATCTAACAACATATCCATCAGAAAGGTAAATGTGTCATCCTCACCCCGGGGCTGTCCTGTTTCCTCAGCCATTGTCCTTTGGGGAATCCCTTCGAACGGACCACCATGGATTGCCATACTCGTCCACCCCTTTCTCTACTTTTCTCCTATCGAACTCTTGGATCGTTTTCTCTGTCTTCTCCCGAAGTTGCCTAAGGAGTTCCCTGTCCGATTCTTCCCAAAGCTTTTCACTCCTCCACAGGCTTACCCCTCGTTGTCCGTCGAGGGGGTAGAGGACTTTCCCAGGATCTTAAGGATAGCATCCCCCGCATGACCAAAGGTATCATGGAATAACTTCGACCCGAAGGCTATGGAGAATGCGCCTAGAATGGCTTCCACCAAAGAAAGTTGTTGTTCCACAAGGCCATAAATTATCACTGCAACCACCCCAAAGGCCACATTCACCAGGGCAATCTGAAATTTATCCAACTTCCAATAAGCTTTAATCACACTTACCAGGACACTAACCACAGGAATCAGAGCCAATCCCCCAACAACTATCCCCTCTTCAATAAACCCATTCATCCAACACCCTCCCCTTTACATATTAATCATCCAGGCAATCATAATCGTAAGTAAGGTAGCTATAAATCCAAGAGCGGCCCTAGCCAACCAACCAATCATATCGTCTAGCTTCTGTTCTATCCTATTCATAGTCCCATTTTGGTGTTGTTGGGATCTCTCCAGATCACTCAACCTCTCTTCATGCCGCCCTATGCATATCGCCAACTCCTTCACAGCGGTTCTCTGCTCACAAGGCTCCTGCATAAAATTCATCTCCTAATCGTAGTGTTTATTCCTCTCCTTTCTCTACCAAGCGGGAAAGGATTACAGCCATCTCTGCCCTTGTGACATAATTGGACGGCTTAAATTCCCCATCTGGGAATCCCCCCATTATCCCCTTTTGCATAACCTGTCGAATAGCCTCCTCTGCCCAATGGCCCTGGGGTACATCAGGGAAAGATCCAGAGGAAAGATCCCACCTCCGCATAATCGAGACAACCTTCGATGCCCACTCCGGATCCGTCGCATACCCAGCCTGGTGAATTTCTCTAACCATCTGCTCCGGTTGATCTGTGAATTCCATAGCCATTTGATACCGTGGGTGGAGACCAATAAGTTTACCAAAATCCATCCAACTCTCCAGAGGCGAAGAATACGAACGAAACTCGTCCTGCAGAGTAATCCGCTCCCCCTCTATATACTCATGGGTCGTAAATACCTGTCCCGCCCCCTTCACTCCAAAGTAGGAATTTCCTTTCACATGTCTGCCCCAGCCCGTCTCTAGCGCCGATACAGCAATACTCACCTCAATAGGAATCCCGTACACATTCTCTACTTGCCGAGCAAACGGAGTTACATCTCGGATAAAGTCAAACACATGGGCATTAGTCATAGAATCCCTCCCTCCCCTAAAGTTTAACCCACGCAGCTGTTGGCCTATCCTTATCCCCTCCCATTTCACACTCCTTTCTTTTTTAATCTCCTTCAGTATCTTCTTCCCAAGTTATATCATCGAGACCTACACTCATGGACATATCTTCGGAATAGTCCTCGTCAAGGGTTATAATCTCCACCCAATCTAGATCATCCAAACCTACCGACATCTCTATGGTTTCCTCAAAAGTATCTACCTCTGGAGGAGCTGATCCACCGGAAGATCCTCTTGAATACCCATACAAGTTATGATACCCCCACATTAGACTAACCTCGATACGATACAGTCTACTCCTGACGGAATAGTTACCTCATCACTGGAGATACCATCTATGATACTTCTCCATCCTCCAGGAGCTACATGTAAAGTAATCCCATTTACTTCAAACTCCTGAGGTTCTTCCTCATCATGCCAGATCTCCACAGCTCTCACAGGCTCATCAAATGTCAAAACATTATCTGATGCGTCACTTTCGTCTAGACACTCCGCTACAGATTGGTAGAGGAGTCTGATAGATACAGGCATTTTATAACCTCCTTAAGTGTTTAAATTTTGAACGATTTCCCAGACCGTCTCTGGTCTCCCCTTCGTATCCCACCAGGTAAATCTTCTATTAGACACACATATTTTAATCTCCAAAAGTTTAGTCAACTCCCAAGGAAGAATATCTATAAAATCAGATCGGATGTAGGCTTTCACCTTAAGTTGACTCTCATTAGATAATCCTTCTATCTGCCATATTTCTAGGAGAGAATCCCAGAGAGGTTTCTTCCATGTGTGTCCGTTATCTATGCTAACATATATTTCCACATAAGGAAGAGGAATTGTGTTCCCTCTCCCAGGGAGAGTTTCCAACCTAAACTCCCATGAGATATATCCGAAAGTTATTTCTCCTACATTCTGGATAGCTTCATCCAAGGAGATATCCCCACTCTCTCTCCATCCGAAGAAGGATGTTATGAGATTATCAACCGGAGGCATCTGTTCATCAGCCCATCTTCCTTGATGTTCCCAGTCAAGTTCGGGCATGTCTCTACCTCCTTAGGTAGGTTCCTCCTCTTTTATATCTCGGTCTACTTCCTGCCCACATGTGGGACATAGTCCTGTTTCTCTAGCTTTGGCTAGCTCCGCAGGCTGGTGGGTATAAAATTGACGAGACTTAACATCAAACCTTAACTCTCCATCTGCCTCCGGAAGAGGTATCTCCTCCACATCATACCCTCCTACGGTTCCCCTGTCACGGGGTGTGTAGGATATAGTAGTAATCCGTCCTTCTGCATCTGTCCAGATAATTGGCATTTGGGATACCTCCTTTAACTAGCGTCAAACTGGAATTTTAAGTCCAGGAATAACCGGTGACTGTCATCCTTTTGTAAAGGTGGATCTAACCGGAGACGACCGAGACCTCCGTAGGATTGGAATGTATTTCCTTCAACGGCAGTACATAAAATAATCTCCCCAATGTTCCCGTTGGAATCTTCAACATCAAACCCTATCCGGCGCTCAACTGTGCCAACTCCATCTGTCACATCTCTTGATGCGGATTCTAGCATAGGGACAACCCCACTAAATAACTCCGAACCTTGGGGAGTATATTGATCATCGTTTTCTAAGTCTCCCGCAGACCCGTCAGTTCCGACTATGACAGTTGGATCCTCTGCCCATATCTGCCCAGCCCAACGAGCAATGGGGTTAGCGCTAGAACCAGTACTACCCCCAGCAGATATTCCTAGACCCGTATTCCGTCTATTCCACGTCATAAACTGGTTATCATTAATCTCAAATGTCCAGTTAATATCGGTGGTTCCATCCTTGCCTCCACCTACAATCGTTCCAGAGTAAGGGTGTCCTGTTCCCCGAGACCACTCTCGTCTCCATGTAACCTCTACCTGGTGGAATTCTTCTTTCTCAATTTCAGGATCTACTACCTGCCGGGCGGTGTGAGTTCCAGAACCCTGCCTTGACCCTACTTCTCGGATAGTCCCCGTTCCCGCACCTGCGGGAAAAATCCAAGTGGTTTCTGTCCAACAAGGGTCATCTCCATACTCTGACCGTTGGGGAACAGGTCCGAGTTCAGCATCTGTGTTGAATGGCCATACATTTGCCAGAGAGCTTTTAATATAATCATCCGCCCGTGTGACAGAATCTCCATTGGAGCCTATGGCACATTCAACAAAGACATGCCGACGTACAGCATCTGTGTCAGTATATATCCCCCAATTTACAAAGTTGCCTTGGTGATTACGTAACTCAATCCCCACCAAAGCATCCAAATAGTCATCCAACACCATATTCGGCTTTTGTTCCCTCACAAGATCATACTGTCCTGATCTCATATCTTTCCGTTTAATCGTCACAAGGCCCCTCATCCTCTGTCGGATAGCGGGGATCTCAATTGTCCGTTCAGGCTTGATTA
>Ga0207421_10003487_pt1 | contig 18733 bp, 13 predicted proteins | sample SodLakKL_010_SED_4_FD_187542 | JGI IMG/M metagenome (GOLD analysis project Ga0207421, IMG submission 187542) | Alkaline sediment microbial communities from Lake Tanatar, Kulunda Steppe, Russia - 8KL_010_SED (SPAdes) (version 2) | ecosystem: Environmental > Aquatic > Non-marine Saline and... | reverse complement strand
TCACGCCCCTGCTTGCCGAGGCCCTGCTGTATATCGAAACGCGCTACCTGGGCGTGGCGGTCATCGGCGCCTTCCTGGTCATCGGCTGGCTCGCCGAGCGCCGCAACCAGATCTGACGGCACCGTAGCGACCTCACCACAAGGAGTTCCACCATGCTGATCCTGCTGCTGGGCCTGATCCTGTTCCTCGGCACCCACTCGATCCGGGTTGTCGCCGACGATTGGCGGGCCAACCAGATCGCCGCCTACGGCGAGATCCCGTGGAAGGCCGCCTACTCGGTGCTCTCGCTACTGGGGCTGGTTATCGCCATTTACGGCTACGGGCTGACCCGGGTCGATGCCATCTGGGTGTGGACACCCCCTACCTGGACAGCGCACCTGATGGCGCTGGTGATGATCCCGGCCTTCATCCTGCTCTTCGCCGCCTACGGGCCGGCCAACCGCATTCGCAACGCCATCGGCCACCCGATGCTGCTGGCGGTAGCACTGTGGGCCCTGGCCCACCTGATGGCCAACGGGCGCCTCGGTGACCTGGTCTTCTTCGGCGCCTTCCTGGCCTGGGCCGGGGTGACCTTCGTCTCGGCGCGGGAACGGGATCGTCGTCAGGCCACGCCCCCGGCCGAACCGAAACGATTGGGGGATGCCTGGGCCATCGTCGGTGGGCTGATCGGCTACATCGTCTTCGCCCTGTTTCTGCACGTACCGATCACCGGCGTCCCGGCCCACTTGTAGGGACCCGGCACCCGATGGCGGGACCCGCCGGCTATCCTCCCGACCCGCCGGCTGCACGCGACCAGGCCTTGGGGAATAGGCTGACCACGGCACCGCCGCGGTACATGCCGATACCGACGGTATGGCCGTGATGGCGCAATACGCTGTGTCCTCCCTCGGCCAGGCCGACGCAACGCTCCGGCCCGGGGAAAAGCGGCTCGCGGCGGAAAAAGGCGTGGACCTCGTCCCGGTCCAGCTCCAGCACGGGCCCCCGGGCACAATGGCCCAGGGCCATGACCCCGGCCGTGGAGGGCTTGGGCGGCCGGGTCTGCGCCCGCACTGCCGGAATCCCGCTGCGCACGACCGGCACGCCTCCCGCCGCGACATGGCCGGAGGCGACCACCTTGGCGTACTTGCTGCCCTCGAAGAAGGCCGTCAGCCCATCCAGCACATCCTCCGGCACTCCGAGTTCGTCCTTGAAGGTCTGCAGCAGAACCCGGGCGCGTGGCTCCTCCTGCACGGCAGGCAGGTCATCCGCTGGGTTCTCGCGCTCACCGCTGCCCACACGACGCAACACCGCCACGAAAAAGCCCCCGGTGTCGTTGTGGTGGGGCCACAGGCGTCCGCAGGACTCCATCTCGGCGCCGTAATGGGCCCCGTCCCATGCCTCCAGACCTGGGCTCAACTGCAGCCCCGACACCCTTGCAGGTACCAACTCGAACGCGCCCGGGGCTCGCTCGAGCGCGGCAGCGACCACCGCCTCATTCTCTTCCGGGGCAAACGTGCAGGTCGAATAGACCACCGTCCCCCCGGGCCGCGTCAGCGCCATCCCGCGCAGCAGCAACCGCTTCTGCCGCTGAACGAGCCGCTCGCGGAACGTCGGTGATGTCGGCTCGGCGGCCGTCGCGGTCTTGCGAAAGGTGCCCTCGCAGCTGCACGGGGCATCGACGACGACCTTGTCGAAACGACCCGCAGCCCAGGGCATACCCTGCCCGTCGCGAACGGTCTGGGAGACATTGAACAGCCCGTGCCGTTTGACCGCCTGACCGAGAGCTCCCAGGCGGCCGGCACTGGCGTCGTTCGCGACCACGGTGCCCCGATTGGCCAGGGCATCTGCAATCTGGACCGTTTTGTTCCCCGGGGCGGCACAGAGATCGAGGACCCGTTCGCCGGGTCGCGGATCGAGCAGTTGCACGGGCAACAGCGAGGCAGCTTCCTGGATCTGGTAGAGACCGGCGATGGCGCCCCAGTGGTGGCCAGGCCGGAATCCGCCTTCAACCAGTAGAGCATCCCCCTGCCAGCCCAGCGGCTGCGGATCCCACCCCTCGTCCCGCAAAAGGCTGGCCAGCTCATCTCTGGAAAGCCGCGTCGTATTGGCGCGCAGACACGGGGTTAGTGGCCGCTGAAGGGTGCCGCAGAAAGCCTCCCAGTCGTCAATCAGGGGTCGGTAGCGGGTATAGGCGCTCTCACCCCGGGCCAGATCCTCGGGCGGCTGGTATCGCTCTCTTCGGGCCACGCTCCCTCCGGGTCAAAACCGCTTATTGTAACCGGCCGCGAATCCTTCGGGCACGATGGAAGCTGCACAGCGCCCGCGTCCTTCCCAATAACCCTGCAGTCTGTGCGAAACTGCCCCGAAGAAAACCGCCCTTGTGCGGGCCCGGTCCGGGGGTGTGCCGGACGATCCGGGAGGAGACCGATGCAGCAAAGGGGCGATGCCGGCAAACGCTCCGGGGCTTTCACCACCGCCGGTCCGGGCAACGCCCCCGTGGGGGTTCAGACCTGGCTGGCAGCGCTGGATGCCATCGAGGTTCCAATCTTTATCCACGATGCCGAGCACCGGATCGTCGAGGCTAACCGGGCCTACTACGAGCAGGTCGGCCTACACCCTGAAGACGTGCTTGGGCGCCCCTACTACGAGATCTTCCCCCGACGCGACGGCCCCCTGCCCGGCTGCCGCCACGGACTCCAAGCAGCACAATCCGGGCACGGCAAGAACGATCCGACCGGGGACGCGGCGCTGGAAGAACGCTTCACCGTGGATACCGGCGAAACCTTCCTGTCGCGCTCCTTCGCCGTACACGACGAGGAGGGCACCTACCGGCACTCGGTGCACATCCTGGAGGACATCACCGAGCGCAGCCGTGCGGAACGGGAACAGACCCGGATCCACCAGGCCTTGCGCGAGCGCGAGGAGCAACTCCAACGACTGTTCGAGAACATGACCGAGGGCGTCCTGGTGGTCACCCCGGACGGTACCGTGCGTTACGCCAACCCGAGTGCGGCACGGCTCTTCGCGCGCGACAGCGCAACCCTGATCGGGGCCGTGATCGGCCTGCCCATCGGCGGACCCGATGCCCAGGAAATCGAGCTGCGCAGTCCCGGCGGGGAGTTGCGGACGGTCGAGATGCGCGTGCGCGAGATCCACTGGCAGGACCAGCCAGCCCACCTGCTCAACCTGCGCGACGTGACCGAGCGCAAGCGCATCGAGACCGAACTGCGCCAGGCCGCTATCGTCTTCGAAGAGGCCCGGGAAGCCATCCTGGTCACCGATGCCGAACAGCGCGTGGTCGCGGTCAATCCGGCTTTCACCGAGATCACCGGGTATGCCGAGCAGGAAGTCCTCGGCAAGGACCCGGCGCTGCTCTACTCCGGTTTCCACGATGAGGGCTTCTACGAGGCCATCCACCGGGCCCTGGCCGAGCGCGGCTACTGGACCGGGGAGATGTGGAACCGGTGCCGGGATGGCACCACCTTCGCCAGCCTGGTTACGATCCGCGCGGTCTATGACAGTACCGGGCAGCTGACCCATTACATGGCGGTGCTCGCCGATATCTCCCGGCTCAAGGAGTATCAGAGCCAGCTGGAGCGGATCATGCACTCAGATCCGCTCACCGGCCTGCCCAATCGCCTCGTGTTCCAGGATCGCCTCCATCAGGCCCTGGTGACCACGCAGCATCACACCGGCTGTTTCGCCGTTCTCTCCCTGGATCTCAACGATCTCAAGGCGATCAACTACAGCCTCGGCCACGCGGTGGGCGATGCCATCTTGCAGCAGCTCGCCGAGCGGCTGCGCGCCACCCTGCGCGAGGAGGACACCGTAGCCAGGCTGGGCGGCGACGAGTTCGGTGTACTGCTCCTCGGCGTCCGGGACGCTAGCGAGGTGGCAACAATCACCGAGGGATTGAGCCGGGCGTTGGATGCCCCCTTCCAGATCGCCGACCGGAGCATTCCCATCGCCGCGAGCATCGGCATCGCCGTCTATCCCGAACAGGAAGCCGGTGCGGCCGACCTCTTCCAGCAGGCGAATGCTGCCATGCATCAGGCCAAGCGCGAGGGCATCAACTACCGCTTCTTCAGCGAGGAACTCACCGAGCAGGCCCGCGAACGGGTTCAGCTGGGCAGCGAGCTGCGCCAGGCCCTCGACGAGGGCGGGTTGGAACTCCACTACCAACCCCAGATCGAGCTGAGTAGCGGTGCCTGGGTGGGGCTGGAGGCCCTGGTCCGCTGGCACCATCCGGTACAGGGCTGGATCAGCCCGGAGCGGTTCATCCCGGTGGCCGAACGCATCGGCCTGGTGACCGCGCTGGGCGCCTGGGTCCTCGAGCAGGCCTGCCGGCAGGGACGCGCCTGGCTCGACGCGGGCTTTAACTTCGGCCGCCTGGGGGTCAACTTCGCCGCCCCGGAACTCACTGCGCCCGATCTCGGCCAGCGCGTACTGGCCACGCTCGAGCGCACGCGGCTACCGGCCCGCCACTTGGAGATCGAGGTCACCGAGCGCCTGCTGGTGGATCCCGATCCGGTGGTGATCGAGCAACTGCAACAACTGCGCGATCACGGCGTCACGGTGGCGCTCGACGATTTTGGAACCGGCTACTCGGCGCTTAGCTACCTGCGGGACCTGCCGGTGGACCGGCTCAAGATTGACCGCAGCTTCGTCGACGGTCTGCCGGAAGACGAGCGCACACTGGCCATCGCCCAGGCGATCGCCGGCCTCGGCCGTAATCTCGGTTTTACCATCATCGCCGAGGGGGTCGAGACACCGGCGCAGCGTGAGGCGCTCATCGGCATCGGCTGCCCCTGGGCCCAGGGGTTCCTGTTCGCCCGGCCCGCGCCGGTCGCCGGGATCGAGGCCATGGCCCCGCACTTCCCACGGGGCGCCCTATAGCGAAGGAGGCGGAGAAGCCGGCCGCGCAAAATAGAAGCCCTGCAATAGGTCGACACCGACTTCGCGCAGCCACTCGGCCTCATCCCGCTCCTCGACCCCTTCGGCAACGGTCGTGGTGCCCAAATTGCGGGCCATGCCGACCATTGCCTCGACGATGGTCGCCTGCCCCGGGTTGCGATGCACGTGCCGGATCAACTCGCGGTCGATCTTCACGAAGTCCGGCTCAAGATCCTTGAGCAGATTCAGGGAGCCGTAGCCGGCCCCAAGGTCGTCCAGGGCGATGCGGAACCCACCCTGCCGATACTGATCCACGATGTGGCGCAGGTGACGGTGGTCGGAGATCGCTTCGGTCTCGACAACCTCGAAGACAATGCGCCGCGGGTCTAGGCCAAGTTTCTCCACGGCGCCCGCGGTGGTGCGCAGGCAGAAGGCCGGGTCGTAGATGGCCGTTGGCCGGAAGTTGATGAACAGGTTGGCCTGAATCCCCTGGAGGTGGCTATCACGGATCGCCGCCACGCGCGCCAGTCGATCCAGGTGAAACTCCAGATCAGCCAACTCCGCCGCCCGGAACATCGCCCCGGGTGGGATCACCCCCCCGTCGCCGCCGACCCCGCGCATCAGGCACTCGTAGGCGAACACCCGCTGCGGATCCCGTGCATCAACGAGGGGCTGATAGTGGATCTGGATCCGCTCGCTGCGGATAACCTCCAGCAGCCACTCGTGCTCGGCGCGAGCCACCCAGGTGGAAAGCGGACGGGACTGGAACAGCGACCGGGCGTCGAACACCTCACCGTGCTCCATGAAGACGGCGGAACCGGCGGCCATCTCTGGTTCGCTCATCAGCGGCTCCAAGGCGGCGAGCAGCACCGGCAGCGCCTGCCCCGGTACCTCGACCCCCATGACCCCGGCCGCCGGGAACCGCACCCGCCACCCGGCGTCACGCAGTCGGACGTAGACCCGATCCCGCGTGTGCTGCAGCGGCGGGGCCAGGTAGAACGTCCCCGGGGCCGGACTCAGATCGGGCAGCTCCGGGCTGCCGGGGCAGATGGTGGGAACTTCAATGGTCATCGGTACGCTGCTCTCCTTGGGTGACGACTCCGTACGGTGGCGGACAGCCCCGCGCTGCTGCGGTTTTTTTACGCCTAGCCTAATGCATGGCCCCGGAGAACTCCCATAGTAGTGCCGGCGAATCTGGCACAATGCGGCTGTCTCACCACAACGGGGGTCCCCATGGAAGATCCGCGCGCTGTCTCCACGGGCATTGCCGGCCTCGACGAGATCCTCGATGGCCTGCGCCTGGGGGACAACGTCGTCTGGCATGTCGAAGATCTCGACGACTACCGGGCATTCCTCAGGCCTTTTGTGGAGACCGCCCGCGAACAGGGGCGTGCCATCATCTACCTGCGCTACGGGCAGCACGCCCCCCTGCTCAACCCCGGCTCCGGCGTCCGGGTGGTGGAGATCGATGCCCGCGGCGGCTTCGAGGCCTTCACCAGCCGCGTCTATCAGTTGATCACGGACTACGGCCGCGGCGCCTTCTACGTCTGCGACTGCCTGACCGATCTCCTCCAGGCCTGGACCACCGATTACATGGTGGGCAACTTCTTCCGTGTCGTCTGTCCATACCTTTTCGAGCTCGACACGGTCGCCTACTTCGCCTTGTGCCCGCACAGTCACTCCCACGGCACCCTGGCGCGGATCCGCGAGACCACCCAGGTACTGATCGACGTGCGCCGGGCCGGCGATGAGGTGCATATCCAGCCCGTCAAGGTCTGGCGGCGGCACTCACCGACCATGTTCCTGCCCCATCGCCAGCGCGGCGAGCGGTTCTTGCCGGTGACCGACAGCAGCGACGCCACGCGGTTGCAGGACCGGCTGGAGCGCCAGCACCAGGAGGATCGTCAGCGCCGCCTGCTCGACTACTGGGATCGCTTGTTCCTCAGTGCCGGGGAATGCCTGGATCAACCCGCCGACGACCCCCAGAGGTGCGCGATCCTCGAGGAGCTGCTCGGGGCGTTGATCGGGCACGACCCGCGCCTGCTGGGGCTCGCGCGGCAGTACCTCGGTCTCGACGATCTGCTGGCCGTGCGCGCGCGGATGATCGGCAGCGGGCTGATCGGCGGCAAAGCGGTGGGCATGCTGCTGGCGCGCAACATCCTGCTGGTCGAGGACGCACAACGCTGGCAGGCGGCGCTCGAACCCCACGACTCCTTCTACCTGGGCTCCGACGCTTACTACGCCTACATCGTGCACAACGGATGGTGGCCGCGGTTAATGCGCCAGCGCACCGAGGCGGGTTACTTCGAGGAGGGGCGCGAACTGCACCGGGCCATGCTCGAGGGTGAGATGCCGCCAGAGATCCGCCCGGAGCTCGAGCGCATGCTCGATCACTTCGGGCAGTACCCGATCCTCGTGCGCTCCAGCAGCCTTCTGGAAGACGGCTTCGGCAACGCGTTCGCCGGCAAGTACGAGAGCATCTTCTGCGTTAACCAGGGCAGCCCGGAGCAGCGACTCGCCGAGCTTGAGGAGGCCATCCGTCGGGTTTACGCCTCCACGCTGGCCGAGGATGCCCTGGTCTACCGCCGGCAACGGGGGCTCGATCGCCTGGAAGAGCCGATGGCTCTGCTCATGCAGCGGGTCAACGGGCGCTACCACCGCCATCTCTACCTCCCCGATGCCGCCGGGGTCGGCGTCTCACGCAACCCCTTCGTCTGGGACGCGGGGCTCGACCCAAAGGCGGGCATGCTGCGCCTGGTGATGGGCCTCGGCACACGGGCGGTGGATCGCATCGGCACGGACCACGCCTGTGTCGTCGCCCTCGATCAGCCCCACCGCCGCCCCTTCCGCGACCGGGACGACCTCTACCGGTTCTCGCAGCACGAGGTCGACTGCCTCGATGTCAACGCCAACAGCCTCGCCTCCCTACCCCTGCGGGAGCTGGTTGCCCAGGCCGAGGACCTCCCGCTGGAGCGGCTCGGTGAGCTAGACCGTGCGGCCACGCAACGGGCCCGCGAACTCGGCGACAGCAACCCGGTCTGGCGGTTGACCTTCACCCCGCTGCTGCGCAGCGAGGATTTCGTCACCCGGGCCGCAGCCATGCTGCGGACGCTGGAGTCTGCCTACTGCCACCCCGTGGACGTGGAGTTCACCGTGCATCTGGATGAGGCCGGCACCGCCTCCTTCAATCTGGTCCAGTGCCGCCCTCTGCCCACGCGTGGCGAGGGCTCGTTGGCGCCACTGCCCGAGTCGGTCCCCGAAGAGCGACTGTTCATGCAGAGTGAGGGCCACTTCATGGGCGGCAATCTGGATCTGCACCCGGGGCACATCCTCCGGGTCCACAGCAGCCGCTACGCTGCCCTGAGTCGTGAGGCGAAGCATCAGGTGGCCACACTCATCGGCGTGCTCACCCGCCGCTTGGCCGAGGAGGAACCCGGCGCACCCATCGTGCTCATCGGACCGGGCCGTTGGGGGACCAGCAGCCCAGAGCTGGGTGTGCCAGTCGGCTTCGCGGACATCAGCCGCGTGGCGGTCCTCGCCGAGGTCGCGGAGATGGGATCGGAGGTGGTGCCCGATCTCTCCTTCGGGTCCCACTTCTTCCAGGATCTGATCGAATCGGGGATCGCGTACGTGGCGCTGTTCCCGGGAAGGCCCGGCAGCACCTACCGGCCGCAATGGCTCGACGGCGGCCCGGCACAGCCTGCCGGGACGCCCCGCGGCCAGGGCGCCCCCGACGACGTATCGGCGGCGGTCGAGCACTTCCGCGTTCCGCCCGGAAGACTGCGCCTCGCCGCCGACCTCGTCGAGCAGCGCCTCCTGGCCTACCAGCCCTAGATCAGCCCCATCGCTACCATGGCATTGCTGACCTTGATGAAGCCGGTGATGTTGGCACCGGTGACGTAGTCCCCGGGGACACCGAACTCATCGGCGGTTTCGTAGCAGTTGCGGTGGATGTCGACCATGATCTCGTGCAACCGCTCCTCGGTGTGCTCGAAGGTCCAGGAGTCGCGGCTGGCGTTCTGCTGCATCTCCAGGGCGCTGGTGGCCACGCCGCCGGCGTTGGCCGCCTTGCCGGGACCGTAGGCGATCCGGGCCTCCTGGAACATGCGGACCGCCTCGGGCGTACAGGGCATGTTGGCCCCCTCGGCCAGCGCGGTGCAGCCTTTGTTCAGAAGCTCCCGCGCGTCCTTGCCGCTGATCTCGTTCTGCGTTGCGCAGGGCAGCGCCACGTCACAGGGGACGGTCCAGATATTGCCATCCTCGACGTACCGGGCCTTCGGCCGCTCGTCGGCATAGACGGAAATGCGCCGCCGCTCCACTTCCTTGATACGCTTGATGCGCTCGAGGTCGATGCCGTCTTCGTCGACGACGATACCACTCGAATCGGAGCAGGCGATGACCTTGCCGCCCAGCTTGCGGATCTTGTCCATGGCGTAGATAGCCACGTTGCCCGAGCCGGAGACCACGCAGGTCTTGCCCTCAAGATCCTCTCCACGGGCCTTGAGCATCTCCTGCAGGAAGTAAACGGTGCCGTAACCCGTCGCCTCCTTGCGGGCGCGGCTACCGCCCCAGGTCAACCCCTTGCCGGTGAAGACACCGGATTCGTAGCGGTTGGTGATCCGCTTGTACTGGCCGAAGAGGTACCCCACCTCTCGCTGACCGACGCCGATGTCACCGGCGGGCACATCGGTGTACTCGCCGAGGTAGCGGTAGAGTTCGGTCATCAAGCTCTGGCAGAACCGCATGATCTCGTCGTCCGAGCGGCCCTTCGGATCGAAGTCGCTACCCCCCTTGCCGCCGCCGATGGGCATGCCAGTGATGGCGTTCTTGAACACCTGCTCGAAGCCAAGGAACTTGATGATGCCCAGGTACACCGAGGGGTGGAAGCGCATGCCGCCCTTGTAGGGGCCCATGGCGCTGTTGAACTCCACCCGGAAGGCGCGGTTGATGTGGATCTCCCCGTTGTCGTCTTGCCAGGGAACCCGGAAGATGATCTGACGCTCCGGCTCGCAGATCCGCTGGATGATCTTGTGGTCCGCGAACTCCGGGTATTTGCTCATCACCGGGCCGAGGGTCTCCAGGACCTCGTGCACCGCCTGGTGAAACTCACTCTCGCCAGGGTTGCGGCGAACAACATCCTGATAGATCGGTTCCAGTTTCTCGTCGAGCCGTGCGGTCATCTTCTTCTCCGTTTTTCAGTGCCCCGGAGACCCGTGCGGCCCCCGACAGGACGATATCTCTTCTCCGGCGGGCGCCCGGACGGATCCGGCACCCACCGACAGGATCTCAGGCGCGGGAAGTCTGCACTAAAAACGGACCCGTGTGCACCATCCCGGTGCCACGGCGATCATCTCTGTGCGGCATACGGTCGCCGGTGAACGGCTCAGACGCCGCGGATCGCCCCTGCCATCCGCTCGATGCCAGCGAGGGTGAAGACCAGGATGATCAGGATGATCAGCACTGCCACCGACCAGGTCAGCACACGCCCCCAGAACGTGCCCTCAAGGATCTCTCGCAAGCGGCCCATAACGATACCCCAATCTCTCGCGACCACGGTCTCGGCCTCATCGAGAGTTTGATGCAGCGTGCTCCTGCTCGTTCCACGCTGCGACATCAAGCCGTGGGCAGCTTTGCCACGTCATTTGTTGCCGCCCGACGGCCCCTTGCCGCACATGTCCGCGATCGCGCAGACCCCGCACCCCCCGTGACCGGACCCTTCCCCCTCCGGCGTGGTAGGCCCGAGTTCCGGGTGCCGGCGCGCGAAACGGCGCGCCGCACCCTGGACACCGACCCAGCCGACAACCAGCGCAAAGATGACGAGGAACGCCGCAACGTAGGTGCCCATATCGGCTACCCCCCGAGTCCAGCGAAGCCCATGAACGCCAGCGACAGGACCCCGGCCAGCATCAGGCTCATCGCCGCGCCGCGGGCCACGGAGGGCACGTCGGCCAGATCGACCTGCTCGCGCAGGCCCGCCATCAGTACGATCGCCAGGATGAACCCGGCGCCGGCGCCCAGGCTGTAGGTCACCGACTGCAGGAAATCGTACTCGTAGCTGGTCTGGAACAGCGCCACGCCCAGGATCGCGCAGTTCGTGGTAATCAGCGGTAGGAAGATGCCCAGTGCCCGGTAGAGGGGCGGGCTGAACTTCTTCACCACCATCTCCACTAGCTGCACCGCCGAGGCGATGACGGCGATGTAGGCGATCAGGCTCAGGAACTCGAGCTCGAAGTAGCCCAGCACGATGTTGATGCCGTAGGCGGCCAGCGACGCGATGAGCATGACGAAGGCACTCGCCACGCCCATCGGAAAGGCCGTGCCCAGCTTGCCCGACACCCCGAGGATGGGGCAGATGCCGAGGAACAGGGCGAGCACGAAGTTGTTGATGATCGCCGCATTGAGGAAGATGTAGCTCAGGGAATCAGCGTCCATCGGCGGTCGCCTCCTTACCGGCAGCGGCGCGCTTGTTCTGCCGCTCCTTGATCCAGGCAAAGAGCAGCAGCCAGCCGGCGAGCACGAAGAACCCGCCCGGCGGCAGCAGCATGATCACCCAGGGCTCGAAACTGTCGGCGAAGACCTGAATACCCAGGATCTCCCCCGCCCCGAGGAGCTCACGCACGGTCCCGAGGCAGAGCAGTGCCAGCGTGAAACCGGCCCCGACGCCGAGGGCGTCAATCAGCGTCTTACCCAGCGGCTTGCGCGACGCGAACGCCTCGGCCCGGCCGAGGATCATGCAGTTGGCCACGATTAGCTGAATGAACGCCCCGAGGGCGTTGTAGATATCCAGGCTGATCGCCTGAATCGCGTAGTCGACCACCGTGACGAAGCTCGCGATGATCACGATATAGGAGGCGATGCGCACCTCCTTGGGGATGAAATCGCGCAGAATGGAGACCAGCCCGGTGGAGCAGACCAACACGAAGGTCGTAGCCAGCCCCATCGCCAGCGCGTTCTCGGTCGTGTTGGTCACGGCCAGCACCGGGCACATCCCCAGGAGCATCACGAAAACGGGGTTCTCCCGCCAGATGCCGCTGAGGAAGGTATCCATGGTGATCGGTTCTTGCTCACGCTTGGCAGCCATCACTCATTCCTTTCCAGCTCGGACCAGTGCCCCTGGAGCTGCGGCAGTCGCTCGTCCGCGCTCCGGTGCAGCATGTCTCCGATGGCTTCGGCGGAGACGGTGGCCCCAGTGATCCCGTCGATATCGCCGGGATCCTCGCGCTCTCCCGGGTCTACGGTGCGGATGCCGTGCTTCAGTCCGGTACCGTCCTCATTCAGTGAGGCGTCCAACCCTTCGATACTGCCCAGGAAGTCCGGATCGGTCTCGATCCGGTCCCCCAGACCCGGCGTCTCCTGGCTCTCCAGGACGGACATGCCGACAATGCACGCGCAGGACGGGTCGTAGCCGTAGAGGATGCGGATCACATCCGCATACCCTCGCCCCGAGGCCTCTAGCGCCACTCCGGCCAGGGCGCCGTCCTCGGTATAGCCGGCGTGGATGATCGGGCCTCGCTCCTGGGCGTCCTCCTTCGGCACCGGGCCCTCGTCGGTCAGCACGAAATCCCGGCGTTGCGTAGCCCCGGGGATGACGTCGAAGACCGCCTGCTGCAGCGCCCGTTCGTGGTTCTCGGCGATGATCGGCCGGGTCCACTCGACCACGCTGACCACCAGCAGCCCGGCGAACAGCGCGATCACCCCCAGCGTCCCGATCAAACGCAGGCTGGAGGTCGGCGTCGGCGCCACCTGCTGGGACTGGGCTGCTTCGCTCATTGCCCCCTCCTCTTGCGCAGGCCATACATCCGCGGCTGGGCAATGCGCTCGATCAGCGGCACCGCCGCATTACCGAGCAGGATCGCGTACATCACACCCTCGGGAAGACCACCGAAAAAGCGGATAATGACCGTCAGGAAGCCGATCAGGATGCCGTAGATCCAGATTCCGGCCGGCGTTACCGGCGACGAGGACATATCGCTGGCCATGAAGAAGGCGCCCAGCATCAGGGCCCCGGAGGCCAGCACGAAGAGCGGATCCGGGTAGGCGGCGGGATCCAGGGCGTAAAACACGCCGGCCGTGGCCGCGGCACTGCCCAGCACCGAGACCGGCACGCGCCAGTTCACCGCGCCACGCAGCACAAGGAAAAGGCCGCAGACGAGGACCAACAGCGCCGAGGTCTCCCCGGCCGAGCCGGCGATGGTCCCGAGCATGAGGTCCCACGTTTCAGTGGCGATCTGCCCCTCGAACTTCCACTCGGCCAGCGGGGTCGCCGTTGTGTACGCGTCCACCGAATCCGGCGTCATGAACGGCAGGGCCAGCGTCGACGGCAGAAACTCCGTGAAACGATCAGCCAGGCCGGCCTGCGTCCAAGTGGAAGACGCCTCGGGGAAGGCCGCGGCGGCGAAGGCACGGCCAAGCAGCGCCGGGTTGAACGGGTTGTAGCCCAACCCCCCGAACAGCGCCTTGCCCAGGGCGATGGCCACGAAAGCCGATACCGCCGCCATCCACAGCGGGAAGGCCGGCGGCAGCGTCAGGGCCAGCAACAGCCCGGTAATGACCGCACTGTAGTCCCCGATCGTACTCGCACGACCCGATAGCTGATTGAACAGCTGCTCGGTCAGGACCGCCGTGACGGTGGTCACCACTAGCAGTGCGGCGACACTGATGCCGAACTGGTAGACCGAGAAGGCACACACCGGCAGCAGAGCCAGGACCACCGAGCGCATGATGCGCTCGACCGTGTCCGGCTCCTTGATGTGGGGCGATGTCTTGATCTCGATACGCGGGCGCATTAAGAGGCTCGCTCCCGATTCAGCGATTTGGCAATCCGGAAGTACTGCACCAGTGGGATGTTCGAGGGGCAGACGTAACTGCAACAGCCGCACTCGAAGCAGTCATTGAGATGGAAGCGCTCTTCCATGGCCTCGTACTGCCGCTTGGCTGCAAGCCGCCCGAGCTCAGCCGGGTTGAGCCCCACCGGACACACCTCCACACAGCGACCGCAGCGGATGCACGGCTGCGTCGGCGGGCGATCGGTCTCATCGCCAACCCCCTCGGGCAGCACCAGCACCCCCGAGATCCCCTTCGTGACCGGCACATCCAGGAACGCCACCGTGTTCCCCATCATCGGCCCACCGAGGATGATTCGGCTCGGATCATCTCCCTCGAAGCCGACCTCCTCGAGCAGGTAGCGCAGCGGCGTGCCGACAGGGACCCGATAGTTGCCGGGGCGTTCCACGCCCGGACCGGCCACGGTGATGACGCGCTCGATCAGCCCCTCCCCGCGCGGGAGCAGGTGCCCGAGCTGCGCCATGGTGCCGATGTTGTTGACCACGGCCCCGATCTCGTAGGGCAGGCCACCCGAGGGCACCTCCCGGTCAAGCAGGGCCTTGATCAACATCTTCTCCGAGCCCTGGGGGTACTTGGACTTGAGCTGCACCACCCGGATGGCGTCTTCTTCGGCGACCGCCTGCTGCAGCGCGGCGACGGCATCGGGCTTGTTGTCCTCGACGCCGATCACCGCCTCCGGAGCACCCACCGCCCGCATCGCCAGGCGCACGCCGGCGATGATGGACTCAGTGGCTTCGATCATCAGCCGGTGGTCGGTACTGAGGAAGGGCTCGCATTCGCAGCCGTTGACCACCAGCGTGTCGATGGCGTAGCCCTCCGGCACCGAAAGCTTCAGGTGGGTAGGAAACGACGCCCCCCCCTGCCCGACGATCCCGGCGTCCTGAATGGCCTCGATGAGCTCCTGACGCGAGAGGGCATCGAGATCCCGCTCCCGGCTCCAGCGCACCACCTGGCTATCGCCCGGAGCCGTGCGCAGGAGAATCGCCTCGGTCTTGGGACCGCGGGCGGTGGGCATGAGCTCGACCCCCTCCACGGTACCGGTCACCGGGGCGTGGATCGGAACCGAGGGCCAGCCATCCGCCTCGGCGATCGGCTCACCGCGGCTCACCTCCTGCCCACGGGTCACCAGCGACCGCGCCGGACGCCCGAAGTGCTGCGTCAGCGGCAGCACCATGCGCGGGGCAAACGACAGACGCCGAATGGGCTGCTTGCGGGTCTGATCCTTGCGCCCCGGGGGCTCAATCCCCCGGGGGAAGGTCAGTCCACCCAGAAAGGACAGCACGCTCATAGTCAGTTGAACTTCTCTGCCCGCTTGATGAGCTTGTCCAGGCCCGGCTCGTTCGGGTCGAACGGGGTGCCCGGGTGGATCGCGAACGAGGCGCACTTCTCCGCCGCGCGGACGATGTCCTTGAACGACGCCCCCTTCGGATCCTTCACAACGACCTGCTTGTTGTCGTCGTACTCAAAAACGCCGGGGGCGATGTCGATGCAGTCATCGCACGCGGTGCACTCGTTGCTCTCCACCCACACCGGATCGTGGGCTGCAGTGGGCGCGGCATCGGCAGCGCCCCCGTCATCGGCCCCCTGACCCTGCGCGCCCGCGGAGGACACCGCCGACTCGGGGGCGGCGAGCGCGCCGGCCAGCTGGCCGGAATCCTCGCCGCTGGCCATGGAGACCAGGGCCGCGCTGATCCGTTGCGCCATCTCCTGACGCGTCCGGGCAGCCACGGCCTGCTCATCGACCTCTTCACGATCCAGTCCGAGCAGACCCTTGAGCTGATGCCAGAAGTCACGTCGCTCCTCGGTCGAGCGGACCAGCTCCTCGGAGACGATGACCCGGACCAGTCGGTTCTGCTTGTCCACGGCCCAGATGTAGGGGAACAGGCCCTCGCGATCCTCTTCGTCGAGCTCCAGCAGCTCCACCAGCGGGATCATGTCGTCGTTCCACTTTTCCGGCGGCACCTGCTTGAAGTGCTTGCGGAAGCGACCCTCGGTCAGCGCGAAGTCGGCAAAGGTCATGGGTAGTTCCATGCTCTGCTCCGCGCCCTCCTCGTCGAGGTAGTTGAGGGTGTACGTCGGCCAGTCCTGCTCGACCTCAGGGTTACCCTCGAGATCACTGCACTCGCGGAACGTGGTGCCGCGATCCGGGTTGTAGCGGAAAAGCGGGTAGGCCCGGCCGTCCACTGCCATACGCGACTGCATGAAGGCCACATCGTCCCCCACTCCGTGCTCCGGCGGGCAGACGGCGTAGACGTTGAACACCGCCGGACGCCGGGTGTTGAGACCCTCGATGAAGCTCTCCAGCAGGTGCGTGACGTTGGCGATGGTCCCCTGCGCGACATAACTGGTGCGGTGGGCCATGCCGATGAGGCTGATCTCCTTGCGGATCTCGTTCTTGCCCTTCCAGGCCTTGCCGTAGGGCGCCATGTCCGAGACCTGGCTGATGAACCCAGAGGTGCAGGCCTGGCCACCGGTGTTGGAGTAGACCTGGGTATCGAGCACCAGCACCTTCACCGGCTTCCCGGACATCATGGCCCGCGACAGGTTCTGGAAGCCGATGTCGTACATGGCGCCGTCGCCGCCCAGGCTGACCACCGGCGGGCACAGGGCGTACTCCTCGTCGGTGAAGTTCTCCCAGTTGAACTGGGCAAAGAACGCGTCGTGCTCGGCCGGATCGTACTTGCCGGCGAGTTCGAGTTCGGCCATGCGGATGGCCTTGAAGCCATCGGCCATCTTCGACATGTGCCCCTCGAAGATGCCCACTGCCATCGACGGGCTGTCCTGGAACAGGTGGCTGGTCCACGGGAACGGATAGGGGTTGTAGGGATACGTGCTCCCCCAGACCGAGGTGCAGCCTGTGGCGTTGATCACGCCCATGTGGGTACGGCCGCGGCCGGTCGGCCCCTCGGTGTAGCGCCAGCGCAGATCCTTGAGCCGGGCCAGCACGTCAGTAGCCCACTTCAGCCAGTCGGGATCCACAGTCTGGCTGCCCCGCCCCTCATCCAGCGTGCCGGACAAGCGCGAGAGCGTCAGGTCACGGTCCGAGTGTGCTTGGATGGCCTCGTGGACCGCGTGGACGTCGGAGATATCCATGCCTTCGGCCAGCTTGAGGCGGATGTGCTGCTCCAGCCGGGCGATCAGGTCGTCAATCTTCTTGACGTGCTCCTTGACCCGGGGCTGCATCAGCGCCGAGACCGTGGAGGTGAACAGGTGCACCGCGGTCTTCTCGCCGCAGCCCAGGCATGCGCCGTCGCCGGCGTTCAACGACTCGTAGTTGGTCTTATCGAGCAGCAGCGTCTCCAGGGCGCCGATGCCCTCATCCAGGTCGTCGATGCGGATGTAGTCCTTGCTGGTGCTCGGCAGATCAAGCCAGAAGTCCCAATTGCGCCGCATTCGGTCGACGTCGTCCTGGGTCTGTGTCACCGCCTCGAGGGCACCCTCGTCACAGATGCGGACGCACTCCATGCACCCCTTGCAGGTATACGGATTGACCGCCAGGGAGAACAGACCGCCACTGCCGGGGCTGCGCTTCTCCTGCGCGGAGAAGAACGGCTTGGTGACGGCGAACTGGAAGTCGCCGATCTGCTCGCGCAGCGATGCCAGCTCCCGCTCCAGACGCTCCTTATCGCCGCCATCGAGCGTGCTATCGGCCAGCAGGCGCTGGATGGAGTCGTCGAGTTCAGCGTGGAAGTCGGCCTCCTCGCCGGCCTCGAGCAGCGCACTGCGCAGCCGCTTCTCAAGATCGCGCACGGCGCGCCGCAGATGGCGTGTCGGCTGGGTCTTCTCGATACGACGCACGCCGGTGTCGAAGATCTCGCCGATGCTGTTGACCAGCCCGGGCAGTGCGGTGTCCGGACAGACCGCGTAGCAGTCCCCGCAGGCCGTGCACTTGGCCGGATCCCAGGCGGGGTACTCGAAGCGTACCTGGGTCATGTCCCGGTAGATCGCCGTGGACGCCGGGATCAGCGACTGCGCCATGAAGGGATCGGCCAGGTTGTCACTGCCCTGCCCGGCGACATAGAAGCTGCCGGTCTGCTCCCAGAAACGGTGGATATCCGAACGCGCATCCTCGGACTTGGGCAGACGCTTGAGCATCACCGGCATCTCCGGCATGGCCCGCTGCTCGCCCGAAGCCGGCGCCACGGCACCGCTGAGGGTCTTGTCGGTGATCTCCACCAGTTCATCGAAGCCGCGGCGGACCACCCGCAGGTTGTCCTCCACCACGCGGCGCCCCTTGCTGCCGAACTTCTGCTCGAGCTGCTCCTCGATAGCGCGGAAAAGTGAGTCACGTGTCAGGCCGCGGCGCTGCATAAGCGGCGACGACGCGAAAAACGCGCCCTGGAAGGCAATGCCCTGCATGCGGAACTGCAGATCGGCATCCGAGGCCTCGTCCCGGGCAATCTTGAACGCATCGAGATAGTAGACGTGGATATCGTTCTCGACGATGTAGCGCTGGGCCTCCGCCGGGAAGCTCTCCCAGACGGCTGCCGGCGAGTCCAGGTTCGACTGGATGACGAACGTCCCGCCCTTGGCCAGGCCGGCCAGCGGGTTGGAGTGATCGAAGACGTTCGGGTCCGGCGACAGGACAACCTCGACCTCCTTGAGCTCGCTGCTGACCCGGATTGGCTCCGGCGCAGCAGCCAGGTAATAGGTGGTCGGCTGCCCCTTCTTCTCGGAGCCGTACTTCGGGTTCGCCTTGATGTGGAAGTCGAGCAGGTCGAAGAGCGTCATGGCCAGGTTCTTGCCCGTGGTCATGGCGCCCCAACCGCCAACCGAGTGCAGCCGCGCGGTGATCGCCTCATCGGGCATCAGGCTCGGGTTCTCGGAACCGCGCAGTGCCATCTTCTCGATACCCGGGTAGGCCTCCTGCACCTTCTGCTGATGCACCTCCTGGGTGGGCGTCGCCGGGTTGGGCCGGATGAAGTCCACCGACAGGTAAAAGAACGTCTGCTGCGGCCCGTCGCCGAGCATGTTCTCCACGGCGGCGATCAGCCCCTCGGGCTGCAGGTCGCGCGAG
>Ga0207421_10003485_pt1 | contig 18737 bp, 13 predicted proteins | sample SodLakKL_010_SED_4_FD_187542 | JGI IMG/M metagenome (GOLD analysis project Ga0207421, IMG submission 187542) | Alkaline sediment microbial communities from Lake Tanatar, Kulunda Steppe, Russia - 8KL_010_SED (SPAdes) (version 2) | ecosystem: Environmental > Aquatic > Non-marine Saline and... | reverse complement strand
GCAGGACACCGACCAGGACGCCCCCGCCGACGACCAGGACGCCCCCGCCGACGACGCCGCCGACACCGACCAGGCGGACGAACCCGAGCAGCAGCCGACGACCGAGCCAGCAGCCACGGAGGGCGACGGTGGCGAGGTGACCGGCAGCAAGGCACTGACCTCCCCGCTGGTGCGCCGGATGCTTCGCGAAGCGGGCCTCACCCCGGAGCAGGTCGAGGGTTCGGGGCCCGGCGGCCGCATCACCCGCGAGGACGCCGAGCGTGCCATCGCCAGCGGCGGCGAGCGGCAGGCGGCCCCAGCCGGCGACGATGAGGCCCCGGCAGCGCGTGAGGCGGCGCCAGCCGAGCGTGAGGCCGCCCCGTCCGCGCCCCAGCCGGGCTCCGCGGTCCCGCCGCCGGTGGTCGTGGCAGCGCCCGAGGACCGCTCGCGCCCACCGGCCTCGCCGACCCAGGTGGAGTTCGGTGGCGAACGCTCGGTCACCCAGGAGCTGAGCCGGGTACGCAAGGCCATCGCGCGCTCGATGATGGCCTCGCTGTCGACCACGGCCCAGTTGACCGCCGCGGTGGAGGTCGATCTCACCGGCATCATGCACCTGCGAGCCGCGAAGAAGGATGCCTTCAAGGCCCAGGAGGGCGCCAGCCTCTCCCCGCTGCCCCTCATCGCTCGCGCCGTCTGCATGGTCATGCCGCGGCACCCGGTGATGAACTCCTCGATCGACACCGACAGCGGCACCGCGACCTTCCACCGCAACATCAACCTCGGGATGGCGGTCGACACCGACCGTGGGCTGCTCGTGCCCAACATCAAGGACGCGCAGGATCTCACCGTCGCGGCGCTCGCCCGCAAGATCGGCGATCTGGCCAACCGGACGCGCAGCAAGAAGCTGCAGCCCGACGAGATCAGCGGTGGCACCTTCACCATCACCAACACCGGCTCGGTCGGCACGCTGTTCGACACCCCGATCCTGAACCCGCCGGAGGTCGGCATCCTGGCCACCGCCGCCATCGAGAAGCGGCCCGTGGTCGTCAGCGACGCCTACGGCGACTCGATCGCGATCCGATGGATGAGCTACCTGTGCCTGACCTACGACCACCGGATGGTCGACGGCGCGGATGCGGCACGCTTCCTGCAGGACCTCAAGTACGTGCTCGAGACCCACGACTTCTCAGCCGAGCTCGGGGTCTGAGGCGGCGGTCGTCCCGGTGGTGTCGAGGGTCCGAACGACCAGCGACACCACCGGCCCCCGGATCCGAGGGCTGATGAGGACACCATGACCGTCACCCGGCCGACCCCGACCCCCGCTGCGTCACTGCGGCGCGACGTGGCGGACCCGATCGCGCTCGCCCGGCTCGGCCGCGTCGGCTACCTCGAGGCCTGGGAGCTCCAGCGGGACCTGGTAGCGGCCCGCCAGGCACAGCAGGGCACCGACACCCTGCTCCTACTGGAGCACCCACCGGTGTACACCCTCGGCAAGCGGGCCGACCGCTCTCACGTGCTGTTCGATCGTGACCAGCTCGCGGCGCGCGGCATCGAGGTGGTCGAGGTGGACCGGGGTGGTGACGTCACCTACCACGGTCCCGGACAGCTGGTCGGTTACCCGGTCCTGGCCCTGGCCGGTGTCCGTGGCGTGGTGGACTACGTTCGGGCGCTGGAACAGGTCCTGCTGCAGGCGCTGGCGGCCCTCGGAGTGGCGGCGCAGCGGGTCCCCGACCACACCGGGGTGTGGGTCGGTGAGGAGAAGATCGCCGCCATCGGGGTCCGGGTCGCCAGCGGTGGCGTGACCAGCCACGGCTTCGCGCTGAACGTCGCCCCCGACCTCTCGGACTTCGCCGGCATCGTCCCCTGCGGCATCACCGACCGGGGCGTGTGCTCGCTGGCCAGCCTCGGGGTGGACGTCACGTGGGACACCGTCACCGGGACCGTCGCCACGGCCTTCGGGGAGGTGTTCGCCGCTACCCTCGTCGACACGCCGCGCGACCGGTTGCTGCCGGCCGGCGCGGCGCCACCGCCACCGGCCCCGCACCCGAAGGCTTGCTGAGTGACCTCACCCGGCGACGTCCGCCAACCCGTGATCCCCGAGGGCGCGCGCACCCTGAACGTGCTGCCCAACGGCCTGACCAGGGAACGCACCCAGCGTGCCGGGGTGGTCCGCAAGACCGTCGACACCCAGCTGCCGGGCGGCCGCAAGCCCGACTGGCTGAAGGTCAAGGCCAGCTACGGCGACAACTTCACCGACGTCACCAAGCTCATGGAGGGGCTCGAGCTCAACACGGTCTGTGCGCAGGCAGCGTGCCCCAACATCTACGAGTGCTGGGAGATGCGCGAGGCCACCTTCCTGATCGGTGGGGAGGACTGCACCCGCCGGTGCGGGTTCTGCCAGATCAAGACCGGCAAGCCCAAGGGCTACGACGTCGACGAACCACGCCGCGTCGCGGAGGCCGTCGAGCACCTCGGCCTGCGCTTCTCCGTCATCACCATGGTCGCCCGCGACGACCTCGACGACGGCGGCGCGTGGTTGATCGCGGAGACGATCCGCCAGATCCGTGCCCGCACCCCCGAGGTGGGTGTCGAGGTGCTCCCCAGCGACTTCGGCTACGGCAACGATCCGTCCAAGGGTCGACTCGCACTGGAGCAGGTCGTGGCCGCCGAGCCCGACGTCTTCGCCTTCAACCTCGAGACGACGCGCCGGCTGTTCCCGACGATCCGTCCCGCGTTCGACTACGACCGGGGGCTGGAGTTCCTGTCCCTGGCTCGGGACCGGTTCCCGTCCACCACCGCGGTCAAGTCCAACCTGATCGTCGGGATGGGCGAGACCGACGACGAGGTGCTGGAGTGCCTGCGGGACCTGCGCGCGGCCGGCGTGGACACGCTGACGATCGGCCAGTACCTGCAGCCCTCGTCGCAGCACCTCCACCTCGAGCGCTACGTCACGCCGGAGACCTTCGCCCGGTTCCGGACCTACGGCGAGGTGGAACTCGGTTTCGCCCACGTGGAGGCCGGTCCGATGGTGCGCTCCAGCTACCACGCCGGCCAGCAGGCCATGGACGCACACGCCTGGCAGCCCTCACCTGGCCAGCCCGGCGGGGGTGTTGAGACCGGCGGCGGCGGCTGAGGTCAGCAGCGGCGCCCGGCTGCGTTCCGCGGTGACACCAGCACCGAGACCGCCGTCACCGCGTCGTCACTACACGTCATCATGGTCACCGACCTCGTCCAGGTCGGCCCCGGCTTCCGCCAGGTCGGCAGGCGGCGGCGAGGTGTCGCCGCGCAGTGCGGCGGACCGGGCCCGAGCGACGCCGGCATCGTCCGGCAGGACGTGTTCGAAAGGCGGCGCGTCCTCGCCCCCGAGCGAGACCGGCTGTTCGGTGCGCAGCCACACGGTGCGCTGTGGGAACGGGATCTCCACCTCGGCGGCGTCGAAGCCGTTCTTGACGCGCCGACGCAACTCCCGGGCGATCGCGTACTGCTTGCCGGGCTGGGTCTTGACGACCAGCCGGATGTCCACGCTGTCGTTGCCGAGGTTCTCCACCCCCCAGATCTCGGGCTCGTCGAGGAAGATCTCCTGGTAGTCCTCCTCGTGGGCCATGTCCGAGGCGATGGTCAGGATCAGCTCGCTGGCCGCGTCGATGTCGGTGCCGTAGGCGACGCCGATGTCGAGCAGGGCGCGCGCCCACTCCTGGCTCTTGTTGCCGACCCGGGCGATCTGGCCGTTCGGGACGTGCCACAAGGTCCCGGTCACGTCCCGGATGCGGGTCGTGCGCAGCGAGACCCCTTCGACCACGCCCGTGGCGTCGCCGACGTCGATGATGTCACCGACCCCGTACTGATCCTCGGCGAGCATGAAGATCCCCGCCAGGAAGTCGCTGACCAGCCCCTGGGCCCCGAACCCGATGGCGACACCGAGGATGCCGGCCCCGGCGAGCAGCGGGGTCAGGCTGATCCCGAAAGCGGTCGACAGCAGGATGAGCACGGCGAGCGTCCAGACGAGCACGCTGACCACACTGTCGGCGAGCGCGCCGAGCGCCTCCGCCCGCTGGACCCGACGGACGGAGACCGGGGCGTGGCTCCGACCTTCCTCGCCCAGGTTCCGCCGACGGGTCAGCGCGGCGGACTTCGGCTCGACGGCCGCCGCGATGGCCCGACGGATCAGGCGTTTGAGCAGCAGCAGCACGACGGTGGCCAGCACGAAGATCAGCACCACCTGGGCGATCACATCGATGCTGCCGGCGACCAAGGTGACCAGGGGTCCGTCCCCCAACTGCCCCTCGATGAACTCGGTCACCGGTCGTGAAGGTTCGCCGATCTCGATGGTCGGTTCCTCGGTCTCGGCTTCCTGCGCGAACAGCATCTGCACCCTCGGTTTCCGCTAGCCGGTGTCGTGAACGGGCGCGCAGGCTAGCGGTCTCGCCGCCACCCCCTCGACAGACACCGGGCCCGCGTAACGCGCTGGAAACACCCGGGAAAACCTCGGGGAACCACCTGCTCGTAGCGTTCCGCTCCGCAGGACCGATCTGGGTGGCACGTGCGAGCGTGCTGCTCTCCGGACGGGCGAGGCGCCCCGCCGAGTCCCAACCGCGGCCGACACGGCGCGGTGAGGGTGCTTCGGCGCCCTCCCGGGGGTTGTCCGGTCGCGTCGGTTCCGGGCGCCTCGCCCACCTGCAGCGATCACCGACCAGCGCACCTGCTCCGCCCGTCAGCGGCAGGGGGCGCGTTGACACCACGCACGAACCGACAAGGAGCGAGAAGTTGGGTAGCTCACCGCAGAACGCACAGGAGGTCCTGGACCTGATCGAGAGCGGGGGGTTCGAGTTCATCGACCTCCGCTTCATCGACCTGCCAGGCGTGACGCAACACACCACGTTCCCGACCACCAACGTCAGCGCCGCGACCTTCGAGAACGGCATCTACTTCGACGGGTCGTCGGTCCGCGGGTTCCAGGGCATCCAGGAATCGGACATGCTGCTGATGCCCGATCCGACGACCGCGGTCGAGGACGCCTTCCGCGAACGCAAGACCCTGATGATGTACTGCCACATCCTCGATCCCATCACGGGCGAGGCGTACTCGCGGGACCCGCGCAACATCGCCCGCAAGGCCGAGGCCTACCTCGCCTCCTCCGGTGTCGCCGACACGGCGTTCATGGGGCCCGAGGCGGAGTTCTTCATCCTGGACTCGGTCCGGTTCGACTCGGGCGGCAACGCCTCGTTCTACGAGGTGGACTCCATCGAGGGCGCCTGGAACACCGGACGCGATGAGGAGGGTGGCAACAAGGGCTACAAGCCACGCACAAAGGGCGGTTACTTCCCCGTCCCCCCGATGGACCACTACGCCGATCTGCGCTCCGAGATGATCCACAACCTCGAGGCGTTCGGCATCCAGACCCAGCTCCACCACCACGAGGTGGGGTCCGGCGGACAGGGTGAGATCGGCATCCAGTTCGACACCCTGGCCAAGATCGCCGACAAGCTGATGACCTTCAAGTACGTGGTCAAGAACACCGGGGCCGCGGCCGGCAAGACCGTGACCTTCATGCCCAAGCCCATCTTCGGTGACAACGGGTCGGGGATGCACACCCACCAGTCGCTGTGGAAGGACGGCGAGCCGCTGTTCTTCGACGAGTCGGGCTACGGCCAGCTGTCGGACACGGCCCGCTGGTACATCGGCGGCCTGCTGGCGCACGCGAAGTCGATCCTCGCGTTCACCAACCCGACCACCAACTCCTACCGCCGCCTCGTGCCGGGCTTCGAGGCACCGGTCAACCTGGTGTACTCGGCTCGCAACCGCTCAGCGGCGGTGCGTATCCCGATCTCCGGGGAGTCCCCCAAGGCCAAGCGCATCGAGTTCCGGGTCCCGGACCCGTCCTCCAACCCCTACCTCGCCTTCGCGGCGATGATGATGGCCGGGGTGGACGGGGTGAAGAACCGTATCGAGCCGCCGGACCCGGTGGACAAGGACATCTACGACCTGCCACCGGAGGAGCTGCTGAACCTCCCGGCCGTGCCGCGATCGCTGGAGGAGGCCCTCGACGGGCTCGCCCATGACCACGAGTTCCTGCTCGAGGGTGACGTCTTCACCGAGGACCTCATCGAGACCTGGATCGAGTACAAGATGGAGAACGAGGTCGCCCAGGTCGCCCTGCGCCCCCACCCGCACGAGTTCGAGATGTACTTCGACATCTGAGCCACGCCCGGACCCGACGAGGTCCGAGCGACGCTCCGCGCACCACCCTTGGGGCCGGCACCCGCGATCTGCGGGGCCGGCCCTGCGGTGTCCACCCGGGCCGGCGAGGTCCTGTGGGTCACGTGGCCGCCCAGCGTGCCCCCTCGCCCACGCTACGGTCCATCCCCATGGAGGAGACCGTTCCCGGGTTCGACGCACGTTGGCTGGCCTCGTGGGAGCTACGACGCCCCGATGTCAGCCCCCGGCATCGCGCCCGGGCCCTGCCGGACGCGCTGACCATTCGCTGCTCGCAGCGACCCCGACCACCACATGTGCAGGGTGACCGACAGGAGCGAGACCGTGCTGACCGATCTACCGCTCGCCGAGCTCGAGCGGTACCGACCCGACATCGCGGAACCCGCTGACTTCGCCGCCTTCTGGGCGGACCAGCTCACCCAGGCGCGCACCCACCACCTCGACGTGCGGACCGCCCAGGTCAGCACCCCGCTGCGGACCATCGAGGTGCACGACCTCCGGTTCGCCGGCTACGGCGGGACCCCGGTCGCCGCGTGGCTGCTGCTGCCCGCCCACCGGGAGGGCCCCGTGCCGGCCATCGTCGAGTTCGCGAGCTACGGCGGCGGGCGGGGTCTGCCCCACGACCGGCTGGTGTGGTCCGCCGCCGGCTACGCCCACCTGATCATGGACAGCCGCGGCCAGGGCTCGAGCTCGAACGAGGGCGTGACCGCCGACCCGCAGGACCTCGGGCACCCCGCGGGCCCGGGCTACCTCACCCGGGGCATCCTCGACCCGGCGACCGCCTACCTCACGCGGCTGTTCGTGGACGCCGCCCGGGCCATCGAGGTCGCCCGCGGGTTGGAGGTGGTCGATCCAGAGCGCATCGGGGTGGCCGGGGTCAGCCAGGGCGGCGGGCTCGCGCTGGCCGCGGCCCACCTGGCGGCGCCGGTGTCGGCGGTCATGGCCGCGGTCCCCTTCCTGGCCCACATCCGGCGGGCCGTCGACCTCACCGACGAGGAGCCCTACGCGGAGCTCACCAACTACTGCACGACCCACCCCGACCACGTCCCCCAGGTGTTCGCGACACTGGCGTACCACGACATCGTCAACCACACCCGTCGCCTACGCGCTCCGACCCTGATCACCGCCGGACTGGCCGACGCGATCTGCCCACCGTCGACGGTCTACGCCGCCGCCAACCATCATGGCGGGGAGGTGACCATGCTCGCCTACCCCTTCGACGGGCACGACGGTGGCGGCTCCCACCGGGTGCGCCAGGAGCTCGCCTTCGCCGCTACCCATCTGCGTCCCTGAGTCGGTCGGTCCGGGTCAGCCGCCCTCGCCGGAGCGGTCGCGGGTGGTCCAGCGCAGCCACCCACCGACGATGCCGACCAGCACGGCCCCGCCGCCCACGACGGGCCCGGCCAGCTGGTGCAGGCCGAGGAGGTGGTCCAGGGAGTAGACACCCGGGCCGGTCACCGCGACGGCGGCCGCGATGACGATCAGGTAGCCGTTGAGCTCCCATCCCTTGTTCACCGACCAGAACCCGGCGTCCGCGTTGTTCACCAGCGCGGCGGTGGTCATGGTGCCGGCCATCGCCGCCGCGGCCAGCGGCGTCAGCAGACCGGCTGCCAGGCCGAGCCCACCGGCGACCTCGCCTGCGCCGGCCATCACGGCGGCGCTGAGGCCGCTGCCGAAGCCCAGCGCCGCGAACCAGGCGGCCGTGCCGTCAAGCCCTCCGCCGCCGAACCACCCGAACAGCTTCTGGAAGCCGTGCAGGGCGAACGTCACCCCGACCAGCACCCGGAGCAGGAGCAGGCCAGCGTCGATCTCGGGACCGGTCAGGACGTCCATGTCAGTGGCTCCAGATCCGCGATGGTGAGGGTCTCGACGACCCGGTCGGCGTGCCCGAGCGCGGCGGCGGGGACGTGGCCCCGCAGCACGGCGATGGTGTGCATGCCGGCGGCGCGCGCGCTGGTGACACCGACCTCGGTGTCCTCGACGGCGCGGCAGTGACGCGCCGTCACCTGGAGCTTCGCGGCCGCCAGCAGGTACGGCTCGGGATGCGGCTTGTGCTGTTGCACGTCCTCGGCACCGACGATCGCCGTCACCAGGTCGGTCAGGTCCGCACGATCCAGCACCCGCTGCACGTGGGCCCGGGTGGACGAGGATGCGACCGCCACGGGGAGCCCGCCCGCCGCCACGGCGCGCAGCACCTCGATGGCGTCGTCGAACAGCCGCAGCTCGGAGCCGAAGCGCTCCAGGAACCTGGCCCGGAGCTGCTGCCGGAACACCGCGGGGTCCCCGAGCTGCGCGCGGGTGGCGAAGTGCGCGAAGGTCGCCGCGTAGGGCCGGCCGACCGTGGCGAGCCGGTCCATCGCGGTCGGCTCGTACCCGAGTCCACCCAGCACGTCCGCCCACGCCCGATCGGAGATCGGCTCGGTGTCGGCCAGGGTGCCGTCGCAGTCGAACACGACCGCTTCGCCCGGGACCGCCACCGTCACCCGATGTCCGTCGAACCGAGCCGAGCGGCACCGGGGTCCAGCGGACCGGGACCGGCGAGGTCGAGCACCACGTCGCTGACGACCTCCGGTGCCTCCTCGTGGACGAGGTGGCCCACCCCGGGGATGGCGACGAGCCTGGCATCGAGGTCGTGGGCGACCCGGCCGGCGAGGTGGAAGGGGGTGACCCGGTCCTCCTCGCCCCAGATGACCGCGGCCGGGACCCGCAGCCGGTGCGGCTCGCGCGGTGAGGTGAGGAAGCGGACCCGCCGGCGCACCTTCCTGATCCCCCAGTCCACCAGGGCCTTGCGCGACAACGTGCGGTAGTAGGCCAGCCAGGCGGCGGGATCGACGGTCACCGCGTCGGCGTAGCGATCCATCGCGGCCTCGTCGAAGGGGGTCTGCACCACGGCCGAGTAGCGGATCGCGGCCCTGGTCAGTGGCCGCCCAGCCAGCTTGAACGCCAGTTGAGGTGCCAGTGGCAGGTTGAACAGCGGCACGTGCCAGGACACGGTCAGATCGAGCTGGCGGAACGGGGAGGACGCGACGACCAGGGCCCCTACCCGGCCAGGATGCCGGAAGGCGGTGGCCAGCGAGATCGCGCCACCCCAGTCGTGGCCGACCAGCACCGCCTTGCGTGCATGGAGGTTGCGGATCAGCTGCGCGATCTCGTCGGCGAGGGTGGCCGGGTCGTAGCCGCTGTGGGGGGTGTCGGACCGACCGAAGCCCTTGAGGTCGGGACAGACGACGCGGTAGCCGGCCGCCGCCAGTCGCGGCGCGACGGCGGCCCAGCTGGACCCGTCCTGGGGCCACCCGTGGAGCAGCAGGACCAGGTCGTCCCTGGGTTCCTCCGAGGCGCCGTTGCCGACGCCTCCGGCGGCGCCGACGGGCTCCCTCCACTGGGGGGATCCGAGCGCACGGACGTAGAACCGGGTATCGCCCCCCCGTACGTAGCCCTCACGCCACACCGGCAACACCTCCTGCCCGGCCACAGCCTAGGACCTGCGCAGCCGCCAGCGTGCACCCAACGGCGCGTTGCCCACCTAGAGGCCGTAGAACTCCCGCTCGCAGACCGCCCGGACGTGACGAGCGTGCCGGCGACGGTCCTCCTCGAGCTCCTGCCAGCCACCTCGCCCGTAGCCCATCGCCCGCGCCAGGGTCTCGAGCTGGAGCTGCGAGGACGGCAGGACATCGACGTCACGGTGCCGACGCAGGTACATCCGGTTGCGCAGCTCGGACAGGAACCGGTACCCGTCCCGCAGCCAGTCGGCATCGCGGTGCTCGAGGAGACCGGCGTCCTGCAGCCGGTCGATCGCCCCCATGGTGCCCGGGGTCCTCAGGCCGGGATCGCTACCACCATGCTGCTGGAGCTTGAGCTGCGCGGTCCACTCGACGTCGGACAGGCCGCCGGGGCCGAGCTTGAGGTGCCGCTCGGGGGTGACCCGACGCGGGAGGCGCTCCTTCTCCAGCCGCGCCTTCATCCGCCGCATCGGCACCGCGACCTGGCCCGGGTCCGCGGGGTAGGCGTGCCGCTCGGCCGCGGCGACCAGCCGTCGCCCGAGGTCACGATCACCGGCGACGGGGCGGGCCCTGAGCAGCGACTGGTGCTCCCAGGGCTCGGCCCACCGCTCCCAGTAGGACAGGTAGGAGGCGAAGGACCGCGACAACGGCCCGCTGCGGCCCTCGGGACGCAGGTCCGCATCGACCTCGAAGGCGGTGCCCTCGGAGGTGATGGCCGACAGCGACCGCATCACGTTGCCGGCGATCTCCAGGGCCAGCCTGGTCGCCTCCTGCGGGTCGGCGCCCTCGGTCACCTCGTGCACGAACAGCACGTCGAGGTCGGAGACGTAGTGCAGCTCCTGCCCGCCGAGCTTGCCCATCCCGATGATCGCGATGCTGACGGGGAGCTCGTCGGGTCCCGACAGGTCGCGGGACCGGGCCTGGCGGCGCAGCTCGTCACGCAGCGCACCGGTCAGGCAGGCCTCCCCCAACGCCGTGAGCTCCTCACCCACACCACCGACGGTCGTGCCCCCCGACAGGTCCCGGAGCACGATCCTGAGCAGCTCGTGACGCTTGAACCGCCGCAGCGCCGCGGTGGTGTCCTGCCAGTGCAGCCGACCCACCGCGAGCTTCACCAGCTCGTCGCGGGTCCGCGGCTGGTCGCGCACCCGGCCGTCACGCAACCAGTCGACCCCCTGGGGTTGGCTGACCAGCAGCTCCCCGGCCACCGGGCTGGTCCCGAGCACCCGCCCGACCAGATCGGCCGAGTCGGGGTGGTCACGCAGGTAGGCGAGCAGCTCGCTGGAGTCACCCTGCGCCTCCACGAGCCGCCGGAACGCGGTCAGCCCCGCGTCGGGGTCGGGGGTGTCCTGGAGCACCAGCAGCACCGCGGGCAGGACCGCCCGCACGGTCCTGGCACGCCGTGAGACGCCCCCGGTCATCGAACCGATGTCGCGCAGCGCGGCGGCCGCATCCCGGAAGCCGATCGCGCGCAGGCGCTCGATCGCCGCCTCCTCCCCCATCGCGCTGATCTCTCCCGGCACGCTCACCCCGGCGGCGCGGGCGGGGACGCTGGCGTAGGTCTCCAGCAGGGGCCGGTAGAACAGCCGCGCGTGCAACGCCGAGACCTGGTGCTGGACCCGGGCCAGCTCGGCGAGGAAGGGTTCACGGGCGGTGGCGTCCCCCTCGGCCCGGTAGCCGAGGGTGCGCGCCAGCCACTCCTGCCGCTCGGGGTGGTCGGGGATCGTGTGGGTGCGACGCTCGTGGGCGAGCTGGAGCCGGTGCTCGACCGTGCGCAGCGTCCGGTAGGCGTCGGCGAAGGCGTCGGCGTCGTCCTCGTCGACGTAGCCGTTGGCGACGAGCGCCTCCAGGGTCGGCAGGGTGCCCGTCAGCCGCAACGAGCGGTCGCCCCGGCCGTGGACCAGCTGGAGCAGCTGCACGGTGAACTCGATGTCGCGGATCCCCCCGGGTCCCAGCTTCAGCTGCCGCTCCCCGTGACGCCGGACCTCCGGCTTGGCCTCGATCCTGCCCTTCATGCGCCGGATCTCCGCGATCACCTCGGGATCGAGGTGCTCGGGCCAGACGTAGGGGTCGGCGGCCCGGAGCAGCTCCTCACCGAGCTCGAGGTCCCCCGCAACGGGGCGGGCCTTCAGGAGCGCCTGGAACTCCCAGGTCTTGGCCCAGCGCTCCCAGTAGGCCTCGAAGGAGGCGACCCGACGAGACAGGGGCCCGGCACGCCCTTCGGGCCGGAGCGTGGGGTCGACGTCGTAGGCGCGCCCCATGGTGGTGGACGCGTTGAGCAGCTCCAGCAGGGTGGTCAGCACCTGCTTGGTCTCGCGGGCAGCCGCCTCCTCATCGGCATCGTCGGTCGGTTCGTGCACGAACACCACGTCCACGTCGGAGACGTAGTTCAGCTCCAGCCCGCCGAGCTTGCCCATCCCGATGACCGCGATCCGCGCCGCCGGCGTGTCCCCGGCCACCCGTCGGTGGACCGCCCTCAGGGTGCCGCTCAGGACACCTTCGGCCAGCCGGGCCAGCTCGGCGCCGACCTCGTCCAGCGTGGCCGCGCCGGTGAGGTCACGACCGGCCAGGTCGGCCGTGGCACGCCGGCGGATCGCCGAGATCCCCGCGGCCTGCTCGCCCGGATCCTCGCTGGCGGCGACCACCTCGGCGACGGCATCCGCCGTCGGACCGACCTCGACCTGGTCGAGGGTGCGCAGCGCGTCCACCGCGTCGCCGAACCGCCCCAGCAGATCGCCCAGCGGGCGGGAGGCCCCGGCGACGGCGACGACCCGTCCGAACCAGTCGGCGTCGGCACGCACGCGCTCGTACAGCGCGTGGTCGCAGCGGGCGAGCGCCGACACCGATGACAGGGCGTCATGGGGTGCGGCCGCCTCGGACAGCGCGTCCAGCAACCCCTGGTCAGGGCGACCATCCTGCAGTAACCCCGCGTCGGCGAGGAGCGGCAGCGCCTGCTCGGGCTCCAGCCCGGCACGGGCGAGCTGGCCCCGGAGGGCACGTTGATCGTCAGCCGCCACCTCGACGCCTACAGCAACGGGAGGTAACGCTCGAGCTCGAACGCCGTGACGTGCGCCGAGTACGCATCCCACTCCTGGCGCTTGTTGGCCAGGAAGTGGCCGAACAGGTGCTCACCGAGGGTGTCGGCGACCAACTCGGAGGACTCCATCAGCCCCAGCGCCTCACCGAGGCTGGCGGGGAGCCGCTCGATCCCCTCGGCCGCCCGCTCCACGTCGGTGAGCTCGAAGGCGTTGTCCTCGCTCTCGTCGGGCAGGACGTACTCCTCCTCGATGCCCTTCAGCCCGGCCGCGAGCAACAGGGCGAAGGTGAGGTAGGGGTTGCAGGCGGGGTCGGGAGCCCGGTACTCGATGCGGCTGGAGGCGCCCTTGCGCGGCTTGTGTAGTGGCACGCGGATCAGGGCACTGCGGTTGGATTGCCCCCAGGTGGCGAACACCGGCGCCTCGCCAGAGGGCAGCGGCCCGTGGAGCCTGGCGGCCAGGCGCTTGTAGGAGTTCACCCACTGGTTGGTCACCGCCGTGATCTCCCGGGCGTGGCGGAGCAGGCCGGCGGTGAAGGAGCGGGCGATCGGCGACAGCAGGTAGCGATCCGCGGGGTCGTGGAAGGCGTTGGTGTCGCCCTCGAACAGCGACAGGTGCAGGTGCATGGCGCTGCCCCACTGCCCCTCCATGGGCTTGGGCATGAAGGAGGCGTAGATGCCCCGCTGCAGCGCGGTCTCCTTGACCACGAGCCGGAAGGTCATGATGTTGTCGGCCATGGTCAACGCGTCGGCGTAGCGCAGGTCGATCTCGTGCTGGGAGGGCGCTACCTCGTGGTGGGAGAACTCGACGCTGATCCCCATCCGCTCCAGGGTGTTGATGGTCTGGCGGCGGAAGTCCTGCTGCACGTCCAACGGGGTCATGTCGAAGTAGGACCCGTTGTCCAGCGGCGTCGGGTCGTCGGGACCGGCGAAGAGGAAGAACTCCATCTCCGGGTGGACGTAGAAGGTGAAGCCCATCTCGGCCGCCCGTTCGAGCTGCCGCTTCAGCACCATCCTCGGATCGGCGTTGAAGGCCTGGCCGTCGGGGGTGAGGATGTCGCAGAACATGCGCGCCACCCCCTGGGACTCGGGACGCCAGGGCAGGACCTGGAAGGTGGAGGCATCCGGCACCAGCACCATGTCGGCTTCCTGGACCCGTGCGAAGCCGTCGATCGCCGAGCCGTCGAAACCCATGCCCTCGCTGAAGGCGTTCTCCAGCTCCGCTGCGGTGATCGCCACGCTCTTGAGGAACCCCAGCACGTCGGTGAACCACAGCCGGATGAAGCGGACGTCCCGCTCCTCGACGGTGCGGAGCACGTACTCCTGCTGCTTGTCCATGAGTCTCATCCTCGCAGAACCCCCGGTCGGTGACGGTCAAGGAGCGTGGCCGTTCCCAGCACCGAGGTGGCGGTGCGGGCAGCGTAGTGCCCGACACCGCGACGGTAGGATCGGGCGCCGGTGGAACGAGGAGCAGCGGCGTGTGCGACACCGTCGTGGTGGTGGACCATGCCGGTGTGCGCTTCGCGAAGAACTCCGATCGCGACGCCAACGAGGCCCAGCTCCTCGAGTGGTGGCCGGCGGCGACCTACCCGCCTGGAAGCCAGGTGCGCTGTACGCACCTCACCGTGCCCCAGGCCCCGCGCACGCACGCGGTGCTGCTGTCGCGGCCCTTCTGGATGTGGGGCGCCGAGATGGGGACGAACGAGCACGGGGTGACCATCGGCAACGAGGCGGTGTTCACCACCGAAGCGCGCCCCGAGACCGGCCTGACGGGCATGGATGTGCTGCGCCTTGCCCTCGAGCGCGCGCGGACCGCCGAGGCGGCCGTGGACACCATCGTCACCCTGCTGGAGCGCCACGGGCAGGGTGGGCGGTGCGGCTGGGAGGATCCCAACTTCAGCTACGACTCCAGCTTCCTGGTCGCCGACCGCACCCGTGCGTACGTGCTGGAGACGGCCGGGAGTCGCTGGGCCGTCGAGGTGGTGCACGCCGGTGTGCGCAGCATCTCCAACGGGCTGACGATCCCCAGCTTCGCCGATGCGCACGCGGACCGCCTGCGTGGGCGGGTGACCGCCTGCGAGCTCCGCCGGGCACGCTCCGCCCAGGGAGCAGCCCGCGAGCAGGGCACCGGCGCCCTGCTCGCCACGCTCCGCGACCACGGGGCCGGGCGCAGCACGCCGCGCTACCGCCTGCACAACGGTGCGCTGTCCGCGCCCTGCGCACATCCCGGGGGGCTGCTCGCCTCCACACAGACGACCGCCTCGTGGGTGAGCGAGCTGACCGAGGCCGGCGATCGTCATCTGGCCACCGCCACGGCGGCGCCCTGTACCGCGGTGTTCCTGCCCATCACGGTCGACGATCCCCTCCCCCTGGGCCCGGAGCCCACCGCCGTGGCGGACCGCGAGAGTTGGTGGTGGCGCCACGAGGCGGTGCATCGGCGCGCCATCCGGGACCCCGCGCGCTGGTTGCCCCGTCTGGCTGCCGATCGCGCCCGCGTGGAGCGGGCGGTGTTGGATGGTGGGATGGACGGTCCGGAGGCCGTCGCTGCGGTGGCCTCGCTGCGGGAGCGCTGGCACGCCGCGCTCGCCGCCGAGCGGCCCACTGACACCCGGCCACCCCTGGTCCGCCGGTACTGGGCGGTCCGCAACCGGGCAGCCAAGGGCCAGGTGACCGGACGCCAACGCTGAGGTGGCCGCAACGCACCGGGCGCGGCAACGACGACGAGGGTGGGGGTCGCGGTCCTCGACGGACCTGCGACCCCCACCCTCACCTCACGCAGCCGTGACGATCAGCTACGCGCGAGCTCCGGGTACCCGGCGACACCGTGCTCGTGGACGTCGAGCCCCTCGATCTCCTCCTCCTCGGAGACCCGCAGCTGGCCCATGGCCTTCAGCGTCCCGAACAGGATCGCCGAGGCGACACCGACCCACGCGGCGACACCGACGATGCCGATGATCTGCGAGATCAGCAGGTCCGCGCCACCACCGAAGAACAGCCCACCGTCGGTGGCCGCGAGGCCGACCCACAGGGTGCCGAGGATCCCACAGGTGCCGTGGACGCTGATCGCGCCGACGGGGTCGTCGATCTTGAGCGAGTCGAACATCTTGACCGACAGCGCGACCAGCACACCCGCCAGCAGGCCGACCAGCACCGCCATGTTGAACGACACCGCATCGGCGCCGGCGGTGATGCCGACCAGACCGGCCAGGATGCCGTTGGCGGTCATGGCCACGTCCCACTTGCCGTTGGTCAGGCGGGTGTAGATGCCCGCAGCCGTGCCCCCGGCCCCGCCGGCCAGCGCGGTGGTGACGATCACGAAGCCGATCAGCTCGCCGTCGAGCTCCAGCACGGAGCCGCCGTTGAAGCCGAACCAGCCGAAGAACAGCAGCAGGGTGCCGAGCGCCCCCAGCGCGATGGAGTGACCGGGGATACCGCGCGCCTTGCCGGTCTTGGGGTCGAACTTGCCGATCCGGGGGCCGAGGAAGGCGGCACCGACCAGCGCGGCCACACCACCGGTCATGTGGACGATCGTGGAACCGGCGAAGTCCGCGAAGCCCAGCGCGTCCACCCAGCCGCCGCCCCAGGTCCAGGCACCGACGATCGGGTAGATCAGCCCGGTCATGACGACCGCAACGGCGACGTAGGCCCCGAACTTCATCCGCTCGGCGACCGCACCGGAGACGATCGTGGCCGCGGTGGCCGCGAACATCGCCTGGAAGGCGAAGTCGATCTCGAGCGTGGCGTCGGGATCGTAGGTGTCCCCGAGCAGGAAGAAGTTGTCCGTGCCGAACAGGCCCGCGACCTGCTCGCCGTACATCAGCCCCCAGCCGATGGCGTAGTAGACGAGGATCCCCAGCGAGATCGTCATCAGGTTCTTGCCGATGATGTTCGCGGTGTTCTTCGAGCGGGTGAAGCCCGCCTCGAGCATCGCGAACCCTGCGTGCATGATGAAGACGAGCACCGTCGCCACCATCAGATAGAGCACGATGGTCGCGAGCGCCAGGTCCTCAACGCTGATGCCGTCCTGCGCGTACGCAGGAGCACCGAGCATGACCACCAGCGCGGACGTGACCACCCCCAACTTCAACAGACGCTTCACCGTGTCCTCCAGGTCGACTCGTTGGTTCGGTGGCCTCGCGGGGTACCTTCGGCGCGGCACTGCGCACGAGACCCTGCCCGGTTCCACCGGTACGGTCGGGGACGCTATGGAGGGGGGATTTCTCCGCCGTTGATCTCGCGTTTCCACCGTGTTTCGTGTCCCGAGGAGCTCCCGCCCGTGACGATCAGGGTCGCATTGGCGCAGCTGCACGCCCAGGTCGGCGACATCGACGGCAACGTCGAACGCCTGCTGGCCGCATGGCAGGCCGCCGCCGACCAGGGCGTCGAACTGCTGGTCGCCACCGAGCTGACCATCACCGGCTACCCGCCCGAGGACCTGCTGCTGAAGCCGGAGTTCGTGGCTGCCAACCTCGCGGCCCTCGACCGCCTGGCTGCCGAGGGACCGCCCGGTTGCACCGCGGTGGTCGGCTACGTCGGGGCCGGCGAGGGCGACGCCACCGACACCACCCACTGGGACGTGGCCCTGGCGACCCGCGACCTCACCAACTCGGCGGCGGTGCTGCGGGACGGTGCGGTCGTCGCCACCTACGACAAACTGCGCCTACCGAACTACGGGGTGTTCGACGAGGCCCGCTACTTCACGCCCCGCGACCTGCCCTGCGTGGTGGAGGTCGCCGGGGTCCGCGTCGGGGTCACGGTCTGCGAGGACCTGTGGACCGAGGAGGGGCCCGTCCAGGCAGCGGCCCAGGCCGGCGCCCGGGTCATCGCCAACCTCAACGCCTCGCCCTACCACCGCGGCAAGCGTCACGACCGCAAGCGCTGGGCCCGCCACCACGCACGGCGCGCCGGGACCCCGGTGCTGTACTGCAACGTCGTCGGGGGCCAGGACGAGGTCGTCTTCGATGGCGACTCCTTCGTGGTCGACGCCGACGGCGAGGTGGTGGCTCGCGGCGCACAGTTCCGCGAGGACCTGGTCGTCGTCGACCTCGCGGTGGACCACGCCGACGCGCCGGATGCGCGGGACGCGGCGGTCGGACGCCCGGCGATCACCTGGCGACCGGCCGCGCGCCTGGATGAGCTCGGCGAGGTCTGGCACGCGCTGACCCGCGCCACCCGGGACTACTGCCACCGCAACGGCTTCCGCCAGGGCATCGTCGGACTGTCAGGGGGCATCGACTCGGCGGTGGTCGCGGCGCTGGCGGCCGACGCCCTGGGTGGCGAGCAGGTCCTGACCGTCGCGATGCCCTCGCCCTACTCCTCCTCCGGTTCGCTCACCGACGCCGCCGCCTGTGCCGAGGCACTCGGCACCGACCACCACGTGCTCGCGATCGGCGGACCGCTGGCGGCCGTGGGCGAGATGCTCGGTGACCTGGTGGTGACCGGCTTCGATCGCGAGGACGGACGACAGCCGGGTGTGGCCTACGAGAACCTGCAGTCGCGGCTGCGCGGGCTGACCCTGATGGCGTTGTCGAACGAGACCGGCGCCATCGTGCTGACGACGGGGAACAAGTCCGAGTACGCCGTCGGCTACGCCACCCTCTACGGCGACATGTCCGGTGGGTTCGCGCCGATCAAGGACATCCCCAAGCTGCTGGTCTACGAGCTGGCGCGCTGGCGCAACCGGACCGGTGAGGTGATCCCGGAGGCGACGATCACCAAGCCGCCCTCCGCTGAGCTGCGCCCAGGGCAGCGTGACCAGGATTCCCTGCCGGACTACGAGGTCCTGGACGAGCTGGTGACCGGCTACGTCGAGCTGGACCTCGGGGTCGCCGAGCTCGTCGAGCGGGGCCACGAGGAGGCGGTGGTCCGACGGGTGGTCCAACTGATCGACCGCGCCGAGTTCAAGCGCCGCCAGGCCGCGCCCGGCCCGAAGATCACGGCGCGGGCCTTCGGCCGTGACCGTCGGGTGCCGATCACCAGCGGCTGGCGGGGCTGAACCGACCTCAGCCGCG
>Ga0207421_10003484_pt1 | contig 18739 bp, 18 predicted proteins | sample SodLakKL_010_SED_4_FD_187542 | JGI IMG/M metagenome (GOLD analysis project Ga0207421, IMG submission 187542) | Alkaline sediment microbial communities from Lake Tanatar, Kulunda Steppe, Russia - 8KL_010_SED (SPAdes) (version 2) | ecosystem: Environmental > Aquatic > Non-marine Saline and... | reverse complement strand
AAAAAGACATAGAAAAAATTTATTGGTTTTGATGCATGACCTGTCACGATTCACCATAGTTTTCTATGGATTGAAAAAAACACATCTAAAATACCTCAATCAAATAATAAATACAGCAGTAATAAATTCTATGGAACAGTCTCTTTTCACAGATAAACGAATCACTAACTATCTCAAAAAGCAACCCAAAGCATTAACATTTGATAAAACTAAAAACAGAAGACTTGTGGCGCGATTAAATAAAGCAATAGAAATGACTGATTATATACTAAGTACTGATGGGTATTATGAAGACAACATTGAACAATTGCACGCTAGCGCTTTTTGTAATAGGCTAATCGTGTGCGAAAATAACTATAAAGTGTGTTATAAGCCAGAAGAGAAATTACATGAATATTTAGAGATGTATTTAGAAAAATAATGCGCCACGACTTTTTTAATTATGCTTTTATAAATTCAAGCACTTCAACGGTTAAATCAGATTAAATTGTTGAATCTTGCTACATACCCAAATAGTTATTCATGTCATTTGTCATATTGCTGGCAAATGACTTTTTTTATTTTTGATAAGTTGACGCTTATAATGGGCGTTAAACAGAAATGTATAAATCAGACTCAAACCGTTTTAAGACGCAACGGTATCTGTCGTTTTGAAATGGTTATTTTATGATAAAATAATATATACGCAACACGTAAGGATGGTTTTTATGTATGATTTTCGCAGTGATACCGTAACCAAGCCAACCCCATCGATGCGACAAGCGATGTTTGATGCTGAGGTTGGTGATGATGTGTATGGGGATGACGTGAGTGTCAATGCCCTGGAAACAGCATTTGCAAAATTACTGGGGCATGACGCAGCGTTGTTTGTGCCATCAGGAACCATGGGCAATCAACTAGCGCTAATGAGTCATACGCAGCCCGGCGATGAAATAATAATAGGTGAGCATTCTCATATAAAAACCTATGAAGTAGGGGCTGCAGGTGTTTTAAGCCAAGTCGTGTATCAGACATTTGATGATACTATCTTTCCATTTGATATAGAAGCGTTAGCCTCAAAGGTTCGCAAAGACGATATCCATTTTCCTGTGACCCGCCTGGTTGTAACTGAGAACCCGCACGGTAGTGGCCGAGTACAAAATTTAGAGGCGATGAAGGCACTTAAGGCATGGGCCTCTAAAGAAAACTTACCTGTGCATATGGACGGCGCGAGGCTTTTCAATGCGGCGCATCATTTAAATGTTTCCCCTAAAGACTTGGCCATGCAGGTCGATTCACTGATGGTTTGTCTATCAAAAGGACTCGGCGCGCCTGTAGGCAGCATGCTTATCGGTTCTAAATCATTCATTGCGCGCGCCCGTAAGTACCGTAAAATGCTTGGTGGTGGTATGCGTCAAGCCGGTGTGCTTGCGGCGCCAGCACACGTTGCCCTTCAAGAGTGGCAAACCACGATTGCACGCGATCATGCGCATGCGAAAACATTAAGAGCTAAACTTGACGCCCTTGACGGCATTGATGTTGATTTTTCCGCATCAGATACAAACATGGTATTTATTGAACTGAAAAGGGGTGGGCATGACCTCATTGATGCGGCCAGGGCACAAGGTATCTTGCTTGGCGGTTATAAGGGCAGTGCAATGCGCATCGCAGTCCATCGCCAGATTGATGCATACGCGATTGATCGTCTCGTTAAATTTTTTGAAAGTTATTGTGCACGCATGTAAGTTAAAGCTTCATGATTTAAAATCTCATCCCTTTTATATAAAATAGGACATGATGCTCGAGCATAGGTCATATGAGGCATTAATATGTGAGGAAGAAGGGAACGCTTATGTTCTCAGAAAGTGTCTATGGTGTCGCCGCAAACATCACAGCGTTCATTCATTTTTTATATGTTTTATTTGTGGTTATTGGTCAAATCGTCATCGTAATCGGCATTATAAAACACTTTGATTTTGTTAAAAACTTTTATTTTAGAATGCTTCATTTGATTGCGATCGGCATTGTTGCTGTACAGGAAATGGTTGGGGTCCGCTGTCCATTGACCATTTTAGAAGACCATCTCAATACGCTCGCTGGCCGACATGTAGATGAAGACTTAACCTTCATAGGTCGCTTGTTATATTCAGTAACCTATTACGATTTTCCCGACTGGGCCTTTACATTGATGTATGTAGGCTTTGGCGTTATTGTATTAATTACGATGCTTGCATTTCCCCCACGATTTCCCCCAAGAATTATAAATTATTATGAATGACATCAAGGAGGCCCTCATGATTATTCACTTAATAAGACACGGTCAAACAGATTGGAACCTTGAAGGGAAACTTCAGGGAACGCAGGATATACCGCTTAACACGCGAGGACATACTGAAGCGAAAAAACTTGGCGAACGTCTAAAATCATGGCCCGTCAATAAAGTGTTTGTCTCGCCGCTTTTACGGGCAAGACAAACGGCGGACGCAAGTTTTGACGATTATACAATCATAGAAGGATTCCGTGAAATTGAACTGGGTGAATGGGAAGGACTCACCAAAGAAACACTTTGGCAACATCGTCCGGACCTTGCGGACAATGCGCCCTTTGATACGGTTGAAACGGCTGCGGAAAACGGAGAAAGCTGGCGTGACTTGCTTGCGCGTGCAAGTGAAACCTTCAAGCAAGTCATTGACACCAACGCCTCCAGTGACACCATCGCGGTTGTTACACACGGCGGTGTGATTAAAACATTGGTTGCAGATCTGTTGGCCATGCCGCTTAAACGGCGTGCACAATTATCAATCGACAATACCTCAATCACTACGTTGGAAATTGGGGACAGGGAAGCCCTCATAAAATTGCTTAGATATAATGATACTGCTCATCTTGAATGGGATGACTAAAAATTTACTTAAAGAACGGGAATGAATTATATGAATCCTAAACTGTTACAAGGTGTCGCCATCTCACTTTTAATGATTGCGCTTTTATGGCTCATTTTAGCACTTCAACCAGAACAAGAAATGATCGATGATGACAATCCGTTGTTAAAAGACGACGTAACACGCATTGTCGCACATGCAGGGGGAAACATGGAGTTTCCAGACAACACGCTTGAAGCGTTTTATAATGCCTACAGTGTTGATCCTGATGTGGTAATGGAAGCGGACGTAGCCATCACGGCTGATGAGGAGATTGTCCTGACACACGATGTAACGTTTGATAGAAAGACCACATTGGTTGAAGCACCGGTTGAAAAGATAACGTATGAATATTTAATGGAAGAAGAAATTGATTTTGGTTATGACAATCCCATTGAAAACAACGCATTTAACACCGATGAGGTTTTTGAACGTTATACCAACTATGCCGGCGAAGAAGTGACGCCTATGGATGTTGATTATCCAGAAGGTGTTTCACCGCGCCATGAAGAGAAATTTTTAGCCACAACATTCGAAGAACTAATCACGGCATTTCCTGACAATGCGTTCATTATTGAGATTAAAAATAGTGGTGAACTTGGTGAAAAGGCCCTTGAAAGGGTAATGGAAATAATGCATGATTTGGACGATGACTATGATACGTTTGATCGTGTATCCTTAGGCAGTTTCCACCGGGATGTATATGATCAGTTTGTGGCGCTTAAGGATAACAATCCTGATTTGATGTTTTCACCACAAAATTATGGTGTCGCCAGATTCTATATCATGCAACTCCTTGGCGTTAATGGCTTATATAACGAACCCGTTACATCATTTCAAGTGCCCACCTCAGATGGCCCTATCAACTTAGCCACGCAGCGCTTTATTGACAATGCCAATAAACACAATATAGCAGTCACGTACTGGACCATCAACGATGAAGCAACCATGCGTGAACTGATTGAAATCGGGGCCGATGGTATCTTGACCGATCGCCCAACCAAACTTTATGAAATTTTACAAGAATATAAATAACACGCAATGCGTGACATTCAGAAAGGAAGAAGTATATGCCAACGCAAGCAATGATTGAAAAATTCGCTGACTTAGCTGTCAATGTCGGCGCCAATGTTCAAAAAGATCAAATGGTGGTCGTTCGCGCCAGCGTTGAGGTGAAAGACCTTGCGCGCGCCATTACTAAAAAAGCCTATGAAGCCGGTGCGAGCCGTGTTCAAGTTAACTGGGGTGATGACTATGTATCACGGTATGCTTATGATTATCAAACCAAGGAAAGCCTTGCGGCAGTCCCCCAGTGGCAAGTGGACAAGGCCCGCGAAAGCATTGATGAAAACGCAGCGTTCATATCGATCACCTCTCCGATTCCCGGACTTAATCAAGGCGTGGACTCTACAAAAATCCAAACCGCCTCACAAGCTCGCATGAAAAAAATGTCGTTCGTACAAAACCACATGATGGGCAACCGCACCCAATGGTCCATCATCGGCGCACCCAATAAAGAGTGGGCACAAAAAGTTTTTCCAGGTAAAGAAAAAACCGACGCCGTTGAGGCCTTGTGGGACGCTATCTTACACGCCTCACGCGTTAGAGAGGACAATGACCCCATCGAAGAGTGGCGCGCACATAACGAACGGTTGAGCTATTATACAAACATTTTGAATACGTATCAGTTTAGCGCCCTTCATTTCAAAAATAGCCTGGGAACTGATATTACCATTGAACTTGTGGACAATCATGTATGGGCCGGTGGGGATGAAACCACCACACACGGTGTTGTGTTCAATCCGAATATCCCAACAGAAGAAGCGTTCACAATGCCCTATAAAACCGGTGTCAACGGAACGGTTGTTGCGACGAAACCACTCAATTACCAGGGAAACTTAATTGAAGATTTCTGGTTGCGTTTCGAAAACGGTGAAGTGGTTGATTATGATGCGAAAAAAGAAAAAGAAAGTCTTAAAAATTTAATTGAATATGATGAAGGCTCCCGTTATCTTGGGGAAATTGCACTCATCAGCCATGATTCACCAATCTCCAATACCGGCATTTTGTTTTTAAATACCCTGTTTGATGAAAATGCCAGCTGCCACATGGCACTGGGCCGTGCGTACCCGATGAATGTTGAAGGCGGTACTGAGATGAGCCGCGAACAACTAGATGCACTGGGCGCCAACTATTCCATGGCCCATAGTGATTTTATGTTTGGTAGTGAAGATTTAAATATTGAAGGCATTACCAAAGACGGCCAAACCGTTCAAATCTTCAAAAATGGTTCATTCGTCATTTAACAAAATTAAAAACACGCAAGCCCCAATGCGTGTTTTATCTATAAAGTGATGTGATTTTTTGAAACTTTTATTTGTATTAAGTCTGTTCTTTTTGGCTGCCTGTGAGGCGAGTGGTCCAAGTGAAACGCCCGTAGAGAGTGCCGGTGTTGAAATTACGCATTTTGACGCCGTTGACGGCGACGTTGAAGTTGAGCGTGGTCAGTCTTATTCAACCGCGCCTGAGGTGGCGCTTTATATTTATGCTTTTGACCAATTGCCCATTAATTACCGGACGAAAAGTGAAGCAGAAAGTTTAGGATGGGTTCCGTCTGAAGGCAATCTGAGAGAGGTATGTGATGAATGCCTCATCGGGGGAGACAGGTTCATGAACTTTGAAGGGTTGTTGCCTGAAATACATGAGCCTTATTATGAAGCTGATGTGAACTATGAAGAAGGGTACCGTGGTGCAGAACGCTTGGTCTTTACAAACGATCCAATTGTTTATTATACGGATGACCATTACGATTCCTTTGAACTTTGGTATGGTGAAGAGTAATGTATGTGACGCTCGATGGTTCACAGATGCATGATAAAATTAGCGCGCACCGCCTCATGCAGTCTAAACTCGGGGTGGGTGAATATTATGGAGACAATCTTGATGCGCTTTATGATGTGCTTAGCACCCATGATAGGTTTTTAACAGTCACCTGGGTGAATACTGAGGCGATGAAAGCTTTACTGGGCGACTACGCAGAAAAAATGTTACATATATTCTTATTGGCCGCCGCGGACAACGCCAATCTAAATGTTTATATGGAGCGTTGAAAGCATTAACGCATGGTATCATTAGATGCAAACCTTAAAACTCTTCCCATTGATTAAAATAACCAAGGCCTCTTGAAATAACCCCTGACAAGGTTTTTGAGAGGCTTTTTAAATGGACTGGTTTACCATCCTTAATCCACTCCCTGTAAACATCGAAGGTTCCTGAAACAATAAAATCCACCGCAAAACCAAACATGGTGGGATCGCCCAAAAATTCATTGGCGTAGCTTTTAATGAATTCTTGGCGAAAAATTTGTTTCAACTTTTCAAGCAATGAATTGGTTGTATCGGGATGGAGTAAAAACGTATGAAAAAGTTTATCGTTTTCAATGGCTGATGAAAGCTGACTTAAAAGCGGATAAGGGTCATTGCGGATCTTTTTATAGTCATACTGTTTTGTAATGGTGAACAAATGATTAACAATGTCATCTTCAACACTTCTAATGGCATGATGAATGCTTGCATAATGATTGTAAAACGTTTTACGGTCAATATCCGCTTCATACGCAAGTGCTTTGATGGTGATGGTATCGACTGTGTGTTTACGCATTAACTCAACCAATGCCCGTTTAATACTGGTTTTGGTTTTTCTAATCCGGCGGTCCATAATGTCACCCTCTTATTACACAAGTTAAATGAATGTGTGGATAAACCTACATCGTGCGTTGCGTTGCTGTTGTAAAAATGACCTAATTATATTATATTACACACATGTAGAATAATACAAATGTTAGGGGGATGCACATGTATAAACTTGCACGGTTTATTGTTAAAAAGCGACTATTCATTTTGCTGTTTATGCTATTAACTGCAAGTGTTTCTGCGTGGCTCATTCCCCAAGTAGAAGTTAATTACGATTTATCTGATTACTTGGATGAAGAATCGGAAACGTCGAGAGCCCTAAGTATCATTGAAGAAGAATATGATGATGACGGCACCATCTTTTTGATGGCTGAAGATGTTTCAGTCTCAGAAGCTGAAGACCTTGAATCTTCACTTGCGGATGTCGAGGGCGTCTCAGATGTCACATTTGATGATACAGAAGACCACCATTTTGTTGATAACAATGCATGGCTCATTGTGTCGCTTGAATATGGTGATTTTTCTGTTGAAGCTGAACGCATCATTGATGAAATCGAAGCGAATTATGGAGAACCCTATAATCTAGCGTTTGATGGTCCCGCTGTTAACAACTATGAATTGACGCAGGCTGTTGATGAAGAGTTGCCGTTGATTATCTTGATGGCTGTGAGTATTGTTATCATCATTTTGACATTGACAGCACGCAGCTACATTGAACCTATCATTTTCTTGTTTGTGATTGGTATGGCCATAATAATCAATATGGGCACTAACTACTTTTTACCCGATATATCCTATGTTACCCAAAGTATTGTGGCAGTGCTTCAGCTTGGCCTTTCTATGGATTATTCGATCATGCTTCTTAACCGCTACCGCCAAGAAAAACACCTTCAAGAAGATTCTGAAGAAGCGATGATTACCGCCCTTCATGCGTCATTTGCGCCCATTTCCTCAAGTTCACTGACGACGGTTGCCGGAATGATTGCGCTCATGTTTATGAGTTTTCAAATTGGGTTTGACATCGGGAGTGTCCTTGCCAAAGGGATTTTAATATCACTGATAACGGTCTTTTTATTGATGCCTGGCATGCTTGTGATGTTTAACGGTCTTTATGATCGTTTACTTAAACGGTCACTGACACCCAAAGGCCGCGCCCTCGCAAAAATCTCTTCAAATAATAAACACATTATCCCCCTTTTGACCATTGCTCTGGTTGGGGTTGCATTTATGGTCCAGCAAAATAATACCTACTTTTATGCTGAAGAAGCCCAAACGGATGATGTAGAAAGAATAGAAGCTGCGTTTGGTCAAAACCGCCAGCTCATGCTTGTCTATGATGATCCTGGTGCAGAGGTTTTTCTAGAAAAGGAACAGGCATTCATTGAACGTGTTGAAGGGTTACAAATGGGCGGTGAACCGGTACTGAATTTTGTCAATGCCAATGCGACCACCCTTTATGAACCCCTTAATGCCGACGACATCGAACCCATGCTACCGGATGACTTTGATCAAAGCGAGATTGATGCCTTGTTTGGTTACTATGCACTTATGGAAGGCATGCAGGAAGAAGATACGGTAAATATTGAAGCACTTATCAATTTTTTAAATGATATTGCGGATGACAATGAAAGCATTGATTTTGATGACGATATTAATGACTTGCTTGATGAGATTGATGAAGCCATGGAAATCATGGGCGAAGAAATGACCTATGAAGAAGCGGCGGACATCCTTGAAATCAGTGAAATCGAAATGCAGTTTATCTACTTTGCCTACACAACGGATTATGATGATTTTGATGCACCATTCAACGAACAGTTGACTGCCCTTTTTACAGCCATTGCGACCGATCAGTTTGATCCGGACGCGCCCGTGAAACTGGGAGAAATCATTGTTTATCTTGATATGCTCATTACTGAAGGTCATATTGATGTTGATAGTGACCAAGCGCAAACAGTATCGGATTTAGCGTTTTTATATAACGCACAAGAAGAAGGGGTCACGCATGAAGCGTTTGCGGACTATGCTGACCTTGATGAAAATGAAGCGGCGCTCATTTATGCATTGTTTTTAGCGGATGAAGGCCGAGTAGAAGACCACCGTATTGCTTTAAGAGAACTCGTTGATTTTGTTGACCAAGAGAGAAGTGCCAATCCTCTCCTTGAAGAAACCTTAAGCGAAGACGACCACGAAGAAATTGATGCATTATTGTCTACGCTCGATGAAGCGCAGTCCATGTTTGAAGGTGAGACAAGTCGGCGCATGATTATGACATTCAACGTACCCAGTGAAGGCAACCAGACATTCACAACCATCGAAAATCTGCTTGACATCCGCGATGATGTATTTGAGGAAGACGATGCGTACTTTGCGGGTGAGATCATGTCGAATTATGACATCAAGTCATCATTCAGCCAAGATTTATTGATCATCAACGTCATTACCATCAGTGCCATTTTCATTTTGGTGGCCCTGACCTTCCGTTCATTTGGCATCCCGCTGGTGGTATCCATTATCATTCAGGGGGCGATATGGACATCGATGAGCATCTCAGTTTATATCAATCAAGACATTTTCTTCCTTTCTTATTTGGTTGTGCTTGCCATTCAGATGGGCGCAACCGTGGACTACGGCATATTGATGACATCGAATTACTTAGAAAAGCGTAAATTTTTCCCTAAACGCGAAAGTGTTCGCATTGCATTTTTCAATGCACTTCCCACTATTTTCACAAGTGGCCTAATCTTGTTTACTGCGGGCATCAGTGTCGGTGTGGTTTCATCACAAACTTCCATTTATTCAGTAGGCTACTTATTGGCCCGCGGTGTTGCCATTTCAATGGTGCTTGTTATGATTGCCTTACCTGCTATGCTTTATACATTTGATGGTTTCCTCAAGAAAACGACCTATAAAATGCGCTTTTATAAGCCTAAAAACAAGGGATAAGCCACACATATTCTACGTTGATGCATGTGTACAACATCATCAAAAGCGGGTATAATAGTGGTAGTGAGGTGGAGCTCTATGACCCTGTTAAAAATATTCAAGGCATTAAGTGAAGACATTCGACTGCAAATGATGTTGTTGCTTTCAAAGAAGGATTTTTGTGTGTGCGAACTGACGGAACTGTTAAATATCAGCCAGCCGCGGGCGTCCAAGCACTTGATTTATTTGAAGAATTTGAATATTTTAAAAACGTACAAAGACCAAAAGTATAATTTTTATACCATCAACCGTGACCTTGATATGATTGATGACATCGTACGGGTGCTTAAGAAACACGAAAGCGATTATCAGGAATTGCTTGCTAAAGTGGACACCGTTTGTCGGTGTATGATGGAATTTGAAGAAAGCAATGGATGATTTATCGATTAAAGATGCGCGCTTGATGCTAAATAGCGCGCTTATGGTTTCCAGTGGTGTGCTCGCTATCGCAATAAGTCTATACACTGCGTTTATATATTATTTACCACCACACTTTGAACGTTTTGTCCAGATAACAGAGCCATTGTTACTGATCATTATAGCCTTGGGCAGTGTTCTAGCAGTCCTTGCGTTTGCGTTTGACGCCCTTTCTAAAGTGAAAGGGCATTATCATTATGGTGCCCTTATTTTAAAAATTATTGCGCTTGCCTTATTTTGGTATCAAGTTGAAAGGCATATTCACTGGATGTCTTTTTTGATAATTTTTGTGCTTATGATCAGTGCGTTCGTGCTTGAATATGCAGGGTATCGCGCAGTTTATTCGATATCAGAGGATACGCTTGCCTTGAAAGTTAAATCAAATACCCGACCACTTGATCAGACGGTGCGTCCCAAATACGTAGAAGGCATGCGGTATTTAAGACGCATTGATGTTTTCATGGCAGCCATAGTCCTTTATACACTGATGTTTGAGACGCACACTTGGCTATTCAGTGTTTTAGTTTTTTTGGTGACTGCATATGCGCTTTTACACTATTCGGTTATGATGCGAAGAATAGCACTTTACCAGCGATTTATCGTTTTTAGCAGTATACTTTGCTTGATGGGATTGTTAAGTGAACGCATCATTGCGCATTTAACGGTTGATGAATTTTTATTTTTGCGTATGGTGTTATGGTTCATTGTGCTCAGCCCCCTCATCGTGATGAATATACGCATTCACATTACGTTTAAAAATCATAATTTATATCAAAAGGTGGTCAATTTTCATGGAACCGATTGAACTGAGAATCCCCAGTGAACATCATGAGCGAAGCATTAAAACATTTATCAAACATATGCGTCCGATTCGCACTGCAATTATTGGTGGGAACGGGGTTGAAAAACTCCCTTTTGACACATGGATTGAAAATACCCGCGACCAGCGAAAAGGGGTCGCGCTTCCAAAAGGTTTAACGGCCAATACTACATTGCTTGCTTTTCAGGGTAGAACAATGATAGCCATTATCAATATTCGCCATGAACTCAATAAAATGCTTAAGCGTCATTACGGACAACTGGGAATGACGATCCATCCTGATTACCGTGGAAAGGGTCTTGGGAGTGAAACACTTAAAGCAGTCAAAACATATGTGAAAGCAACGCTTAACCTTAATGAACTTTTCATCGTCGTACCAAGTGACAAACCTGCCATGCGTGCCATTGTTGAGAAAAACGATGGAAAAATGGTTGATGTAAAAAAGGGCACATTTAAAAAACTTTATCGTTATACACTCCATCTATAGATTCTGGTCACCCAGAGTCTTTTTTTATTCACGCATTTTCAATATCTGCTATAATGAATGAAACCAACCGCTTGATGAAACGGAGGGGAAATACATGCACTTTATAGTCGCATTCAGTCTATTGATTGTTTATTACGGTGTATCGATGGGGCTTTTATCTGCATTAATTAAAGCGACCCCTCTTGATAATGAGTGGGCAAGGAAAACACAGCACATCGCCGTGGCTCTAAGTGTGATTGTCTATTACTATTTGTTCAATACATGGCAACGCGCGACAATTGCGGCGTTATTGCTCATTCCTTTGGCTTATGCTGCGTTATATGCAATGGAGCGCACTAAACTTTATCACTATTTGTTTGTCGAGCGTAAGATGCGCAGTGAATATAAAACTTCAATGATACTTGGTCAATTGACGCTGGTGACATTATTTATATTGTTTTGGGGAATCTTACCCGGTGCACGGATCACCATTGTCATCATAAGCGCGCTCGCTTGGGGTCTTGGTGATGCGGTGGCGGCCCTTGTGGGTAAACGTTATGGGACCCATAAGGTTGCCATCCCCGGCGCCGATGCTAAGAAATCAGTAGAAGGCAGTCTGTCAATGTTTTTCATTATTTTTCCATTCATGTTGTTATTGTTGCTTGTGCTTACGTCCATGGTCTGGTGGTTTGCGCTTGTGAGCGCTTTATTAACAAGTGCGTTAGGCGTCATTGTTGAAGTAATCAGTAAGCATGGTTATGATACGTTCACATTGCCAGTGTCGATGGCAAGCCTGTTATATGGCTTAATGCATGTGGCGTTATGGATAGGGGGCATGTAAATGAACAAAGACAAGCGTACGCGCACATTAAAACTTTCGATATTGTTTAGCAGCTTTGGCCCCTTTACAACATTGATTGCACTTTTGATGAACACAACGATGACACAGTTTGCGGATTTTACCCGTCGCACGGGTGAATTGGTTGTCCTTATTTTAGCACTGATAGTCTTTCGGCTTTTGAACCGTGATACCATCACTGATGAGAAAAAACGGTCACTACGCCGGATTATCTATATGGCAGTGGCAGTGGCGTTACTCTTAAGCGGGGTCTTGCTTGTTGGGATGAGTATTCAAAGTGTTCTTTACCCAGTCATTCCTTCAGGGAATGTGTGGCTTGGATTAGCTATTGCTGGTCTAGGTGTATTATTCAATGGGTTCTTTTGGTTTCGTTACCGGCATTTCAACGCGCAGGCAAACAATACCGTCATGCATACACAAAGTCGCTTATACAAGGCCAAAACCATCGTGGATATATCGGTGGTTGTTGCGTTTGTAAGTGTTCTAATGTTTCCTGATCAATGGGTCAGTTATTGGATCGATTTAGGTGTTACTGTGGTAATTTCTGTATATTTGTTATATAGAAGCATTCGCATGATGCACGAAAGCGTTTCGCAATAAAAAAAGAAGAAGCCACCAAAGCGGTGGCTTCCTTTATAGGGGACAGGGGGAATGAAGGGTTTAAACAGTAAAGACGTTACCGAATAAAGCATTGAGAACAACCAGTGTGACAACACCAGCCGCCCACGCTGCGGTAGTAGCACCTGACCAGAACTTAAGCTGTTCCTTAGGTGCGGTAATGCCAATGGTACGGTTAACAACGTGGAAGTAAGAGTCATTGAAGTAACCGAAGAATACGGAACCGACCATTGCACCTAGTGCACCGAATATAGGGTTAAGTCCGAGTGGGCCGATGATTGGTGCAGCAATTACGGATGCAGTAATGATTGAGACAGTTCCTGATCCTTGGATAAAGCGAACAATCGTAGAAATCAAGATTGGCACTAAAATCGCAGGAATACCCCAGTTGGCAATGTTTTCAGCAATCGTATCACCAACGCCGGTTACATCAATAACGTTTCCTAGCGCGCCACCAGCACCGGTAACAAGTAAAATCATACCAGCTGATTTGACGCCTTCTTCCATATGATCAAGCGCTTCTTTTCTTTCCATGTCATAGCCAAGACCATAAATGGCGATGATAACACCAATCGCAACGGCAGGAATTGGTGAACCAAGGAAACCGATTGTCTGGAACAACCAATTTGGCAGTGAATCATCAAATGCAGTAGTAAGCACTTGTTGAAGGACAATCAAAATAATTGGAACCAAGATTGGCGCAAAGGCAAGCAATGGATGTGGTAGTTTTTGTGAAGGTTCTTCGTTAATGTCAAAATCCATAAATTCCTTGTTCGCCACTTCCAAGCGAACAACGTTGCCTTCATCATCCACACTGAAGTTCATGTTGCGTCCAACCCAGTTGATATAAACGATTCCAGCAATGGTCATTGGAATGGCCATGATAAGGCCCCAAAGGATCATTGTTCCGAGTGGTACGCCGAATTCACTTGCAGCAAATAGTGGTCCAGGTGTTGGTGGAACAACACTGTGGGTAATAACAAGACCCATTGCAAGCGCACCAGCAAGTACCATCAAGTTTTTCCGGGTCTTTTGTGATATCGCTTTAGTAATAGGGAATAAAATAACGAAAGCGGAGTCACAAAAGATAGGAATTGAAACAATGAAACCTGTTAGTGTAAGGGCCAGTTGTTCACGGCCTTTACCAAACAGTTTCAAGAATGTGCGTGCCATTTGTTCAGCAGCACCGGAAACTTCGAAAATGCGGCCCATGATGATTCCGAAACCGATAATGATACCGATGGAACCAAGCACACCGCCGAAACCATCAGCAATGATGTTTGGAATTTCAACACCAGGAACACCACCACCAACAGCGATTAACAATGCCGCAACAATAATGCCGACAAAGGTTGGTAACTTGGTACGAGTGACAAGTAGAATAAGAATGACAACACCGACCATAAGGCTAATCAGCATCTGGTTCGCGTTGACGGTCCAGTTCAACATTAAATCAAACATAAGTTCACTCCTTATAATTTTTTGTTATGTGTCTATAATAAACAATATCAAACAAAAACGCAAGCGTTTACAAGAATTTTTTGTTAATTTATGTCAGTTAAACGATATAAACACCCATAAACTTGTTAGTTTTAAATCTGGCATATTATAAGTCAAGAATATTTAAAGCCCTTTGATGAGCGATTACATGTTCATGTATGAATAGATATGCGCATCATTTAATGCATTGTATAAGTGCTTTTTTGTTCGTTTTAGTTTGATATACGTTGGGATGTTTTTGCTGTTTGCATGATACGTTGAGGTCTTACTTTCGCCGCGCAGCGCCTTGAAAGCGTCTTCATACGTTTTGTATTCACCGTTTGAAACCATGGCGCTCATCAAGGCACCAATGGCAGTGGCTTCACTTGAATCGTAAACGCTCACAGCCTTGTTTAATACATCTGCCTGAATTTGGTTGAAGGTTTTATAGTTGGTGAGACCACCGGCCGCATGAATGTTATCGACATATCCTACCAATGCTTCGATTAGTTCTACGTTTTCGCTCATTTCATAGGTAATGCCTTCTAAAATGGCGCGTGCGAAGTCTCCCCGGCTATGTTCAAGTGTTGCGTTGAAGAACATGCCTTTGGAAAGTGGGTTCCAATAAGGCGCCGCACTGCCTTTAAAGTGTGGGATTAATACTAAACCATTGGCCCCGGGTTTTGATGCATTGACTTCTTCATTAACCGTTTCAAAACGGTGTTGATGGTTCGTGCTTTCTTTGTAAAATTCTTTGTTAAACCATTCATAAATATTTCCGCTGGTCAATAAGCCCGCTTCGACGATCCATTTACCCGGCATGGCGCTCGCTGAACAAAGCACGCGCATATTTTCGTCAAAAACCGGTTTGTCTGCATGGGCGATCATGAAGGAACCTGTCCCGATATTGGCTTCCAGCTGACCTTCACTGAGGACATTGAGCCCAAGTGCGGCGGCTTGTTGATCTCCGCCAGCTAAAAAGACACGTATGTTGCCATCAAGGCCGGTTTTATCCTGAATGAATTCACTGAGGGTACCAACATTACTCCCCGGTGCAACCAATTCAGGTAAAATACTTTTATCCAGGCCGAAGGCATCAATTAATTCATCATCCCACTCGAATGTGTGAATGTTCATCAAGAGTGTGCGTGCAGCCTGCGAATGATCTGTGACGAAACGGTCAGTCAATATTTTAGTCACGTAGTCCTGTACGCCGATTATTTTGTCAGCCGCATAGTAGATGTCGCGGTTGTTTTCTTTAAGCCACATGATTTTCGGTGCTGAAAAATATGAATCCAGTCTTAACCCGGTTTTTTCGTAGATGGTTTCCATGCTCAAAGTCTCCTTAACCCGGTCACTTTGCTTGTAGGCTCTGCGATCTTGCCAGGTAATGGCGTTATGGAGAATTTTATTTTGTTTGGTCACGGGAATGATGCTTGCGCGTTGACTGGTCAGACTGATGTAGTCAATGGTGATTTCATGTGACTGCACGTATTCACTGATGGCTTTGAGTGTATCGATCAATGTGTTTTTCCACGTTCTTGGGTCCTGCTCAACCTTTTCGCCCTTAAACGAAGGACTATAACTGTTTTGTGCGGTATGCACGATGTCGCCATGTTTATTAAAAAGAATCCCGCGCAAGCTTTGGGTTCCTACGTCAATAACGAGTGAATGGTGTAACATTATTATCAACCTTTCTAAAATTCACGGTAAAGTTTCATATGTTTGATAACCGTTGTCTTGACTGTGTCGACTGCTTGTTTGCTTAACTGGGAAAGGTGTGTTTCAGGGTTGTCTTCAAGCATGTTCCGCATGGTTTTGACCACTTGGTAGGAAACTTCTGTATTTACATTAATTTTCGTAATGCCATTGGCAATGCAGGACTGAATGGTCTCAACAGGGGTCCCTGAGCCACCGTGAAGAACAAGCGGCATGTCGAGCTTGGCATGGATTTCCTTAAGGCGCGTGACACTGATCTTTGGTTCCCCTTTATATAAACCGTGGACTGTACCGATGGACACCGCCAGGGCATCGACGTTGGTTTTTTGAACAAATTCCAAGGCTTCATTAGGGTCCGTATAAATGGTTTCTCCTTCGTCTTCGTTTGAATGACCGCCAAGTTCCAAGCTGCCCAGTTCCGCCTCAACACTTACATCGCGTGGATGGGCGAATTCAACAACTGCTTTGGTGTTTTTAATGTTGTCTTCAAAGGATAAGGCGCTTCCATCATACATAACAGACGTAAAGCCGGCTTCAATCGCTTTTTTTATGATGTCGATATCCTTAGTGTGATCAAGATGAATGGCCAAGGGGACATCGGTACGCAAACTGATGGTACGCACTAAATTGACAACTTCTTTTAAGGTCATATTTTCAAGATATTTTTGTCCAAATGCGATGATGGCCGGCATTTTGGTCTCATTGATCGCTTCAATCGTGCCCTTAATGGTTTCATAGTTATACACATTGAACGCACCGAGTGCATAACCACTTTGCTTGGCATCTTCAAGTAATGGTTTTAAATTGGTAATCATGACTGTTTCACCGTTTTCAACCATGCTTTGAATGATTCGTTTTCAAGCACTTCAGGATTGAGTAAGAAATTAGGGTCATCGCCATCTAAGAACTTACGCATGTCTTCCATTAAGAGATAAGGAGAATTGGTCAACACTTCAGTGGTTGTCCCAGCAATGTGTGTGGTCAAGGTAACATTATCCAGATTTTTCCATGCGCTATTTTCAGGCAGTGGTTCTTCATCAAATACATCAAGGCCCGCGCCAGCGATGCGTTTGTTTTTGAGTGCGTCATACAGTGCATCAAGGTCAATCAGTCCACTACGGCCGGTATTGACAATGTAGGCTGTGGATTTCATCAAATCAAGATGTTCCTTATCCACCCAGCCCTTTGTGGCATCAACAAGGCGAAGATTAACGCTTAAAAAGTCACTTTCCTTAAACAAAGTCGCCTTATCAACCGGTGTATACCCTTTGGCTTCGATGGTTTTTGGATCGGCAAACGCATCATAAACCAAAATTTCAACATCCCAGCCCGATAATTTTTGTGCGACAAGCTGGCCAATATGTCCAAACCCTGCAATGCCCATCTTTTTGCCTTTGAACTGTGGGACAAAGTCATTGTTGGAAAATTCTTTTTGCCAGCCACCTTGCATAATTGAATAATGCGCGCGCGCCATGTTACGTGATTCAGCAAGCATCATTCCGACTGAAAAATCACTAACTGCCTCAGCATTTCTACCCATGACATTAAACGCAAGAATGCCACGTTTGGTCGCTTCTTCAAGGTTAATGTTTTCCTTACCGGCACGCGCCAAACCAATCATGCGCAAGTTCGGCATGGCATCAAGCAGTTGTGTGCTGATGGGCACAAAGAGTCCAGTCAGAACAGAAGCGTCGGCCCCGCTTTCTTTTATGACGTCCGGGACAACTTCAACTTCGGGTCCATCCTGTTCAACTTTCAACCGTCTTTTTTGAAGGGTTGGATAATCCGTTTCCCACTCCCCCATTTCCATGGATGGGAAATAATCACTTAGATACTTGTCATACGCGCCTTTGAATAGTTTGCTTGGGATCATCGGATCCCCTGCTAAAAATGCTTTCATAGCTACATTGCCTCCTATTTGTTCGATTTTTGTTCATTTTTGTTGATTACGCTTTCATTATAAAGAAAAAGAACGTTGAAGTCAACGCTCTTTTGTTTGAAATTGTTCATTTTAATGTTTAAGCTGTGAAATAATGTGCGTATTTAGCCGCAACTTTAATGGCTTCAACCATGCTGATCTCATCGGCTTTATTTTGTCCAGCAATGTCAAAAGCCGTTCCGTGGTCAACCGACGTTCTTAAGAATGGCATACCGTTGGTTAGTGAAATCGTACGGTGGAAATCATATGTTTTCGTCGCGATGTGACCTTGGTCGTGATAAAGCGATAAAATCGCGCCCCAGCGTCCATCCAGTCCAATGGCGAAGATACTGTCCGCACCAATCGGTCCGATAACGTCATATCCTTCTTGTTGCATTTCTTTGATGGCCGGAATGATTTCATCGACTTCCTCAGTACCGAATAACCCATTTTCACCTGAATGCGGGTTGAGGCCAGCAACCGCTATGGTTCCTGTGACACCGAGGCGATTAAGCGCTTCGTGAGAACGTTTGATATAATCCTTCACACGCTCCTTGGTGACCATGTCAATGGCCTCACGCAATGAAACATGACGTGAGAGGAAGAAGACGCGGAGCTTATCGATTTCAAACATGGTGAGTGGATCGTTGGTGTTTGAAAGGTCCGCGAGCATTTCAGTATGGCCAATATAACCGACATTAGCCGCTTTCAATGATTCTTTATTGATGGGGGTAGTCGCGATAGCGTCAAGTGCCCCATCAAGGGAAAGCTCAACACTTTTTTTGATGTACTGATAAGCCGCTTCACCGTTCATGGCTTGAACTGTGCCCACTTCAAGCTTGTCAATGTCTACGCTTTTCACATCG
>Ga0207421_10003483_pt1 | contig 18742 bp, 12 predicted proteins | sample SodLakKL_010_SED_4_FD_187542 | JGI IMG/M metagenome (GOLD analysis project Ga0207421, IMG submission 187542) | Alkaline sediment microbial communities from Lake Tanatar, Kulunda Steppe, Russia - 8KL_010_SED (SPAdes) (version 2) | ecosystem: Environmental > Aquatic > Non-marine Saline and... | reverse complement strand
TTTTGAATGGTCTTCAGGAAGAAGCAAGCGATATGCTCGATTTGGCTGAAGAACTATCTGCTCCTTATCCGAATAACTTTGCTCTTCAGTTTCATAACAAAAATACCCGTGCCTACCTTTTTGCTCACCATAATAATTTTGCTTCGGCATACGAACTATACTTTGAACTCATACAGGAACTTGAGGAAAAGTATCAGGACAACGAAAACGTGATTATGCGCACACGTTTGGCTAGCGTATATGGTACACTTGCTCTTGAAATGGCCCGGATTGAAATTATAGATGATGCCATAACCTACCTGAACAAGGCACTGGAAATTAGCCGGGATCTGAATGATTACGCTCAGGTCATTCGGCATCTGATTAATCTTAACGTAGCTTATGAGCAACTCGGTGACCAAAATGCGGCTTTGGAGGTACTTATTGAAGCCAAGGAAATCAGTGAGCAAATCGGCAACTACTCGAGCTTAATTCGCATAGATTATAATCTTGGGATAGCCTATCTCCAGCTTGGTGAATTCGAACGGGCTAAGCAGTATTTCACCGATGGTCTGGAACATAGCAATGAACTTAACCTACGCCCCGGAGTTATGCACCATTCTTTCGGGCTTTCTGAAGTTAACCGCGAACTAGGTTTCTTTTCTGAAGCCCGCGCATTCGCTATTCAGGCCGAGGAGCTTGCCCACGAACTTGGCAGTAAACCTATACTTACCAATAGCTACCGCAGCAGGTACCAAACCGAAAAGGCCGCCGGTGATTTTGAAACCGCTCTTCGCTACCACGAGTTGTTTAAAGAAATGGACGACGAGTACAAAGAGGTTGTCCGCAGCCAGGCTGTAGAAGAATTAATGATACAGCACAGAGTCGAAACTACCAGAACAGAAAACGAATTCCTTGCGGAACAGCTCATTTTAGAAGCAGAGACCAATCGCCAAAAAAACATGTTTATCATAATTTTGGCCCTTCTCTTCATCATAACCGTGGGGTTTGCTTATTATTTCTTTAAAGTGAAGGGCCAGCTACAGGCCGCAAACAGCGTACTTGATATACAGAAAAACCGTATTGCTTCAAAAAACACAAAGCTCGAACGGCTCAGCCAGCAGCGGAATGCATTTCTTCACGTTATTATCCACGACCTTCGCAATCCGTTATCTACCATAGATGGTGCATCGCAGATTCTTCAGATGAACGAAAAATCGGATACACCCGAAGAATTACGTGAGCTTACCGATATTATAGTGAGCGCTTCTAAACGTATGAATCTGCTAATCAGCAGCCTGCTCAATATATTTGAAACAGATGGCGGCAATATCGAATCTGAGTTCGTTACCACAAACTCAAAACAGACGATTCAGAAGGTCATTAACGAGTACAGGCCACTGGCTGCAAAGAAACAAATAATGCTTAAATCCGAGCTGGTTGACAGCAGCATTATTACCCACCCTGAGTCGGTTATTGGCATATTGTCTAATCTGATCTCGAACGCCATCAAATATTCACCTGACAATACAGAAATTACTGTACTTTCGAAGGTCACAGATAATGAGTGGGAACTCGTGGTGCGCGATCAGGGGCCCGGATTTTCGGAACAGGACTTGGAAGATATTTTCAAACCGTTTGCCAAGCTTTCGGCATCACCAACCGGTGAAGAAACCTCTACCGGCGTTGGTTTATACTCCGTAAAAACCTCCGTTGACCGCCTTCAGGGCGAAATTGTAGTTAACAGAGAATACACTGAAGGCGCCGAATTCATCTGTACCATACCCGTGAAAGTAGTTAGCGAACATCTGGAAACAACCGAAAAGAGTTCCGCTTTTTAAAGAGTTTTTCATTTTGATGCCGTACCATACGGCATCCGCATAGTCAACTGCCTTCCTGAGGTCTGTGCGCGAAATCAACTAACTCTATACCAAACAACTACTTTTTATGAAGCTGAAGCTACTCTCAGCCATTACGGCCGTTTTGTTTTTGCTGCTGCCGGTTTACACACAGGCGCAGACGTTTGCCGAACAGTTTAAGGATGATGCCAATGTGCCCTTAAGCTACTTCCTTCCCGGCGACGTAACGTATGATGAGTCCATCCCCACGCCATACGAAGTGCTGGGATTCAATATAGGCGAATGGCATCTGCGCCACGACCTGGGCGTTCGTTACCTTGAAGCTATTGCAGCCGCTTCCGACCGCGTAACCCTGCATCAGTACGGCAGAACCCACGAGCTTCGTCCCCTGATTCTGCTCACCATCACTCACCCGGAAAACCAGGAAAACATTGAGAATATCCGCGAAAGACACGTTTCGCTGACCAATCCTCAGGTTTCCGGAAATCTTGATACCAGCGATATGCCGGCCGTGGTATGGCTGGGCTACAGCGTACATGGAAATGAGCACAGCGGCGCCAATGCGGCCCTGCTGTCGGCCTACTACTACGCCGCTGCGCAAGGAATCGACGACGTTCTTCGCGAAACCGTAATCCTGCTGGACCCGAGCTTCAACCCCGACGGACAGGATCGTTTTGTTAGCTGGGTGAATTCGCACCGCAATTTAAACCGCCTTACGGCTGACCCGCGCGATCGCGAGTACAACGAGCCCTGGCCCCGTTCCAGAACCAACCACTACTGGTTCGACCTCAACCGCGACTGGATGCCGCTTCAGCACCCGGAAAGCCGCGGAAGACTGGAGATGTTTCACCACTGGAAGCCTAACGTGCTTACCGATCACCACGAGATGGGGACCAACGCCACCTATTTCTTCCAGCCCGGTATTCCATCACGAAACAACCCCCTTACGCTTGAGCGCAACTTCGAGCTCACCGCTAAGCTTGCCGAGTATCATGCCGAATATCTGGACCGTTTCGGGCAGCTCTACTACACCAAGGAATCCTTCGATGATTTCTATGTAGGAAAAGGCTCCACCTATCCGGACCTGAACGGAACAATAGGTATTCTGTTCGAACAGGCCAGTTCACGCGGCCACATTCAGGAGAGTCAGCATGGCTTGGTTCCCTTCCCGGAAACTATCCGTAATCAGTTCCAAACTTCGCTCTCGACCGTTAGCGGAACCCACGCTCTGCGCACCGAGTTTCTCGACTTTCTGCGCACGCATTACACTCAGGCAATTACCGACGCCCGCGCCGATGCGGTTCGTGGCTACGTGTTCAGCGCACCGCACGACCCGGCCCGTATTTACCACCTGCTTGATATACTCGGAAGACATCAGATCCAGGTTTACGAGTTAGGCCGCAACCTGAGCGCAAACGACCGTAATTTCGAAGCCGGCCGCGATTTCATCATCCCTGCAGAACAGCCGCAGTACCGCTTGGTTCGCAGCCTGTTCGAAACGCGTACCGAGTTTACCGACAGTTTGTTTTATGATGTCTCTACCTGGTCGCTTCCGCACGCGTTTAATCTGAACCATGCCGAGCTGGGCAGCCGCGCGTTCTCATCCAATCTTTTGGGTGATGCCATTGATTACGAAAATCTCAGCTTTCCCGAGGGCGAGCTTATTGGCGGTCAGTCGCGCTACGCCTACGTGTTTGAGTGGGACGGCTACTACGCTCCACGCGCGCTGTACGATCTGCAGCACAGCGATGTACGTACTAAAGTGTCGAACCGCAGTTTCACCCTGCCGACAACAGAAGGCGAGCGTGAGTTCGCGCCGGGATCAATTATAGTACCGGTGGGAATCCAGGATGCATGCAGCCCGGAAGAGTTATTTGCCAAAATCCGTGAAACGGCTCGCGACAACGCAATCAGCGTGTATTCTGTGGATACCGGTTTAGCACGCGGAGGAATCGATCTTGGATCTCCAAGCATCAGCACGCTTCAGAAGCCTGAAGTCCTTCTGGTTACAGGAAACGGAGTGAACGTAAGCGAAGCCGGCGAAACCTGGTTCCAGCTGGATCAGCGGTACAACGTGCCCGTAACCATGGTGGAAACAGATCGCTTCAACAGCCTTGACCTGAGCCGCTACAACACCATTGTGATGCCAAACGGTAATTACAACGGCATTAGTCAGGGCGCGCGCGAAAGGCTTTCCAGCTGGATTTCCGGCGGCGGTGTGGTTATAGCCTACAAAGGTGCGGCAAGCTGGCTGGTTCGTCACGACATGGCGAGCGCTTCATTTGCCAGCCGCGATAGCGATGATGACAACTCGCCCCGTGCTTATGCCGATCTTGCCAGTACACGCGGTGCTCAGGTAATTGGAGGAAGTATTTTCCAGACCAGGCTGGATTTAACGCATCCGCTCACGTACGGCTACCGCAACGAGCATCTGAGCGTTTTCCGTAACAGCACCATATTTATGGAAGCTCCTTCCAATCCGTATGCGGCACCGATTCGTTATACCGACAACCCGCTCATTAGCGGCTACATTTCCTCTGAAAATCTGGAGATGCTGCCCGGAACGGCTTCGGTTCTGGTTTCCGGACAGGGCTCCGGCCGCGTTATCATGTTTGCTGACAATCCGAACTTCCGCGCCTTCTGGTTCGGCACCAACAAGCTGTTCGCAAACAGCCTCTTTTTCGGAAGCACGATCAGCGGAGCTTCAATAGAGCGATAGAGTTTAAATTCAAAATCAGCTTCACAAAAAAGCCGGGTCACTTAGTTGATCCGGCTTTTTTTGTTGAACCACAAAGGTCATAAAGGCACAAAGGGAGATAACCTGAGTTCGATTAATAACTATTCATCCATTGACAACTAAACATCCGGATTGGCAAATTTGCTCCATCATTTGTCAAACCTGAATTTCCCCAAAAGCACCATTAGGACCGAAAATCATATGGCGTACCTACGGCACGCTTTATATATTTGTCTGTTTATTTCTACCCATATGCGGTCCCTGACGGGACCATTGGATCATCAATTTTAGTGAAGCTTTCTTTATAGTGTTATTGCCCTAAGTCCCGTTAGGGACGAAATATGGGTAGAAAAGATAAATACACCACACATTACTGTGCCGTAGGTACAGAATCTTGCCTGATTTTTTTTCATTTGTTAAACAGGGCATTTTGAATCGAACCCAGGTAGATAGGTTTTCCAGATCGTATATCATCTATCAGCTATCAAAAAATCACAGCCGTCTGTGTTCCAGCGACGGTAGCTTTCGGCGAACATCCCGGGTTTCGTCTGTATCGATTTCATGGATGATGAATCCTGTTTCGGTTCCGGCATCCTTGAGAACGCGCCCGTCCGGATGAATAATCATGGCGTGACCATAAGTTTCACGCTTTTTGCCGTGCGTGCCGGTTTGGGCCGGAGCAATAACCCATGAGGTATTCTCCACCGCTCTTGCCCTCAATAGCACCTCCCAGTGCATCTTTCCCGTGGTTCGGGTGAAGGCGGACGGGACAAAAAACAGCTCCGCGCCCTCTTTGGCCAGACGGCGGTAGAGTTCAGGAAAGCGCACATCATAACAAATGGATAGCCCCGCTTTAACGACATCACCTTTTTCGCTGCTAACCGGTATTTCCACCGGCTTGATTTTTGTATCCCCCGGCATCACATAATCGGATTCGCGATAGTATTCTTCGTCCGAAAGCTCTACATCAAACAGATGGATTTTATCATAGGTTGAAAGTATGCTTCCGTCTTTGCCGGTCAGCACCGAGCGGTTGTGAACTTTGCCATCGCCTGCCGGAGCCGGGAAACCACCAGCCAGAATGTTCATACCAAAGCGCGTGCTCCATCCGGGGAGAATCTCCATCACCGCTTTATTTACATCGGCAGCCTGTTCGCGCATCATACGCTCGTTACCCAGAAACGCAAAGTTTTCGGGAAGGGCTGCAAGCTCAGCACCGGCATCGGAGGCCCTGCGCAGCCACTGTTCGGCTTCCTTGAGGCTTAGGCGAGTATCGGGCTGACTGTTGAGCTGCAGCGCTGCTACGCGGATTTTACTCATATACGTGGAATGGATTCAGAGTTTCAATTATTCAGGCATTCGTACTTCGTTGCCCATTACATAAACGGCTTTGATGGATCTCAAATTACGTATGTCTTCGGTTGGATCTTCGGATAGAACGATGAAATCAGCGGCCAGCCCGGCTTGAAGCGAACCGGTGAGGTGGTCCAGCCCCATCGCTACAGCAGCCAGCGAAGTCGATGCCATAATTACGGCGTGGGGCGTCATGCCGGCATCCTGCATCATTTCCATTTCCATGTGCTCGAAATATCCCTGAAACCGCGCCGGCGGACCGCTGTCGGTTCCCATGGCTACGATTACGCCCGCATCATACAGCTTCATCATATTTTCCATTGCCAGAGGCAACTGCTGCTCGAAATATGCACCGGCTTCGCTTTCCGCAAACCGCTGCTGTGATTCCGGGCTTTCAAGCTGCTCCAGCACCTGCGGATCAGCCGTGCGGAGAAAGAAAGGATCATCGAAGAAATCGGGGCGATCGCGGTAAATGTATGTTGAAACCTCGCGGGTAAGGGTTGGGGTGATGGGAATTGCATTGTCGCGCATCAGGTTTATGAGCTCGTCGCTAACCTCCTGATCTCTTATGCTGTGCGCTATCAGGTCAAATCCGGCCTCGATTGCTCCGATGGCGTCTTCCAGTTCCACGATGTGTGCTGCAGAGGGAATTTCAAGCCGGGCGGCCTCTTCGGCTATTGCGCGGTATACCTCGGGCTGCATTTTTTCGCGCGTTCCCAGACCGGAGTCAATCCGTATTTTGATCCAGTCCATGCCGGCTTCATGCAGTCTTTGCACTTCTTCACGTCCCTCCTCAGGCGTATCCGCGCTGATGACCGGCCCCGCAAGATAATACCGGGCGATATTGATATTCTGATCAAACAGCATTTCATCGCGAATCCGGGCGCCTTCTGTCTGACCATCACCCAGGCTTACCACCGTTGTTACGCCGTACTGCGCATATGTGAGCAGTTGCCTGCGGATATTTTCACTGGTGAAGACGTCTTCTCCCGTTTCTAGTCCGTCCGCCATTCCAACATGGCCGTGGGCGTTAATAATGCCGGGCATCACATAAGAATCTGTTAAATCCACAACTTCGGCTATGGCGGGAATATCGATCTGATCGCGGGCTCCGGCTTCGGTTAGCATGCCGTTTTCCACAATGAGCACGCTGTTTTCAATGGCCGGACGGTCAAGTCCGTTTATCATGGTAGCGCCGGTATATGCAATTACATCCCGGTCTACGGATGGCGTTTCATTCGCGCAAGCTGATAATAATATAACGATACACGCGATTAAACTGAGGAGCGTGGTTGATTTCATAACAGAATAAGATGAGATTAACGGATAGACTTCACCCACAACAACGGGAAAATCCGCCTCATCCATTCCGTACCAGCAATTTAGGCGGCGTTAATTACGCGTTTGTTCGATTATCGAAATCAGCGTTTCGTACTCCTCTTCCTCTCCGTGAAAACCCCGAAGTACACTTTGAAAACGCCCGTTGCGGTCAATCACGATTTTATATGGAATGGTCTCGATTTCGAGCAGCTCCGCGAGATCACTGCCGTCCACATAGATAAAATCGTAGTCGTTAGCATTTTTGAAGCGAATTACATCAGTGCGGTTGTTTATGCAACCGCATGTGGCCGCGATAAAAACTATATCATCAGGGTATTCTTCAAGGACCTGCTGAAAAACCGGAAAGGCGCGGGTACACGGGGTACACCAGGATTCCCAGATGTCAATAATTACAATTTTACCTTCGAAGGATGAAACTGCTACTTCTTTACCGTACCAATCGGTAAAAATGTACGCTTCAACCTGTGCTGCTTTTTCTCCGCTCAGCCCCTCGTTTTCCTGACTACTGGCAGGAATCGCTATACATAAGGCGAGAAGAAGGCTTCCAATTATCCTCTTTGTTCTCATAGCGTTTGTCTTTTTTAGACGTAATAATAAGCACTGTTTCAAGATACGGATTACGGGCCTTAAATGTCAGTTTAACCTTATGAATCCGAAAAGCTTTAGCCCAAACCATTTTAGCATTTAATGCGTTATCTTTTGTTCAGACCGGCACACATATCATACAAAGACAACGGAGTAATCAAGCGACCCGAATGGCATCATCACAATTTAGTTTACAATCAAATTTTAAGCCCGCCGGCGACCAGCCAACAGCGATTGAGTCGCTAACAAGCGGACTAAATCACGGAGAGAAATTCCAGACGCTTCTCGGGATTACCGGTTCAGGAAAAACGCGTACCATCGCTTCGGTTATTGAGCAGGTAAACAAGCCCACGCTGGTGATGAGCCACAACAAAACGCTTGCTGCGCAGCTGTACCGCGAGTTCAGCGACTTTTTTCCGGATAACTGCGTTGAGTTTTTTATCAGCTATTACGACTATTATCAGCCGGAAGCCTACATCGTTTCGAGCGATAAATACATCGAAAAAGATCTTTCCATCAACGATGAAATCCAGCGCCTGCGGCTCCGGGCAACAAGCTCGCTACTTTCCGGCCGGCGCGATGTGATTATCGTGGCATCAGTAAGCTGCATTTATGGTATTGGCTCTCCATCCGAATACGCCAAGCTGATTATCCCGCTTAAAGTCGGCGACGTTACGCCGCGAAACAAGCTGTTGTATGATTTTGTTGAGCTTCATTATTCGCGCAACGACTACGAGTTCAAGCGCTCCACTTTCCGGGTGCGTGGTGATGTGGTTGATATCATCCCGGCCTATTCCGAGCACGCGCTTCGCATCGAATTCTGGGCAGATGAAATCGAGAAGCTTTCCATTTTCGAACCCGAAACCGGCAAGATTCTCGAAGAGGTTGAAGAATTTACTATCTACCCGGCGTCACACTACGTAACAAGTAAAGGCCGGCAGGAAGAAACCATTCGTAATATCAGGGATGAGCTGAACTGGCGCCTTGACGTGCTTCGCGAAGAGGAAAAGTACCTCGAAGCACAGCGGCTTGAGCAGCGCACTGTTTTCGACATCGAAATGATTAAAGAAATCGGCTACTGCCCCGGCATCGAGAACTATTCTCGCTACCTTGCCGGACGCAAACCCGGCGAGCGACCGTTCTGCCTGATGGATTACTTCCCCGAAGACTATCTTATTGTGATGGATGAAAGCCATCAGTCGGTTCCGCAAATTGATGCTATGTACGGCGGTGACCGCTCAAGGAAAATGAGCCTGGTCGATCACGGATTCCGCCTGCCTTCGGCTCTGGATAACCGACCGCTCACTTTCCAGGAATGGGAGTCAATGGTGAATCAGTGCATATTTGTGAGCGCGACTCCGGCCAATTACGAGCTTGAACAATCCGGCGGGGCTTTTGTGGAGCAGATTATTCGTCCGACCGGACTGATGGAGCCCAAAGTCGAAATGCGTCCGCTCAAAAACCAGATTGATGACCTCATTGATGAAATCCGCACCGTAATCGCAAAAGGCGAACGCGTGCTGGTGCTCACGCTCACCAAGCGAATGAGTGAGGAGCTGAGCGAGTACCTCAAGAATATGGGCATTCGCGCGGCCTACATGCACAGCGAGCTTGATGCCCTTGAGCGCATCGAAGTGCTTTTCCGCTTCCGCCGGGGAGATTTCAGCGTGCTGGTGGGCATCAACCTGCTTCGCGAGGGTATCGATATTCCGGAGCTGAGTCTGGTTGCCATTCTGGATGCCGACAAGGAAGGTTTTCTGCGCTCGGATACATCACTCTTCCAGATTGCCGGTCGCGCCGCCCGAAACGTAAAAGGCCGCGTAATTATGTATGCCGACAAGGTTACCAAAAGCATGAAAAAGGTGATGGACGAGATGGATCGCCGTCGCAAAATTCAGGGCGATTACAACACCAAGCACGGTATTGATCCAACTACTATTGTGAAAGAGCTGAAGCCGCTGGTTGATCCGTCGCTTATTTCTAATAAGTCCATTGATCTGGAGCAGGCGTACGATGCTGATGAGGACGTGCAATTAATCAAGGTGGCCGACGACGGCATCCACTACAGGCCGAATCCGGCCATGAAAGAGGTCGTTTTCGAGGATAAGGACAAATTTCTGGATCACCTCATGGAAGAAATGAAAACGGCGGCGCGCAACCTCGAGTTTGAAGAAGCCGGCCGAATCCGCGACCAGATTGAACAACTCAAAAAAGAAATGTAGATTAGCATTCTGCTTTTGAATTACCGGCAAACATCTATTCAATTATTATCACACTTAAACTATGAGCACGATAGCTTATCTGAAATCTCTGGTGAGGGACAAAAATGTGGCGTCAATCACGCCCAGCTCGTCCTTTACCGTAAAAAAGGCGACCCAGAAGATTAATTTCAGCCGGGATATCGTAATCGTGGAATTCGGACCGGGAACGGGCGTTTTCGCCGACTATCTGCTCAAGAAAATGACGCCCGGATCCACCCTCATCATGATTGAGCTGAATCCGGAATTCGCAAAGCAGCTCCGAACCATAGACGACAAGCGCGCCCATGTGCACGAGGCCTCAGCCGAAAAGGTTGGGGAAATAGTAAAAGAGCACGGCTTTGAAAAAGTCGATTATTTCCTATCCGGCATCCCTTTCAGTTTCCTGGATGATGAAATCAAAACCGCCATCCTTACTACCTCAAGCGGTTTGTTAAAGGGTGATGGCTACTTTTTGGCGTATCAGACTTCCGGGCATCTTAAGGAGCCACTGGGCCGGGCCTTCGATGATGTGCAGACTTCATTTGAAATCCGGAACATCCCGCCCATGACTATTTACGAAGCACGTAATAACGGGAAACTATAGTTTGAATCAACCGGGCAGTAATAATAGCGATCAGCTTTGGGACAGACGGGAAATCATTGCGCCCGAGAATATCATTGAGGCCTACAGCGACGGATATTTCCCAATGGCCGAAAGCAGCCGGCCGGATTCCGATATTTTCTTTTATACTGCACCCATGCGGGGCATTATCCCCCTCGAAAAGTTTCATATTTCGAAACGCTCAAGGCGGTATTTCAAAAAATACGGCTTCGAAATGGCGATTAATACCCGCTTCGAACAGGTAATCGACGGTTGCGCCGACCGTGAATCAACATGGATTAACCCGATAATCCGGGATACGTTTGTATATATGCATCAGCTGGGCATGGCCCACTCGGTTGAAGTTATTAAGGACGGCGAACTGGCCGGCGGTTTATATGGTTTGGCCATAGGCGGTGCTTTTTTTGCCGAGTCCGTTTTTCAGTATCATGATGAGGCGCATAAAGCTGCGATGTATTTTTGCCACAAGCATCTCACCGAAATGGGGTTTGTGCTTTGGGATGTTCAGTTCCAGACTGAGCATCTATCAAGGTTTGGCTGCACTCAAGTACCTGCTAAGAAGTATAAAAAGATGCTGGGTGAAGCCACAAAACTTTCCCGTTCGTTTTTACCCGACCCTGACACCAAATAATCTGTAATTCCACCGCTGATGAGCCTTGCAGCCCGTAACATCACAAAAACCTTCGGTCAGCTTCAGGTGCTCGACAATCTGTCGTTCGACTTCCCCTCGGGCTGTATACTCGGTCTGCTGGGTAACAACGGAGCCGGCAAGTCCACGCTCATCAACATCATGTGCGACCTGATTCGCCCGGACAGCGGAGAGGTTATCATAAACGGTGAAAAGTTCGAAACCCACTCGCTTGAAATCCGAAGCAAAATGGGCGTACTTCCGGAAACCGGCCTGCTCAACACCGACCTCAGCGGAAAGGAGCAGCTGGAGTTCGCAGCGCTTCTCTACGGCATCAAGCCGTCTGATATTGGCGAGCAGCTGGACACCATGCTGAACTACTTTTTCGATGACCTCAGCCTTCTTTCGCGGCGCTGCGGCACCTATTCCACAGGTATGCGGAAGAAGCTTGGACTCATCCTTGCCTTTCTTCACAAACCTACCGTTGCGCTTCTGGATGAACCTTTTTCAGGGCTGGATCCGGCCTCGGCTCGTTTGGTCATTAACTTTCTGAAATCGTATCAGCGGGAAGACCGCTCGATTCTTATTTCTTCGCATAATCTGAGCTACGTGCAGCAGATTTCCACCCATATTGCAGTGCTTCATGAAGGCACTTTCCCGTTTATGGGCACGCACGAAGACTTCACCGAAGACGGGCGCAATCAGCTCGAAAACTCCCTGTTTGAGCTGATTATGCCAAACGAAAAAGACACCAACGACCTCAAGCGGGTGCTGGCCTGATATCATGGAGTCCATCGCCAGAAATAAGCCATCGCTGTACAGACTAACCATTTTTGTACTTCGAACACGCCTTCGCCTTATAATCTCGGGAACCGACAATACCGCGCTGAACATAGGCCGCATTTTGCTCATTATCGGGCTTATTTTCTATTCTATTGCCTCAGCTGCCATACTGCTTGTTTCCGATGATGCCCAGCGCTCGCTGTACTACGTGCTCATTATGTCGAGCATCCCGGCCATCATAATAAGCAGCGGCGTTTTCCCTGTGCTGAAGCTGCCATCCAGCGTAGTGCCCGGTTATGCGCCCCTGCCCGGCAAACAGGTCGGCATGCTGAACCTGATCTATAATCTTTTCCGGCCCGGCACGCTTTACGGCCTCATTTTTCTTGGCGTTACATCCAGCCTCACCTATTCGCAGGGTCCGTGGCTTTTCATAGATGGACTGATGCTCATTATCGCAACATCAGCGCTCGACTTCGCCGTTAAACAAACCGTACTTGCTGCACAAACCCACGGAATACGCGGCTTAAAACTGCTCATCGCTGCTGGTGCTGTAAACTCGGTCGGGCTCGGACTGTATTTTGTGATGTACTTTTTCGAGATGCTCACCAGTCCGCTCATTTATTCGATGTATCTGCTGCTGTTTACCATCAGCTGCGTAATTTATTATACATACACCGTTGAGCTCACGGAAACAGCCAGTACAACCAGCATTTTTTCCAACGACTCGGTGGGCTCCAAGTCCATTGGCTCGGTTAGTGCCGCCAGCCGTCTGGCATATACTCGCAAGCATTCGACCAAGCCGATGTACCTGCTCATACCGGCATTCAATTTGATAATCGGACTCTACATCTACTTCCTGGCCGAGGAAACCATGTCGGAAGTATTTGCCCTTATGCTTGCGTTTCCGCTGCTTCCCTTTACCTATGTTCATAACAACTTCTGGGGTTTTTTCCGGGAGACATGGCTGGCCGTTCGTCTTAGCCCGGCCGGACGGAAAACCAAATGGAGAATTTTCCTCGGTGCCGTCTGGATGCCGCTCCTGCTCGATGCCGTCAGCTCGCTGGGAGCCCTGATTTACAGCGGTCAGTTTCGCCTGTATCACGTCGGGATATATCTGTTGCTCATACCGCCGGTTATGCTTCTGAGCTACTGGTCGAGCCTGCGTTTTCCACGCAAGGTAAACGCTCTCATCGCCATCAATCAAATGACCACCTTCCGGAACAACACCTCCGGAATCAGCTCTTTTGTAATTGTGCTCTTCTGCTACTTCATCAGCTTTCTGATGGTGCTTGGAAGCTACGGCATTGCAATTACTGCTGCAGTTTTAGTTTGCTCACTCACCGCATGGCAAATCCAAAAGTGCGAAGTTAACAGCCATTACAAGCTGCAGGCCGAATTCTATAAGTAGATATCTTTGCAGGGTGATGCTTTTCGGGGCCTCAACTGCTAAACGTCTGTGCAAACCTCAGGAAAACCGCTCCAGATACTCCTGAGCCATGGCATATTGAGCACTCTCAGTTCCGTTGAAGGTTTCGTAATGTTCAGCCGAACGCAGTATGTACTCTCTTGCGCTGTCGTGATTACCTTCATAAAACAAAATCCGCCCCAGGTTAAACTCGTGATCCGCAACCATAGCGGGCGACGGGTTATCACGCATAAACAGCGACTCCAGTGCCTCGTTTGTGATGACGCGGGCCTCATCTAGCCTTCCCTGATTTAACATGAGATCGGCCAACGTTTTCCGGGGAATAGCGTGCGTCGGATGGTCCGGCGAACGCACCTCACCGATCAGGCGAATCGATTTCCGGTAGTAGTATTCGGCCCTTTCCTCATCACCCAGCCCCTCCAGATGCCTGCCCTTCGAATGATAGGCTGTGTGCAGGTACGGATGATTGGGAGCCACGTTAGCGAGCATCACATCGATTCCGTTCGTAATGATTTCGAGGCCGGTTTCGAAGTCTTCCATGCGGTGCAGGGTGTTGGCGAGCGTCATGCTGGTGATGCCAACGTTCAGGTGCGTTTCGCCGTAAATCTGCTGGTAGCCCTCATAACTTTTGCGCAGCATTTCGTAGCCTTCCTCCACGTAGCCACTGTTTGCGAGAAGCAGACCAAAGTTGTTATAGGTCGTAACCAATGAGTGATTATTTAGGGTCATCGTGGCTTCTTTGTGCACCATCACCTCCCGGTAAATTTCGATGGCCTCTTCGGTATGACCACCAAAGCCGAGTGCGCTCGCCCTGTCGGCCAGCGCATCCAGATAATCCTGATGCTCCTCGCCAACCAGCACCAGCTGCACATCGGCCGATTTACCATAGCTCTCGGCGGCCTTATCCCACGACTGAAGCGACATATAGTACATGCCGAACGCCCAGTGCGAACGCGCAACGCTGCGGTGATTTTCGCCAAAAGCCGCCCTTTGAATCGCAAGCGCCCGCTCAAACTGGTCTTTAGGATCGTTCTCGCCCGGAATAAACCTAAGGTTAATCATGCCCCGGTGGTGCAGGGCTTCGGCAATATCGGGGTGATCCGGAGGAAGCATTTCTTCCCGCAGATTCAGGGCTTTTTCGAACGCTTCAAGCGCTTTGGGATAATCGCCAATGGCTTCCCAGGCACGGCCCATCTCCATGTACATTGCCGTGGCCATTTCCGGCTGATTGAGCATCAGATCATCGGCTTTCGACATGCCCTCCGCAAGAAGATCGGCAGCTGTGAGGGTTTCACCATGCATCATCTGTGGATTTGCGGCCTGGAAGGTTTCAATCAGAAATCCGGATACCTGTTCGGCCCGCAGCGCCTGTGCTTCCGCCTGATCCCGTTCGCGCTGCAGTTCCGAAGTATGATAAAAAACAGCCCCGGCCAAAAACAGCACTCCGAAAAGCGAAGCTGCAACCGAAACGGAGTTGCGTTTTACGAACTTCCTGCTGCGATATAGAAAACTGCTTTTTCTGGCAATTACCGGCTCATTACGCAGGTAACGGCGAATATCATCGGCGAAAGCGCGGAGCGAATCGTAGCGCTCAGCAGGCTCTTTAGCCATAGCTTTCAGGATGATGTTATCCAGATCGCCTCGCAGCTCTTTTACAAGGCGCGTGAGCTCTTCGTTTGTGATGCCGGCACCAACGGCAGCTTTCTTCTGAATCCGCGTGCTTGGTTTTTCAGCCCGCTCGCTTTTCAGCTTTTGATGCGCATCAGACAAGCCGGAGTCGGCCAGCGAATACGGGAGCTCACCGCTAAGCAGTTGATAGAGAATCACGCCCAGGCTGTACACATCCGTACCGGTGTTCACAGCCGCGTTTTCCAGCTGTTCGGGCGCAGCGTAGGCCATGGAAACAAAGTTGCTGCCCGTGCGCGTGAGTTCAGAGATCTCATCATCCATCACCTTTGCCACTCCGAAATCGAGCAGCTTCACCTTTCCTTCTTTTGTCACAAAGATGTTGGATGGCTTCAGGTCACGATGCACAATCAGGTTCTGGTGGGCAAAATACACGGTTTCACACACATCAATAAATAAATTCAGCCGCTCCTTAACCGAAAGCTTGTTCTCTTCGCAGTATTCGGTGATGGTCGTGCCGTCTACGAACTCCATGATCAGAAACGGCACACCGTGTTCGTCGTGACCGGCATCATAAATACGGGCGATATTTTCGTGCTGAATCATCGCCATAATTTTCTGTTCCCGGGTGAAGCGCTCAAGAATCTCGCCCGTCTCCATGCCGCTTCGAACGTACTTGAGAGCCACCTTTTGCTCGAATGCTCCGTCGGCCCGTTCGGCCAGATACACCATGCCCATGCCGCCCATACCCAGCTGTTCAACCAGCTGATACGGTCCGACTTTCTTGCCCTTCATCTTGCGCGTAAACTCGTTTTTGGCATCATCATACCAATCCTGAACAAAGTCGGTTGCCTTACGTGCGGCGGGCTGCTCCATAAAGCTGTCGGATTCGTCCATGGCATCCATCAGTTTTTCCACTTCCAGATACAGAGGTGTGCCGGTTTCAGCAAGCTCGTTCAGCTTTTCCGGACGCCGGGATTCGGGCAGTTCCAGCAGGATGTCCAGGATTTTTTCGACATCATCCCAGCTGTGGTTGTTTTGATCCATGATGCGTTAATTCGGTGCTTAACTTTTTACGGGGTGATGGCCTGTCCGGCGCATCAATTTACTTACTCTGTTCTTTCAGGTAGGTGTACAGCCAGGCGCGTGCTTTAATCCAGTCGCGATGGATGGTGCTTCGTGATGAGTCCATCAGCTCGGCGATTTCTTCTATAGGAAGGCCCGCAAAAAAGCGAAGGTCTACCACTTCAGCAAGGCGCTCATCAACCTTGCGAAGCTCCTCGAGGCCGTCGTTAATTTCGATCAGCTCTTCGGCCTGCATGCTGCTTTTCATGATGTCCTCATTCAGCGTGAGGTGAGAAACGTCTCCCCCCCGCTTCTTGGCCATTTTCTTGCGCGCGTAGTCTATCAGAATCTGACGCATGGCGCGTGCGGAAATTCCGAAAAAATGGCGTCTGTCCTGCCAGTCGATAGTAGACTGATCGATAAGTTTTATAAAAGATTCGTGCACCAGATCGGTTTTCCCGAGCGTATGCATGCCGCTTTCGCGATTTAGTTCACGAATTGCGATGTTGCGGAGATGGTCGTAAACCAGTCCATAAAGCTTTTGATAAGCTTCTTTATCTCCGTCTTTAATACTAATTAGCTGCCGCGTGATCTCTCCGCGGTGTTCTGCGCCATTGTCCATAACCATAACCAAAGCTTAGCAGGTAATTTTGCTCAACTCATTTTACATTGTTGAAAAAATTAATATACAATAATATTCCTTAATTGAATAACATACGAGGGCAGTTATATCTGTGATTTTACTGAGAAATAATACTGCCTTTTACTGATTCATATCTGAGTCAAAAACCGGCAAAATCCTAAGAGCAAACACCATTGAAACCGCTATAAACACAAGCGCTCCGATAATCATGCTGGAAAACTCCACGCCGGCATCAAGCAAGTTTCCCATTACAATCGGAGCGGCCGCGGTTGAAAACACCATCACAGAAACCAGGGTTGAGCGTATGGCCCCAAGGTGAAGTACTCCGTAAACTTCGGCGAACATGGCGGTCTTGGCATTCGCGCTGATGCCCTCCGTTACCCCGAGCAGCATCATATAAACCATGGCAAAGGCCGGATGCGTGCCGTACAAGAGCGCAATGAATCCAAAAGCCATAGGAATCAGCATAAATGGATACACTCTGCGGGCGGAAATTTTGTCAATCAGCGGGCCGGAAATAAGTGAGAACACCACCTTGGCCGCGGCAAAACCCACAAAACAGGTTGCCAGCCACTCCACGCTCCAGCCCTTATATTCGGCCAGCGGAACCTGATAAAGGAAGAAACCCGTCATCATAATAGGTGAAACGAGCCCGTTCGGGATGATAAAATAAAACCGGGAATCGCGCAGCATCTCGCCTCGCGTCCAGGAGCGTTTTCGAATGATTCCGCTTTCGGCTTCTGATTTCTTTTCCTGCTCATCCCGTGCGGCTACTTCTGCACCGTAGCGTCGCTCCTGATTTCTGAGCAGGTACGGGATGAGCACAAAACCTGCTAACAGCACAAAAGCGGCGATGAGGAGATACGTATTTCTCCAGCCCGCATAACCGATAATCAGCGCCACGCTTACGGGAAGGATGGCTTCACCCAGCGGATGGCCCAGCGACGCGATGCTTAGCGCCTTGCCGCGCACGTGATCGAAATAGCGCGCCATGGTCGTCTGTGAAATATGACTCATCAGCGCCTGCCCCGTGTGGCGAACGCCCAGAATCCCGACGAAGAGCATCACCAGGCCGTAGGAGAATGAAATCGTTGCGGCAGAGACGGCCATCACCAGAACGGCGGCCAGGGTGTAGCGCTTCAGGTTGTAGCGGTCGATGAGGGCGCCAATCCACGGAAGCAGGAAAGCCGATGTTAGGGTTGCGGCCGAATAGAAAGTCCCGAACCCTCCGCTCGAAAGCGAGAACTCCTCCTGAAACGCCGGCAAAAACAGCGAAAACAGAAACGTCTGACCAAAGCCGGAGAAAAATGTAAGCAGCACCCCAAACAGCAGCAGGCGCGCATTGTCCTTAAAAAATTCATAAAAACTCATGCGCGGAAAGATACGGTTTTAGGCTCTTCTTTCTACCTGAAGAAAGTCCGGAATGTCTTAAAAATCTCAGAGGCATTTTAAGACCGTTTGGCTGCGCTTCGCTCCGCGTTTAGGCCGGTTCGCTCCGCTCACTGCGGCAGTTTCGGGTTTGGGGTTCAATTCCCTATTTCGCATATCAGATATTGCATATCCTTCGCGTCCCAACCTAATTCACAATTCACCATTCACCATTCACAATTCTGAGCGCCGCGACCGATACTCAACGACACGGTAATAGTTCGTCGGGTAAATTCCGGCCTGAAGCAGCATGGGCCGCAAAGTAAATCGTACGTTGAGGATTTCGGGCTGACCGTCTTCTCCCATCTGGAACCAGACGAATTTTTCGCGCTGAGCGGGATTTCTCCATACGGCGCGGAAGGTATCATAATGCCAGTGCTCGAGATCAGCAATCTGGGTTTCGTCGTCCCAGAAATGAAGCTCGAGC
>Ga0207421_10003481_pt1 | contig 18743 bp, 6 predicted proteins | sample SodLakKL_010_SED_4_FD_187542 | JGI IMG/M metagenome (GOLD analysis project Ga0207421, IMG submission 187542) | Alkaline sediment microbial communities from Lake Tanatar, Kulunda Steppe, Russia - 8KL_010_SED (SPAdes) (version 2) | ecosystem: Environmental > Aquatic > Non-marine Saline and... | reverse complement strand
ACCGACTACGGGTATAGGAGTATAACTGGGCTGGTTCATCCGTTTGAGCTAAGCAAGGCAAGCTATCAGGAACTGAAAGCTGTTCCGGGGATAGGTGAAGGACGTGCCGCCGAAATCTTCAAAGAGAAACCAACCGAAAGAAGGAAGTTGGAGGATGTAATAGGTGACAAGGAAGAAGTGGAAAAAATTATGACGTACACTGAACTTTAAAGAGGTCTCCGAAGGGCCTTGCGGTTCCAAAAACATTTTATACCATACAAATGTTAACTTATTAAGAAAATGCCCCCAGAATTTTTCTCCGTAGACATGAAGAACAGTAAAAGAAGTGTGTTAATTGTAGTCCTACTAGCCACGTTATTCCTCCTATCATTTGAAATGCTTTACGCTGCCGAGCCTGGAACAGGCGACTACGAGTGGTACAACACTACATGGAGGCATAGGGTTGGTTTAGAAATTGAGATGAACGAGGAAACGAAGGACTGGCCTGTAGAGTACGAAATCAACTTCACTGAGCTACTGGAGCAGGAGAACGCTTCAGGTACCTTCGACGAGAACTCTATCCGTGTCATGGAGTACAGTGAAAAAGGTGAAATTCTCACAGAGGTTCCATCGCAGTTTTCCGAGGGCGATGAATTTGAAAAAGAAACGAACGCATATGGTGAAATAATATTTCTTTTAAACGGCACAAACCCTGAAGAATCAACGCGCAACTTCTATATATACTACGACATTGAGGAAAACGGCTTGAAAGAAGCTCCCCAGTACGAGGAAAACATAAGCTACGATTACGATGAAGGGGAAGGTGAAATAAATGTGACTACTGAGGAGTTTGAATACCTTCTGGATACAGAAAGAGGTGACCACACTTCAGGAATCCACAGGATAGAAGAGGATGAACGGGATGAAAATATTATTTATTCAGAGGAGGATGAAAGGACAGCTGAATATATAGAATACAGCAATGGAACAGACATGTTTACGTTCAAACCGGATGAAATAAACTTCGAAGAAGGTCCACGAAGACTTACTATAACCCAAAAAGGGAATCCTACTTTTTACGACGGAACCCAGGAGGACTCTCTTCACTTGGAAAAGAGATACCATTTCTACTGGGGGCCTGAATACTATGACGATGACGATCTCGAAAGCCTAGGTTTTTACAAAATTGAACAGGAGATTACAAATGTCGGCGATGAGGAATACACTCTAAAGTCCACTCCTCTCGGAGCCGTTAGGTGGGACCTAAACAGAACTCTCCATGATCCCGAAGATCAAATCAGTTATACAGATGACTATTCAAATTACACCGATCCCTACTCATGGATAGCTGGACGTAGTAGTGATTCATACAGATATCAAGGTCTGATAAACCTCCCCGGAAGCAACGAAAATTACAACGCAAATGCAAACGTTACAGAGGAAAACAATATAGAAACTATAGGTACCAACCTATCGGAGGTAAATCTCGAGACAGGAGAAACATTAGAGCATTCGACATTTCAAGGAAGTGGTATGGCTGTAGGTTTCGGTCACTTCATGGATATCAAGAACGTCTTTATGAACAGTCCAACTATAGAAGAACATGAACCTGAATCCTACTATGCAGAACTGGATACCTGGACAAGTAAACAAATATACAACAGAGACGAAGACATCGAAGTTATAGCAAATATCACCGAAGATCCATACAATCTGAACGAATCTATGGTAGCAGCACTTGATAAAAATACGACAGAGTCGGATGAAAACGTTACCCTGGATCTTGAAAAAAACAAAACCGGTTACTGGACAGGAACCTACAGCTCACACGAGGACTCAAATATAGGGACATGGGATTTTAATGCTACTGTATATACGGAAGATGATGAAGAGCTTGGATCGAATGCAAGCAGTTTCACAGTCACCGATGAACTATTTACAAATTTAACCTTGGAGGAAGACGTGATACCGGAAGGGGAGCCTGTCAAAGGAAATTTAACCGTCAAAAACTACAGGCAGGACGAAAACATCAGTGGCGCTGAAGTAGACTGCTACTATAACTCTGAAACAGTGGAAAACATCAGCGAAGTGGAACCGGGCCTTTACAGCCTTAACTTTACTGCCCCAGACATAGGGGAATACGAACTCGTGTGTAATGCAAGCAAAACAGGAAACACTGGCGAAGATGAGGAAAATTTCGAAACAGAGGTTGCCGAGGTAGATCTCGATACAACAACAGAACCACCCGAAGAGACAATCGAAGATATAACATACGAAGAAGGGAGTGATTTTGATTTCTCAGTAAACATCACAAATCCGGACGAAGGTGTGGCTTACTCCACAAACATCTCTCTAAACATCTCAGAGAACCTTACACTTGATTCCGAATTTGACGATGATTGTGGCGACATAGAAGCCGGTGAATACTGTCTAAGACCTTTCACAGCTGAAATTCCAAATGCCACAGAGCCAGGCAACTACATCGTAAATGTAACTACTGAGTGGACCAATCCAATAGGAACAGAAGGTTCAGACGAGGAACAGCTTCCAATAGAAGTACTAGAAAACCCACAGGTCAGGATAGACGAGGATGAGATAAGCCAGACTTTGGCAGGTGGTTTCACTACATATATTGACAATTTCACCGCTGAGTCCTTCGGTAACTACAACCTCACCAACGTCAGCTTTGAGTGTCAGGAAGGCGATTTATGCGAGGAGTTTAACTTCAGCTACAACCCGGAAAACATAACAAATCTGGAGCCAGACGAAAACGAGACTGTGGAAGTGACTGCAGTAGAAGTACCCAAAGACATAGATCCCGGTACCTACGAAGGTACTATAAACGCTTCGACCAACGAGACCTACGACACCTTGGATGTAACCATCGAAGTCATAGGTGAAACGGAGGTAGAAACAGAAACAGTTCCCCCTGAGAGAATAACCGCTGACAGCGTAACACTACATGACAGTCAAACGGTTGATTTCGAAATTAATTCGACAAATATAGGCGACGCGTTCGCCTTCAATATAACACAGAACACGGATTCTGAAGAAGGCTGGGATACGAGCGGGGAAGAAAGCCACGACAACCTGAATGTATCCGAAAGTCTTGTAAACGAATTCACAACAACTGTCCCCGAAAACACTACTCCTGGAAACTACAGCCTGACCTCTTACACGGACTGGGACGATCCTGATGGAACCTCAAAGAGCTCTTACTCTGACATAGAGGTAGAAGTGAAGAAAAATCCTGTGCAGAACGTTCCTGAAGACTACTTTGAAGAAGAAATTTCACCCGACGAGACAGAAGAAATCGGAAGCTTCGAGGTCGAGTCCATAGGTAATTACAACCTCACCAACGTCAGCTTTGAGTGTCAGGAAGGTGAGGCCTGCGACGAACTTGAAGCTAACTTCACGCCAGAAAACATCTCGAACATCGGAGTAAATGACTCTGAAGCAGTTAGTATCAATGTCAGCGTACCCGAAGGTCATCCAGCGGGTGAGTATACAGGTGACATAAACGTTTCAAGCTCCGGTGGGTACGATTTAATTGAAATAAATATCACTGTTCTATCTACGGCATCATGGAATCTTATCCCGGATGAATGCCGCGGTGCAAGCGATCCAGACGTCGGAACCCTCTGTTCTCCCGTAATAGAAAACACAGGAAACATAGAGTTAGATATGTCAATAGAACCAGAAGAAGCAAATAAAACCGAAGTAAATATGACTGACTTCGAGGTCGGTATAGATGAATCAAAGAGCTTCGACCTGGATTACAACGTCACAGAAGACCCCGGAAGTACACACCGCGCACTCTACAACGTCTCCACTGAGGAAGAATCAGAGCCTTACACCACCCGCCAACTAAACGTTACAGTTTATCCTTCAAACCCACCAACCCTCGAAGCATGGGCAAATCCACAGGAGATACTTCAAGGTGAGGAAACTGAAATAGTAGCAAACGTAACCCCTGAAACGGAGTTCAATATAACAGAAGTCAATGTTACCGTAACCGATCCAGGCGATGATTCGACTACAAGTATAGCGGAGCTTGTAGAGAGAAAGAATAACTACAGCCTTTGGAATATATCCTATCCCGAGGACTTTGAAGACGCAGCGACTGATTTGAGAGGACTCTACAATGTCAGTGTTACAGCATCCGACGAAATAGACAATATGAACACCACCTATACCAACTTCACAGCCACAGCCGTAATATACGACGAACTGATGACGCTCCGAGAGGAGAAGAACCGCTGTTACTTTACAGCGGAGGAAGATGCAGAAACCATAGTAGAATACCTGAACGACGAGTCGGTGCACCCGGAACTAGAACAGAAATTTGAGGACGAAGACGGTTGCTACCTTTTCGACTACACCTCCGTAAACACTTTAGAAGAAAACGAAAGCTGGGAGGTAAGGGTATTGGACGTACAGGACAACGAAGACTACAGGTATGATGTAAGCTATGAGGAGGGAGAGATAACTGTAAAAGAGGATATAACTGTTTACTACAACCCAGGAGAGGAAGGGAGTATATATTACAGCCTAACAGACGAGGTAGGCGACGGTATAGACGGGGCAGATGTAAACTTTTCGGTTGTGGATCCTGAAGGATACGAACTCATGTCCGAACAGGGCGTGACTGACTACGAGGGCTCTATAAGTCCACATGACCTAACCTTTGAACTGACGGACGACGTATGGCCTGGGGTCTACGACATAACTGCTGACGCTTCCTGGGAAGACCCGGATGTAGACAGGGACGTCGAGATAGACAGCCATGGAAGATTCGCTGTAACCGGTAACTTTGATATAAACTGGAACCTCGGCGGGGTGTGGTTCAACGGGACAAACAGAACAGTTTGGACCCTCATCGAAAGGAACGATGAACCAAGAGATATAGACGACATGAACCTTACTCTTTACCATCCCAACGGAACCGTCTTCAGTAGATCAAACCTGGAGGACTTCGAACGTCAACAAAAGGGAATTTATAAAACAGACAAGTGGATACCCAACGAAACTGAGTTTGGAACCTACTGGGGAGAACTTGAGGTCAGGGAAGGTGAATCAAAGGGAGCAAAGTATGACTCGTTCCGGGTAAGACAGGAAGGGGATCTCATATTTGTCAACTTCGACGTGAACATGAGTCTACATGATCACGAGGTTCCACAAGGCGAATACCTATACTTTGATTTATCAATAACAAGAATGGAAGGCGAGGATGTAGACGCGGAGGTCAGTTACTGGGTTGAGGACGACGATGGAGATGAATACTACTATGCCTCGGAGATGCTGTTGACTCCGGTAAATCAGACCATCGATCTTTCGAGAAACGTCTACATATACCAGGATCAGCCCACGGAGAACTACACAGCATATGTTGAGGTAGACCCTCTTGACGGCACCGAATCTTTTACTGCATCAGAGACATTCAAGGTCGTCGAAGGTGAGGAGGAAGAGGATCCTGACATTATCTGGGAAGAAGAAGTTGAGCAGGTCACACGTCCTGTAGATGAAGAGCCCGAGGAAGAAGTAATTGAAATGTCTATAATAGATGCCCCGCAGTTCATTAACCTCGTGAGGGGCGAAGAAGCATATAAGTCAATAATGGTAGCAAACTTCGGTGATAAGCCACTGCAAAATACAAGCCTCAGCATTATGGGAATTCCACCTGACTGGTTCGAGATTTCACCTGATGAAGTAGAGATTCCAGTACATGAAACTGAAACGTTCTCTGCCAGGATACAGGTCCCCGAGGACGGAACTCTGGATAACGACGAAGCAACGTTCTTAGTGACTTCCAAGGAGGAGGAAGTTAGTAAGGCAGTGGATATACAGATAGCTGAATCCCTCGAGGAAAAAATTCAGATGGATATAGAAAACGTAACCCAGATGCTGAAGCAAGTGAGGAAGGAGGGATACGAAGCAGAGGAGAAGGGAATAGACGTTTCTTCAGTGATGGAGCTACTGGATGAAGCAGAAAGTAAGGTGGAGGAAGCGGAACAACAGCTTGAAGACGGTGAAACGGATGAGGCTCTTCAAAGTATAAACGAAGCAGAAGGTCTGATAAGAGAGGCAAGTAGAATACTTGAAACTTTGGAAGAGCCGGAAAGAGAGATATGGAGATTCTTACCAGCTGTGCTTATAGGACTTGGTATACTTGGGCTAATACTGGTGGTTTCCTACCTCATAAAGGTCAGACACTACAGACCTGGTTCGGGCATAAAGGACAAGATCTCTGGGGTCATGACTGAGATGAAAAAGAAGAAGATTAAGGAGAAGGAAGAACTTAAGGAGGAGAAAGAGAAGGCGAAGAGATTGATAAGACTGATAGAGGCAGAGCATGAAGAAGGGATAATGGACGACGAAACCTATGAGAACCTTAAACAGTCAGCAAACGAAAAAATAGAAAGAATAAACAGGAAGCTGGACGAGTAGTTTAAACTATCAAAGTACAGTTATACCTTGATATAAATACCTGAAAGTACTTTCCAATCCATTCCTGACGAATTAAGTATGCATGGCACCTCTCCGTACAAATCAAAAATATAAAAGGTACTAAACCAAAGTTAAAACAATGCCAAAAGACCTCGAAGGAAGGATTCTCGAAGAGCTTAAGAGAGACCCCGCTACCGTCGATGATCTAAGCCAAGAAGTTGATTCAACAAAGTCAAGGATAGTAGATGCCTTAGAACTTCTGAGAGAAAAACATGAAATAAGGACATACAAGATAGGTAGATCAACAGTCTGTATGATAAACGAAGACAGTGAAAGTATTGAAGACAAGCCCTCAGAAGAGGAAGGATCAGATGAAGAAAGGACGGGTGGAATAGACTACGAAAGTAGCTTGGAGAACGAAAGACCTAAAACAATAGGCATAGTATCCGGAAAGGGCGGCGTCGGAAAGACAGCCGTAACTGTAAACCTTGGCGCTGCTTTACTTGAACAGGACGAAAAGACTATAGTGATGGACGCAGATACCGAGATGTCTAATCTAGGCCTGCATCTTGGAATGTATACATACCCCAACCCACTTGAAGAGGTTGTGAAAAAGGACGTTCATATAATGTCGGCCATGCATGTTGACAAAGAATCCGGACTGCGTGTCCTACCCACATCCCTTTCTGCTGATCCAGTAAACGAAGACGTGCACAAGGCCCTGGGGATGATACCGGATGATTATACGGTTTTAATAGATTCACCACCGGGTTATAAGCGACCTATCGAAAGGGTTATGAAGGTATCCGACGAACTAATATTTGTCACAGCTCCAGAAATACCCGCAGTGACAGACACATTCAAGCTTTCCGAGGAGGCCAGAAAAATGGACAAAAGGGTAATCGGCGCAGTAGTAAACATGTACTCCAGTCCCAAGCAACATCTCTCCGCAGATGAAGTAAGTGAAGCACTTGAAATGCCTGTAATCGGTACGGTGGAAAAGACGGATTTGATACAGAAAAGTATATTTGAAGGAACTCCTGTGGTGACACATAAACCCTACGCTTCTGTATCACGGTCCTTCAAGAAGATAGCATCTGATATATCCGGAAAGGAGTACAAAGAGTCCTTTATTGAAAGGCTTAGAGGTGTTATATCTTGAAGAAGTTTTTCAAGGTGATGGTATTTTCGACTTTTTTCTTTGTCCTTCTGACAGGAACTGTAAGCGCCGTCAGTATAAGCAACCTAGAGCTGGAGAAAAATGAGTACACACCGGAGGAAACAGTAGAGGGTTCTGGAAGGGTAGTAGATGATGAAGGCCTTGGTGTAGAAGGTGCGTATATATCCGCAGTAATCGACGACGAAACAAAGGACATTACGGAAACAGATGAAATGGGTTATTTCTCGTTCAGTTTCGAAGCTCCATGGGAAGAGGGAAGATATAAGCTGGAGGTCCTAACGTCCAAGGAAGACTTTAGATCGGACAAAGAGGAGGTATACTTCGACGTAAACTGGGAACCATCCTTAAGTGTAGTTATACCTAGCGTAACCTATATTGAAAGAGGCGGAAGGGAAGAAATACCAGTATACATAAAGAACGATGGCCCTGTTGAGATAAACGACCTGGAGATATCAACGGAAGAAATTCCGTTTGAAAGTAATGTAACTATCCAGGATACATTTCTTTCTTCTGGTGAAATAATTGAACCCGGGCTGAATATCAGGGTCCCGGAAGACTCGGATACAGGTATATCACAGTCTGAACTAACCATAAAGTACAACGGCAAGGAGGAGAAGGAATCTTTTGCGGTCCATGTAAGAGGTCAAGCAGAAACAGAATCAGTTACAGGTCAAGTAATAAGAGGTGTTTCAGGTAGTTTACCGTCAATAACAGGACTAAACATCGGATCGCCTACCTTCCTAGGGAAGATACTGCCATCGTTTTTTGTTGCCTTCGTTATAATATTCATATACCTAACTAAAGGTATACCAAGATCCAAGAAAGAAACAGAGGCAGGAAGTAAAGCAAAGGATTCAAAGGAAGAATTCAAACCGGTTGACGGAGTAAAGAGAGACCAGGTAGTTAGGAGGCTTTCTTTCATAAAGAATGAAGCAAAGAAAGGAAGTTAAATTCCTAGTATATCGAATATCTTATCTATAAAGGACTCTCCCGGACCTTTCTTTAAGTAAGGCATATTTGAGTTAGGGTTTTCTTCAACGGTATAACCACTAGGAAGAGATGGAACAGCACCCTCCGGATCCTTTGAGAAATAGTAAAAGGTTCTATCTCCTTGCTCGTCCTTGTGAAGCCAGAACTTCTCTCCTTCTTTGTTTTCATAAACAAATGTTCCAAAAAGACCCATATTAAAACCTATATATACTAAATATCCAGTTCTTCCTTAAGCTCCTCTATTTCCTTGTCTCTTTCATCAACCTCATCGAGAAGCTCATCGAGGTCATCGTCCTCATCATCGGATTTCTCTGCTCCTTTAGCTTTACTTGATTCTTTACTTTTAGTTTCGTCCCTATCCGGGGTTACATCCCCCTCTTCCTTCTTCTCGGATTTATCGTCTTTGGCCTCCTCAATACCCTCAGAAGCCTCCACAACCTGCGTTTCTTCCGTTTCCGGGACCTTGCTTGTTTCATCCTTGTCCTGTGTTTCTTCCTTTGGTTCCTCGATAACAGGCTTTTCTTCTTTCGATTCCTTATCTCCTTCATCCTTTATTTGAGTCCTTCCCTCGGATTCCGATTCTCCGGATTCGTCCTTCTCAACCTTTTCTTCCTCCTCCGACTCTTCTCCGGCTTCATCCTTCTGAGACTCGGGTTCCTCCGAGGATTCTTCTTCCTTGTCTGTATCGGATACAGGCTCTTCCTTTGTTTCTTTCTCCTTTTCCTCCTTCAAATCCTCCTCGCCTTCTTTATCTGCTGCCTCCTCTTTCATATCCTTTTCCTTGGTCTCTTCCGTTTCTTCTTCTGATTTCTCCTTTTCTACCCCTCCCTTCTCCTTAGATTCAGGCTCCTCCTCCGACTCTTCTCCGGCTTCATCCTTCTGAGACTCGGATTCCTCCGAGGATTCTTCTTCCTTGTCTGTATCGGATACAGGCTCTTCCTTTGTTTCTTTCTCCTTTTCCTTTCCACTGTCCGCCTCCTCTTCCTTAACAAGTGGCTCTTCACCACCGAGCTTTTTTTCGGCCTCCTCGGAAAGAAGCTTTTTTATTTCCTTCTGCTTATCCTTGACCTGATCCTTTAAACCTGATATCTCCTTTTTAAGGTCGAAATATTCGTCGCTTATCTCGTCGAACTCAGATACAATCCTCTCGCCCCTTTCCATTAAAGTATAATCTATAGTAGATCTCCCCTGGCTCTCACCGACAACCTTTTTTATAAGATTTAGATCCAATCCCTCCTTCAGTCGCTTGGAAAGGGTGTTGGGACTGACAGTAACCGTGGAGGAGTTCTTGAGGTCGTTAAAGGATCTATTACCCACTCCAAGCTCAAATAGGATGCTTAAGGCACCCTTCCTCGTGATGTACTCTCCGAGGTCAATATCATCAGCCATGCTTCCACCTTGAGAACATTATGTTATTATAGGCATGTGTTTAAATAACTTTGAAAAATGCGACCATATTAACAATTTCAAACGGTTTTTAGGTCAGTACAGCTATACCAATACAGCCATTTTTAAGTGATATCGAAAAATACGCCATAATAACGATTTCAAACGGTTTTTACGGTTAATACACCTATACCAATTATTTTTTTATAGCTATTACACGTGTATTTACTTACTTTTGATGCGTTTTACCCCGTTTTTTGACCGAAAAATTGAGGACTGTTATACGTATACCAGAACCGAATTTCTGTAGGTTTCAGAGCCTATAATATAAGCCCACAGTACCCTATTTTACCCTTTGTTATGTATCAAATAACATAGCAAATTAACGATTTTCGACCGACCCCGAAAAAAACGAAGAGTTTAGTTTTCTCCTATCTGAGCCCCTCTCAGAGGGAAATATGACCAATTCCCTATTTACTCCTCTGAGCGACCAGCTGAAATATATTTTTAAAAATATATAAGCCTTGATTATAGACATGGAAGACTTAATCAGATTCTACCTCCTGCAAAAGCCAAGAAACGTAAGTGACATCATACGTGATCTTACCGAAAAAGAACTCAGTGGGGATTCGGACAAAAGAAGGGGCCAAATACCACGTATAGCGGGGAACTGGTTCAGAGAAAACAGTGGCTATATATGGAAACTCAAGAACAGAGGCCATATAAAGGACTCGGGAAGGCAGTACGTTATAAACAGAGATACGCTGATCGATGATTTTATAAAGGATATGAAGCTTGAGGCCTGTTTCAATGATTACGATGTAAAGGGTGACAGGGCAGAACTAGAGGATGCCTACGAAAGCCTGATGGAGGACGTAGAGTTCGGAGAATACAAAAAAAAGCTGATGGAAAGACTGTTCTCGGGTAGCACAATGGCAGATATATTCGAATTCGAAAAATGGGAAGGTATACTGACCCAGGATATTGATTGTGACGCAAAGGTATTCACGCAAGACCTCGTTCTCAGCTTCAAAAGCTCAATTCACTTTATATTAACTTCATCTATATTTAAGTCTAGGAAAAGCACAATAGAGGACAAGATCGAGGGCGGGGAAAGCTACTTCACATGGAAAAATAGACTGGATAGGTTGAAGGAAAATGAAAGTTTTCTGAAGAGAAAAATAATTAAAAACACATTCCCAGGTAAAGAGACTGATTCGGAAGGAAGACCAAAGAACGCCCCTGCAGCGAAGCTCTTTGACGCCTTTGGTGAAAGTGGAGTAGAGCTAGACCCAAATACAGTTGAACTACTGGCAAATATGTACCTATTGTATTTTAAAGACGGCGTAGAGCTGTTTGACCAGTACTCAAAGTACGATCACAGTATAAACTTGTTTTTCAACCTCCTAGAAAGAGGATGGATGGTTGACTCGAGAAACGTCGAAAGAGACTCCAGAACAGGAAACTTCGTCGTACCTCTGAGCCATGTAAGGTCCTATCTAGACAATATAGCAGACCTGTTCCATAGGAAGGTATAACTATACCGGAATCTACTGATCTCTTTCTCGCAGTAGCTTAGGCCTCCTGTTTCTCTTCTTTTTAAGATAATAGTAGAAAGCTACCATGGATACTGCTACAGCTACAGACACGAGGAAGAATATATACACTGGGCGTACAATTGGTATATCAAGATCAAACTCCTCTGACCTTATTATGAATAACTCTCTGTAAGCCTCGTCAATAAACTCTTCTGCCTCGCTTATTTCCTCCCGGGCCTCGTCTACCTCACCTTCGTTTAAGTACTCCCTGGCCCGGTCTATACTCTCCATGGATTCATCGACCATTGAAAGCGGTCCACTTACGTCTAGATCCATTCTCTCTGAAACCCTTATCTCAGATCTGGCAGTTGTTGCAAGTGATTCTAGGCTATCCAGTCTGCTCTTAAGTTGATCTATAGTTAGATCTGGGTATACTTCAACTGAAACCTCCTTCCAGTCAGTTCTAAGCGTCTCTGATTCCAGTCTTAAGCGAATTGTCTCTTCGCCCAGTTCACGTTCCACTGCTTCTGTGTTCAAGACAAAGGTCTTTGAGCTTTCTTCCTCAATACCGAACATAACCTTAGGTGTAGGTTCTACTGTCAGGTTCTCGGACGAATCAATCTCTATAGATACCCTGTCAATCATGACCTCTCCTGTGTTCTCAATCTCTACAGGTATCAATCCACCATCGCCTTCTGAAATAGTGAACTCATCCGGAACGGTAACTTCCCAGCTCTCTTCAGGTGGTTCTGGTTCAGGTGGATCCACGTATTCTGTTCTCCTTCTTGTCCTCGTTATTTCATCAGGTGGATCTGGTTCCTCGCTGACGTATAGGAATCTATGTGTCTGAAGCTCTCTTCCACTTAATTCTGCATCAAGACCTACTATGTAAGTTCCTACCTCTTCTGGCGTATGGGTCACATTTCTCTCCTTTGATTCACCAGGCTCCAGGCTTACAGGAGGCGTAGGATAGTGATGTAGGAGGTTTCCATGAGTATCATAAACCCCAATCTCGTATTCGCCTTCCATGAGAGACTCGCCGAGGTTAACGAATTCAATGTCTATTTCTATCGATTCACCTATTGTTATATACTCATCAAACTGCAGTCTCGAGAATATGGCCTCAGTGGTATCGACTATCCTCACAAGCTGCTCGTGTATTTCTATGGGTCTGAAGATATCAATTATACTATCTATGAACTCTATATCCTGGAAGAGTCCTCTCACAAGATCTATTCTCGTATCGAACTGGTCTACAGCACCGATATTCTGGACCTGATTTCTTATCAAACCTATTCTTGCATCGAACTGATCTACAACACCGACCTCCTGTAACCAATCCCTCATTAGGCTGACCCTCTCATCGAACTGGTCAAATACTCCGAGAACCTCCTCCTGGATCTCCTCAGGCCTGAAGGTCTCAAATGTTTCTTCAATTGCCTCGATACGCTCCTCTCCAGTCCTTATAAGGAAGCCCGTAGTTTCGAGTTCATCAACAGCCATCAGTCCCTCTACCCTGTCTCTGATTAGATTCAATTGTGTATCAACTGCATCGCTGGTTCTAACTATCTGTGTTTCTACATCATCCGGAAGGAATGTTTCATAGGCAAAATCACCAAGGCCAACTTCCTGTAGGCTGTCCCTTATCAGATCCAATCTAATATCGAAACTGTCAGTAACGGCAGCTATCTGATCTTGAATCTCTTCTGGGTGGAAAGTATCAATCATCTCTTCAGGTAAAAGAACATCTTGGACGCTATCGCGCATCAAGACAACCCTAGTATCGAACTCATCGGCTAAATTTACTATCTGTTGCCTAACCTCTGTTGCTTCAAACGGTACTATTTCATAATCAAATATCTCCAATGACTGAGTTACATCCCTCGCCAATAATACCCTGCTTCCAAAGGTATCAACAGCCTGTACAATCTGGCCTTGGATCTCCTCGGGCTGGAAGACCTCAACAAAGGAATCATACAGTCCTACTTCGCTAACCCCTTCCCTGAAGAGGTAGAGCCTGGTATCGAACTCATCGTAGACCGATGTTATCTGTTCAACTGTATCCTCTGGGTAGAATATATCAACTGTTGAATCAAGGACATCTGCAGACTGAATCCTATCCCTTATGAGGTAAAGTCTTGTGTCGAACTCATCGTAGACCGCTGTTATCTGTTCAACTGTATCCTCTGGATAGAATATATCGGCTGTTGAATCAAGTAGATCAACTACCTGGACTTCAATCTGATCTGGATGGAACAGTTCTGAACTGTACTCAAATATACTTATATCATGCTCCCTGTCCCTTATCAAGGAGACACTTTCCTTTAGAACTTCCGCAAGACCGAATAGTTCTTCTTGGACTGTATCGGGGTGGAAAATCTCAGACACGTAATCAGTAACCCCGATGTTTTGAGCTCTGTCCCTTGCAAGAACCACTCTGCTCTCAAACTCGGTGATGATACCTGTATGCTCTATATAATCACGCAAGACTTGAATTCTAGTATCGAACTCATCAACTACTCCTATTGTTTCCTCGTAGAATTCATCTGCATAGAAAACTTCCGTCGTAAAGCCAAAAATGTCTAATTCTTGAACTCTTTCTCTGAGAAGGATCAGGCCTGTATCGTAGTCATCAGTAAGCACAATCTCCTGTACCTGTACCAGAACCCCCTCTACGGAATCAAACATACTTTCGACTATCTCAAATTCCTGCACGGCTGTCCTAGCCAAGCCTATTTGGGAGTCGAATCTATCCACTATCTGAAGTATCTGCTCAGTAGCTGCTTCAGGATAGAACCCATCAAAAGTATCTGTTGCCGTTTCAAAGTACTGTAGCCTGTCCCTGGTAAGATCGATTAAAGCATCGAAATCATCACTAAACCCAACCGTCTGCTCGCCCGCCTCATCAGGGTAGAAGATATCCAAAACCGAATCCGAAATCAACGAGTCCTGTGTCCTGCGTCTGATCAAGTCAATTCTGGTGTCGAACTCATCGTAGACCTCTAAAGCCTGTGTCCAGACTTCATCGGGGCGGAAGGTTTCGGTAAATTCATCTAATACTACCACCTCATTCATCCTCTCTCTGATGAGATCCACTCTTGTATCGAATTCATCGATCGCACCTGCAGCTTGTCTAATAATTTCATCGGCCTGGAATGTCTCAGTGGAATACTCGATGAATCCAACTTCTCTCAACCTAGACCTGTATAGATCTACTATTGTATCGAAGTTTTCGAAAACACCTGTAAACTGTTCCTGGATTTCCCCGGCGTGGAAACTATCAATCATCTCTTCAGGTAAAAGAACATCTTGGACACTGTCGCGCATCAATACAACCCTGGTATCGAACTCATCGGCTGCACCCATGATCTGTTCTTGGATTTCACCTGGTTCAAAGCTCGGTATCGTCTCCTGTGAAAGTCCAAAGTCCTGAAGACCATCCCTTATAACAGTTAGCCTTGTATCAAATCCATCAAAGACCGTAACTATATGTTCCACAGCTTCGCCCGGATGGAATGTTCCAATAATCTCTTTAGAAGCATCGATTCCGCTTGCCCTGTCTCTTACCAGAGCTACCCTGTCGTCGAACTCCCTGAAAATTCCTGCAACCTGTTCTACGAGGCCCTCGGGTCGGAAAACATCGGCCGCCGAATCAGTTATCAAAAGGTCTTCGACCTGCTCCCTGAATAAATCCAAACCGGTGTCGTAATCATCGTAGAGTCCTACTAACTGTTCCTGTACCATACTAGCGCCTTCTCTGTAATCGATCTCCTCTAAGAACTCAAAGATCTGACCTCTGTCTCTTATAAAGGCACCTGTTGTGTCGAACTGATCGGTGAGTTGAACATCCTGCGTTATGCCTCTAAAGAGGTTTAATGCAGGCTCGAACTGATCGGTGATTTGGATGTATTGTGTTCTGTCTCTCATTAGATCAAGGGCTGTATCAAAGTTCTGGAATGTTTCAATGCCCTGTACCCTGTCTCTGATAAGGTCAAAGGTGGTGTCGAATTCCTGTGAAGCTTCTAAATGCCGTATTCTGTCCCTTAGAACGTCGATTCTGGTGTCGAAGTCCTCAATTAGTTCGAGGTTCTGGGTCCTGTACCTTATCAAGTCCAAGGCGACTTCAAACTGTTCCTGAACGCTTACACTTTCTGTTGTATATCTGAACAGGGCAGTTAAGGTATCATAATCATCAATTAACTCCAGGTACTGTGAACGGTCTCTGATAAGAGAGACTTTGGTATCAAACTCATCGGTTACACCTAAAGCCTCCTCAACGATATCATCAGGACGGAAGATCTCTACCACGGAATCCTCTAGACCTAGGTCAAACAAGATATCTCTGGCGAGGTACAGCCTACTATCAAACTCTTCAGTTACACCGGTCAGCTGTTCCCAAACCTCTTCCGCCCTAAAGCTTTCAAACATGTTCGCAGAAGTCGTCACCTCTCCTAATCCTTCTCTGAGAAGAGAGACTGTGGTATCAAATCTACCCACTACCTCCAATACCTCATCTTGAACTTCCCCTGGATGGAAGGTGTCGGCTGTGTAACCAATAATTCCCAACTCTTGGAAGCCTTCTCTAAACATACCAATCTCTGTATCAAAGCTGTCCACAACCATTACAACCTGCTCCTGAATTTGGTCAGGATGGAAGGTATCCAAAGTGTAATCATCCAAGGTGATATCCTGGACATAATCTCTCAGAAGAGCTACTCTCGTGTCAAACTTATCCACAACTCCTATAAGCTGTTCTTCAAGGCTACGAGGTTGGAAGGTATCGATCACACTGGCCACAAAGCCTGTAGTTTGTTCCTCGACCTGGCCAGGAGCAAAGATATCAAAAACGAGATCGGAAACACCAACTTCCCCAATTCTGTCCCTTACAAGACCCACTTGACCATCAATCTCCTCGACAACTCCTACGTCCTGAACCTCTACACGGAAACCTTCGGGCATGACGAATGACTCGGTTGAAGATACAATCTCTTGGAAAGCGTCCCTGCTCAAGACAAGGTCTGTGTCGAAACTATCAGCAAAGACTACGAGTTGATCACGAATTTCTTCCGCATGGAACCTCTCAAAGAGAGACTCTATAGTTCCAATTCCCTGTGTACTGTCTCTAATAAGACCTAATCTGGTATCAAAGCTGTCCAGAACTCCTGTAACCTCATAATGAATCTCGTCAGGACGGAACCTCTCGGAAATAACCTCTGTAAACTCCACCTCCTGGAAGCCCTCCCTCGAAAGATATGCCGCTGTATCAAATTCACCGAAAATGCCTGTTATCTGATCCTGAATCCTTTCAGGACGGAATGTTTCTATCGTCTCACCTAAAAATTCTAAGTCCTGGGAGCCTTCCCTGGCAAGTTGTAACACGGAATCGAAGCGTGTCAGAGAATCGATTATCTGATTCTGTACTTCCAAGGGCCCGAAAACATCAGTACTGTAATCAAGCAGTGCAATATCCTGTAACCTGTCTCTGATGAGGCTCAATCGGGTATCAAGTTCTCTGAATGTCTCAGTAACTTGTTTCTGGATTTCGTCTGGCTGGAATACAGATTCTGGAGTTATTTCCGCAGTGACTTCGGAATACGTCTCTCTGATTAGACCTATCCTTGAATCGGAAATATCAAAAATGCCAAATTCCTCGGTTAAATCCTCCCGTGGAAGGAAGGCATCTACTGTCTCATCTACTGCACTTAGTTTGAGAACGCTGTCACGAACCATATCGATTCTGGTTCCGAACTCTCTTGTCAGCTCAAACATCTGCTCCCGAACTTCAATAGGACTGAATTCTTCCTCTATAACTGCCCCCAAACCGAAGTTCTGTGCTGTTTCCCTGAAGAGAGAAAAGCTTGTGTCGAACCTATCGTATACACCTATGGCCTGATCCTCCCTTTCAATGGACCCAAACAGTTCGTATAAGCTTACTTCAGAGCCTACTCCCTCAAATCTATCCCTTATCAATCTAAACCCTACCCCGAAGGTTTCATCCAAGCCAAAGACTTCTTCCTGTAACTCACCCGGATTGAAGCTCTCAATGTACTCGTAAGCGGCGTAAATTTCCTCAAGTTCGTATCTGAGTATACCTATACTTGTATCAAATCTGTCGGAAATGTAGGTAATATGTTCCTCAACTTCAAGGGCCTGGAAGAGTTCGCTTTCCTCAACGCGGATATCGATTTGACCGAAGAAGCTCCTGATGGCACCAATCCTGGTAGCAAACTCATCGGATAGGTCAATGTCCTGTCTTCCGGTATCTTGAGCGCCGAATAGTTCAAATGCACTATCCCAAACATCCGTAGACTGGACCCTGCTCCTTAAGAAGTAACCTGTACTGTCAAACTGGTCAACAAAGCTGATAAACTGTTCACCGACTTCCCCTGGACTGAATTCATCCGTCGTATACACTCCAGCATCGATTCCCTCAATCTCTTCCCTGGCAAGTCCTATTCTGGTTTCGAAGCGATCGATAACTCCGAGTAGGCTGTCCTGGACATCCATATAAGCCAAGGTCTCAGATGCAAAGTCAGCTACTCCTAGCTCTTCTGTCCCTTCCCTCACAAGAGATAATCTCGTATCAAGTTCCTCGAAGACCTCAAGCTCCTGTGCACCTGCATCACGGGCCTTGAACAAATCCACCGTTTCCCCAAGGAATTGTATTTCTTCAAGTGAAATATCAAACGGCCTGAATATGTCCGATGTGAAATAAGTAACCTCGAGCTGCTGGAGGCTGCTCCTGAAGATATCCATCCTTGAATCGGTTTCATAAACAAATCCGATGTTCTGGGTTAATCTTCTAACTCCTTCTGGAATTGCCCACGATTCGTCTGAAATCCGAAGATCTTCAAGGAAGTCTCTCGTCAAGGCAACTCTACTGGTAAACCGATCTGAAATTCCTGTAATATACTCCTGGACCTCCTCCGGCTGGAATGTTTCAACGGCGAACTGGCTTGCACCCAGATCCTCCAGAGAAATTCTTTCTAGTTCAAGTATACTGTCAAAGGTATCGTAGACACCAACTAACTGCTCTTCAGTTTCCCTGGAACTGAACACATCTGTAACATCCTCTACAAAACCAACATCCTGTAAGAGTCCGCGGGACAGGTCCAATCTCACATCGAAACCATCCAAAGCTCCTAGAATCTGTTCCTGGAAGACAAAGGGCTGGAATTCCCCCTCCGTGGAATATTCAAAAACAGTTTCCTGTGTTATATCCC
>Ga0207421_10003480_pt1 | contig 18746 bp, 17 predicted proteins | sample SodLakKL_010_SED_4_FD_187542 | JGI IMG/M metagenome (GOLD analysis project Ga0207421, IMG submission 187542) | Alkaline sediment microbial communities from Lake Tanatar, Kulunda Steppe, Russia - 8KL_010_SED (SPAdes) (version 2) | ecosystem: Environmental > Aquatic > Non-marine Saline and... | reverse complement strand
GGCCCGGCGCTCGGCGCCCACACCGAGGAGGTGCTCGACGAACTCGGCATCGACGCGGAGACCCGTGCCAAGCTGCGCAGCGCCGGCATCATCTGATCCCCGACCGACCCAGGACACCCATCATGACCCAGCTGCAGATCAACGAGGTGGCGACCCGCGACGGCTTCCAGATCGAGGCGGCCTTCGTGCCCACCGAAGAGAAGATCCGCCTGATCGACGCGCTCTCCGCGTCGGGGCTGGCCCGCATCGAAGCCACCTCCTTCGTGTCGCCGAAGGCGATTCCGGCGCTGGCCGACGCCGCCGAGGTGGTGGCCGGCATCCAGCGCCGCCCGGGGGTGGGCATCACCGTGCTGGTGCCCAACCTCAAGGGCGCCGAGCGGGCCCTGGCCTGCGGCGTCGACGAGATCAATCTGGTGATGTCGGCGAGCGATTCCCACGGCCGGACCAACCTGCGCATGACGCCGGAACAGTCGCTTGCGCAGTTCGCCGAGATCCTCGCGGCGGCGCGATCGCATCCCCGCGGCGGCAGCGTCTTCATCAACGCCTCGCTCTCCACCAGCTTCGGCTGCCCCTTCGAGGGCGAGGTCCCCCAGGCGCGGGTGCTGGACCTGGCGGGCAGGCTGCTCGAGCTCGGCGTCCAGGGAGTGACCCTCTGCGACACCACCGGCATGGCCAACCCGGCCCAGGTGGCACGGCTCTGCGAGGCGGCGCTGGCCCGCTTCCCCGGCACCCCCTTCACCCTGCACTTCCACAACACCCGCGGCATGGGCCTGGCCAACGCCCTGGCGGCCTGGCAGGCCGGCATCCTCCGCTTCGATGCGTCGCTGGGCGGCCTCGGTGGCTGCCCCTATGCCCCGGGCGCCACGGGCAACGTCTGCACCGAGGACCTGGTGCACATGTTCGAGCAGATGGGAGTGGCGACCGGCGTGGACCTCGACGCCCTGCTGACCGTCTCGGCCACCCTGCCCGAGCTGGTGGGGCACGAGACCCCGGGGCAGGTGGTCAAGGCGGGAAAGGCCGATAGGCGCTATCCCGTGCCGGCCCGGTGACGCCACGCCCAAGCCGCCGTCCCATCAACGGATCATGAGACCAACAACAATGAAGACCTCATCCACACCCCTCAACCTCGCCCAGCAATTGATCCGCGACCACCTGGTGGCCGGGGAGATGACCCCCGGTAGCGAGATCGCCCTGCGCATGGACCAGGCCCTGCTGCAGGATGTCCTGGGCACCCTGGTGATGCTCGAACTCGAGGCCATGGGTCTCGACCGGGTGCACACCGAGCCCAGCGTGCAGTACATCGACCACGGCCTGGTGCAGGCCGACCATCTCAACGCCGAGACCTACCTGTTCCTCAAGAGCGCCTGTGAACGTTTCGGGATCTGGTACTCCGGGCCCGGCAACGGCATCAGCCACCCGGTGCACATGGAGCACTTCGGCCTCCCGGGCCAGTCCATCGTCGGCTGCGACAGTCACACGACCTCTGCCGGCTCGCTGGGCATGCTGGCGATCGGCGCCGGCGGCATCGAGGTGGCCATGGCCATGGCCGGCGAGCCGCTCTATCTCACCATGCCGGATATCTGGGGCATCCGTCTGGAGGGGCGCCTGCCCGACTGGGTCTCGGCCAAGGACGCGGTGCTCGAGCTGCTGCGCCGCCACGGCGTGGCCGGCGGCAAGGACACCATCATCGAGTACCACGGCCCGGGGCTCGCGCACCTCTCCGCCATGGACCGCCATGTGCTGGCCAACATGGGCACCGAGATGGGAGCCACCGCCACGGTCTTTCCCAGCGACGACGAGACCCGCCGCTTCCTGGCGGCTCGCGGCCGCGAGGCCGACTGGAAGCCGCTTTCCGCCGAGCCGGGCTGTACCTACGACCGCGAGGAGACCCTGGACCTGTCGAACCTCGAGCCGCTGATCGCGCTGCCCTCCAGCCCCGACAGGGTGGTGCCGGTTCGCGAGGTGGCCGGCGAGCCGCTGCACCAGGCCTACGTGGGTTCCTCGGGCAACCCGGGCTACCGGGACTTCGCGGTGGTGGCGGAAATGGTGCGCGGGCGCAGCGTCGCCGAAGGGGTCTCGCTGGACATCAACCCCTCGTCGCGTCAGGTGCTGGCCACCCTGATCCGCGACGGCTACCTCGCCGACCTGGTGGGCAGCGGGGCGCGGCTTCATCAGACCGGCTGCAACGGCTGCATCGGCATGGGCCAGGCGCCGGCGGCGGGTCTGAACAGCCTGCGCACCGTGCCGCGCAACTTCCCCGGCCGCTCCGGCACCCGCGAGGACAGCGTCTTCCTGTGCAGCCCCGAGACCGCCGCCGCCTCGGCGCTGATGGGGGTGATCACCGATCCCCGGACCCTCGACATGGTCTGTCCCCGCATCACCGAACCCGAGAGGATGGTGGTCAACCGAGATCTCTTCACGGCGCCGCTACCGCCGGCCGAGGCGCGTCTGAAGCCGCTGCAGAAGACCGACAACACGCCGGCGCTGCCGGAGCTCTTTGCGCTCCCCGATACCCTGGAGGTGCCGGTGTTGCTGGTCACCGGCGACAATGTCTCCACCGATGACATCATGCCGGCCGGGCAGCGGGTGATGCCCTACTGGAGCAGCGTCTATGCCTCGGCACCCTTCACCTTCGAATCGATCGATCCCGATTACGCCCGCCGCGCCGAAGCGAGCCGCAAGCTGGGCGGCCATGCCATCGTCGGCGGGCACAACTACGGTCAGGGGTCGAGCCGCGAAAACGCCGCCCTGGTGCCTCGCTACCTGGGCCTGCAGGCAGTGCTGGCCCGGAGCTTCGCACGCATCCACTGGCAGAACCTGGTGTGCTTCGGTGCCCTGCCGCTCACCTTCGTCAATCCGGTGGACGCCGACCGTCTGGAGCAGGGCGACAGCCTGGTGATCCGCGACCTGCACGCCCAGCTCGCTGCCGGGCCAGACCTCTCTGCCGAGGTGGTGGGGAAGGGCCACTTCCACCTGCACCACGGCATGAGCCACCGCCAGCGGGAGCTGCTGGCGGTGGGCGGGGTGATCAACCTGCTGCGGGCGCGCCGGGCCGAGGCGACGGCGGCCCGCTGAGTCATCGGGTCAGCGAGCCAGAGCCGCCTCGACCAGTTCGAGGCGGTCCTGGCCCCAGAAGGGCTCGCCGTCGACGCTGTACCAGGGGGCGCCGAAGCAGCCTTCCACCAGCGCGACCCGACACGTCTCGTCGAGGCGGGCCTGTGCCTCGGGTCCCTCGGACTCGGCGAGCAGGGCCCGGCCATCCAGTCCCGCGGCGTCGGCAATCTCGCGCAGGGTGTCGGCCTCGGCGATGTCCCGCTCCTCGACCCAGCAGGCTCGCATCAGCGAAAGCGACAGCTCGGCGATATCGTGCCCGTGGGCCTTGGCCGCCAGCGCCAGCCGCGCCGCGGGGCGGTCGTCGGTGGGGAAGTGCTTCGGCTCCACATTGAGGGGCAGGCCCAGCCGCTGGGGCCAGCGCCTGAGCTCTGCCAGCCGATAGGCCTGGCGAGCCGGGGCGCGCTTGGCGAGGGGCAGGCCCCCGGTGCGTGGGAAGATCGCGCCGAGGGTGATCGGGATGTAGTCGACCGTGGCGCCATGGCGGGCGGCGATCTCGCCGAGCCGCGCATGGCCCAGGTAACTCCAGGGGGACACATGGGTGTAGTAGTAGGTGATCTGGCGGGGCATTGGCTCTGTTCCTTGTCGCGTCAGCGGTAGGTGTCCTGGAATTGCTTGCGGAGCTCGTTCTTCTGCACCTTGCCCATGGTGTTGCGGGGCAGGGTGTCGGCGAAGAACACCCTCTTGGGCTGCTTGTACTTCGCCAGCCGGCCATTCAGGTGGGCAAGCACCCCGGCCTCATCGATCCTTGAGCCGGCCTGCCGCACCACCACGGCGGTGACCCCCTCGCCGAAGTCGGGATGGGGCAGGCCAATCACCGCCGACTCGTAGACCCCCTCCAGCTCGTCGATCAGCTGCTCGACCTCCTTGGGGTAGACGTTGTAGCCCCCCGAGATCACCAGGTCCTTGTCGCGGCCGACGATGTGCACATAGCCCTGATCGTCGACCATGGCCAGGTCGCCGGTGATGAAGAAGCCGTCCTCCAGCAGCTCCTCGCGGGTCTTCTCGGGCATGCGCCAGTAGCCGATGAAGACGTTGGGGCCGCGAATCTCCAGCATGCCGATTTCGCCCCGTGCCACCGGCCCCCGGGTTTCGCGGTCCATGACGCGGAACTCCACGCCGGGCAGCGGCATGCCCACGGTCCCGGCGCGGCGCTCGCCATCGTAGGGGTTGGAGAGGTTCATGTTGGTCTCGGTCATGCCGTAGCGCTCGAGGATGGCATGGCCGGTCTTCTGCTCGAACTCCCGGTGGGTCTCGGCGGTGAGCGGGGCCGAGCCGGAGACGAACAGGCGCATGTTGGCGGTCATCTCCGGCGTCAGACGGTCGTCGGCCACCAGGCGGGTGTAGAAGGTGGGCACGCCCATCAGCACGCTGCCGCGAGGCATTTCCTCGAAGATCACATCGGCGTCGAACTTCGGCAGGAAGAGCATGCTCGAGCCGGTCATCAGGGTGACGTTGCAGGCCACGAAAAGGCCGTGGGTGTGGAAGATCGGCAGGGCGTGGATCAACCGGTCCTCGGGGGTGAAGTGCCAGGCCTGGCGCAGGGTCTCGGCGTTGGAGCCGAGGTTGCGGTGGGTCAGCATGGCGCCCTTGGAGCGCCCGGTGGTGCCCGAGGTATAGAGGATCGCCGCCAGGTCCCGCACCCCCAGGGGCACGATATCTTCACGGGGCGTGGCGGCGGCGGCCTTCTCCATCAGGCTGCCGTCGGCGGCGGTGCCCAGGGTCTCCACCGCCGGGCAGCCGGTCTCGGTCGCGATCCGCCGTGCTTCGTCCAGTACGGCGGCGCGGCAGACGAACAGCGCCGGCTCTGCATCGGAGAGGAAATAGCGGATCTCCTCGCCGGTGTAGCCGGTGTTGAGAGGAAGATAGACCGCACCGATGCGCAGGCAGGCGAGATAGAGCAGGATGGCCTCGGGGCTCTTGTCGACCTGTACGGCGACCCGATCTCCCTTCTGCACGCCGATCCCGGTCAGCGCCCCGGCCAGTCGGGCGCTGGCGGCCAGAGCGTCGGCGTAGGTGTAGCGCTGACCCTCGCGGGTGGTGATGAAGTCGGCGTCGTCGCGTTCGCGCATGCGCTCGGCGAAGGTTGCGAAGAGGTTGTGGTTCATTTGCTGCTCTCTCCCTTGGCCATCTTCCGAGCCTTGCGGGCGAGGTCGCGGACGTCGCTCGAGGAGGCCACGGTGGCGTTGGCGGTATAGTTTTCATGATTGCGCTCGATATCGTCGAGCACATAGAGGTAGTTGACCATCAGGCCGGCGGCCTGCTTGAGCCCCTTGGCCGAGACGTCACCCAGCCAGTTGACCCGGTGCAGCTCGGCGCCGTTGCCCAGGTGGAAACGGGCCACCGGGTTGAGCGGCTTGCCGCGAGCGTTCTTCTCGTGAACCAGATAGCGGGCGGCCAGCGGCTTGACCACCGCCTCGAGTTTCGCCGCCCGTTCGGGCTCCCGCTGCCACTCGGCCGCGTCGAGTTCGCCGAGGGTCTCGCGCAGCGCCCTGGGCAGGCTCTCGTCGTGGCGTCGCTCCTCGAGCCACTGTCGAAAGCCCGGCACCGGCGACAGGGTCACGAAATACTTGAGTTGTGGCAACTCGTGTTTCAGCTCCTGGACCACCTGCTTGATCAGGAAGTTGCCGAAGGAGATGCCGCGCAGGCCGGTCTGACAGTTGCTGATACCGAAGAAGGCGGCGCTGTCGGCATCCTCGGGGTCCTCCACGCCGCCGTCCTCGCCGCCCAGGATCGGCTGGATGCGGCTTGGCAGGCCCTTGCACAGCGCCACCTCCACGAAGATCAGCGGCTCGTCGCCGATCGCCGGATGAAAGAAGGCGAAGCAGCGGCGGTTGCGGGCATCCAGGCGGCGGCGCAGGTCGTCCCAGTCCTGGATCTCGTGGACCGCCTCGTAGCGAATGATCTTCTCTAGAATCGAGGCAGGGGTGTTCCAGTCGATGCGCTTGAGCACCAGAAAGCCGCGGTTGAACCAGGAGCCGAACAGGTGCGCGAAGTCCCGGTCGATGCCGGTGAAATCGGATCGTTCACGCAGCAGGGCGAGCAGGTCCTCGCGCATCTCCACCAGCGCATGGGTGCCTTCGCTGGCCAGGTTGAGCCGCCGGAAAAGCTCCTGACGGCGCGGCTCGCAGGCCAGGAACAGCGCCTGCAGGCTATCGTTGTCCCGCGCCTCCCGATAGGCGGCATAGGCGCCGTCGATGGCCTCTGGCTCGGCGGCGAAGTCCGCCGCCAGGCGTTCGAAGAAGGCGACCTTCTCCTCCGGCGAGAGCCCCTGGTAGAGCGCCAGGGCTCGGCTCGCCAGGGCGATGCTCGAGGCCTCGCCGTCGCTGGCCAGCAGCGCCGCGCAGGCCTCGACCACCTCGCCATGGTCGGGCGGCGGGGCACCGGCGCGGCGTCGGCGGCGCAGGGCGTCCCGCCGGGTAATGCTGGTGAACAACTCCTGCAGAAAGCTCATGTTCATGGTCTCGTCTCCGTTAGCCCATGATCAGGTTGGGCAGCCACAGGGCAATGCCCGGGAAGAAGCACAGCAGGAGGATTCCCAGCACCATGCATAGCGCGTAGGGCAGGCTGCCCATGAGGATATCGCGCAGGGAGATATCCGGTGCAATACCCTTGATGATGAACAGGTTGAGGCCCACGGGTGGCGTTATCAGACCGATCTCCAGGTTGATGGTGAGGATCACCGCGAACCAGTAGGGATCGAAGTTGGCCGCCAGGATGATCGGCAGCAGGATCGGCGCGGTCATCACGATCACCGCCACCGGCGGCAGGAAGAAGCCGGCCACCAGCAGGAAGAGGTTGATGATGCCCATCAGCACCCAGCGGTTGACGTCCAGATCGCTGATCGCGGCGGCAATGGTCTGGGTGATGAACATGGAGGAGAGGGCATAGGCGAACACCTCCGCGGTGGCGATCACCAGCATGATCATTACGCTCTCGCGCAGCGAATCACGCATGATCAGCTTGATCGGCTTGACCTGCCACATGCGGTAGATCAGGACGGCGAGGGCCACGCACAGGAACGCCCCGACCCCGGCCGCCTCGGAGGGTGTGGCCACCCCGCCGTAGAGGGCGAACAGGATGCCGGCGATCACCAGCAGGAAGGGCACCACACGAACCAGAGCCTTGAGGTTGGTATCGACGTTGGCCTTGATGTTCTCCTTCACGCGCTCGGCGGTCTGGGACATGGGGTTGTTGTAGCCCCCCTCCAGGCGGCAGGCGATCATGGTCCAGATCATGAACAGGCCGGCGAGCATCAGCCCGGGCATTATCCCCGCCATGAACAGACGACCAATGGAGGTCTCGGTGGAGATGCCGTAGATGATCATGGTCACCGAGGGCGGGATCAGGATGCCCAGGGTGCCGCCGGCGGCGATGCAGCCGGCGGCGACGCCGTCCGGGTAGCCCCGGTTGCGCATCTCGGGGATCCCCATCTTGCCGATGGCGGCACAGGTGGCGGGAGACGAACCGGAGAGGGCAGAGAAGATGGTGCAGGCGCCGATGTTGGAGACGGCCAGGCCCCCGGGCAGCCGACCCATCCACAGGTCCAGCGAGCGGTAGAGGTCGCGTCCGGTGGGTGAGGAGGCCACGGCCGCGCCCATCAGGATGAACATCGGGATGGCCACGAAGCCGAACTCGGCGATCCTGTCGAAGAAGGTCTCGCCGAAATAGATCAGCTCGGGGAGCCCGCGATCATAGAGCAGAGCGAGCAGCGACACGCCGCCCAGGGCGAAGGCGATCGGCGTGCCGATCGCCATCAGCAAGACCAGCACGACGGCAACGATGATACCCAGTGTAATCGGATCCATGCCTAGGCCTCCCCGCGCAGGATTTCAGCCACGTATTGCAGCGTCAGTAGGGTGGTGCCCACGGCCATGGGCATCAGGGCAGGCCACAGCAGCGGGTTCCATACGGTGCCGGTGCGCCAGTTGAATTCGTAGGCCTCCACGACATAGACCCAGGAGGCGAAGGCCAGGGCGCCGCAGAAGGCGAGCCCGACCAGTGATGCCAGCAGCAGCATGGCCTTGCGGGCCAGGCCGCCCAGGGCATCGGGCAGGATGGTGATGGCAACGTGCCCGCCGGTCATCAGCACGTAGGGGCTACCCATCAGCATGGCGCCGGTCACCGAGAACACGGTGAACTCCGTCTGCCAGCTGGTGCTCATGCCGAGCAGGTAGCGAATGAAGACCATCTGGCAGATCACCAGCACGCCGGCAATGAACATCACCGTTGCCAGGTAGGCGCTGACCCGGGAAAGCACATCCATCAGCCGTATGTAGCCGCCGATGACGCCGGGACGTCGAGCAAGGGTTGGGGAATTGGCCATGGCCGTTGACTCCTCCCGGTTGTCAAAATGGGGGCCACCCCTTGGGGATGGCCCGGATCACATTGGGAAGGGGGGGCTACTCGACGGCCAGGGCGGCGTCGATGATGGCCTGGCCGTTGGGCACGTTTTCGGCGAAGTTCTTGTAGGAGGTCTCCCGGGCGATATCGAGCCAGGCGTTGTAGTCGTCCTCGCTCATGCGCACCACCTCGATGCCGTTCTCCTCGTAGACCTCGACCATCTTCTGGTCGATGGCGGCCGCTTCGGCGGAGAAGTACTCCTCGGCGGCCTGGCCGGCCTCGGTCAGCGCGGCCTGCTGCTCCTCGGTGAGGCCCTGCCACACCTGTTCGGAGATCAGCACCGGCTCATACATGAACCACAGGGCGAAGTCGCCCGGCTCGGTCAGGCACTCCACCTGCTCGTAGAGACGGAAGGAAACGAACGACATCGAGGAGGTGTTGGCGGCGTCCAGCACCCCGGTCTGCATGGCCGTGTAGACCTCCGACGAGGGCATGGAGGCGATCGAGGCGCCGGCGGCCTGGAGCATCTGCTCGAAGGCGGGCCCGGCGGCGCGAATGTTCTGGCCGGCCACGGTGTCAGGCGAGGTGATGCACTGCTCGCTGGAGGCGAAGCCGCCGGCCAGCCAGCTGTCGGCCAGCACGCGAGCGCCGTTGTCCGAGATCACCTCCTTGATCATGCCCATGTATTCGGAATCGTTGAGGCGCGCGGCATGCTCGTGGTTGCGCACCAGGCCGGGCATCAGGGTGGCGGAGAACTCCGGGTGGCGGCCGCTGGCGTAGTCCAGGGGGAGCAGGGTCATGTCGAGGCGGCCGCGGACCAGGGCGCCCCATTGTTCACCGGCGCGGAACAGCGACTGGCCCGGATAGACCTGAATCTGCAGGCCCACGTCGGCTTCTTCGACATGGCGAGCCATCAGCTGGACCATCTCGTCGCGGATGTCGCCCTGGCCCCCGGGGAACTGGTGGGAGGCTCGCAGGACGGTGTCGGCCGAGACGGAACTTGCGGCGATGGCAAGGCCCAGGGCGGCTACGGCGGGCAGGGTATGGCGTTTCATTGGGCGTCTCCAGCATTGTTGTTGTGTGCTTGGCATTTGATGTGATGTTTATCAGCGATGCTGATGTATATATCAATAGTCTTGACATATGCTACTGTCAAGGTAAGGACACGTATTTCGGGCTCAGAGAAGCTGATCAAGAGGGCCCGGCGACTTGATCAAGGGAGGTGTCGCATGACGGGTGCCAAACGCTCCAGTGCACAACGACTCAGGGACGCACTGGAAGATGACATCATCAACGGGCGCCGGGCGCCGGGAGAGCGCCTCGACCCCGAGGCACTGGGGCAGGAGTTCAGTGTCTCGCGCACACCGGTGCGGGAGGCGATCCAGCAGCTGGTGGCCAGCGGACTCGTGACGGTATCGCCCAAGAAGGGCACCTTCGTGGCCCGGGTGGGGATCGAGGCGCTGATCGAGATGTTCGAGGTGATGGCCGAACTGGAGGGGATGTGCGGTCGCCTTGCCGCAAGGCGCATCAGCGAGGTGGAGCTCGCTGCCCTGAAGGAGGCCCATGCCCGCTGCGATGCCGCCGCCCGGGCGGGTGACCCCGACGAGTACTACTACGAGAACGAGGGGTTTCACGCCTGTATCTACGCGGCCAGCCATAACGGCTTCCTGGCCAGCGAGGCGCGTCAGCTCAAGCAGCGACTGAAGCCCTACCGGCGTCTGCAGCTGCAGGTTCGCCACCGGATGAACACCTCGCTGGACGAGCACCAGGCCATCGTCGATGCCATCGCCGGCGGAGAGGCGGAGCGCGCCGAGGCGCTGCTGCGTGAGCACGTGCTGATCCAGGGCGAGCGATTCAGCGATTTCGTGGCCAGCGTGCGTCGTTTCGAGAACCCGCTCAGCGGCACGGGGTGAGCTTCCGGGGCGCGAATGGATGCCATCAACGCCTCGCCTGCGGTAATCTCGTCAGCCTGACAACGACAGGGGCGGGTCGCCCGGAGCGCCCGCCCGCGCTGGACTGACACGAGGCTCTCATGAATCGCATCAAGACGCTGACCCTGGCCGTGGCCGCCACCGCGCTGGCCGCATCTTCACTGACCGCCCAGGCACGGGATTTCCGCCTGGGCTTGATCACCCCGCCCCAGCACATGTGGAGCACCGAGGCCGAGGCCTTCGCCGAGACCCTGCACGAGCGCTCCGGTGGCGAGCACAGCGTCAGCGTCTTCCCGGCCCAGCAGCTGGGCAACGAGGCGCAGATGGTGCAGCAGCTGCAGACCGGGGCGCTGGACATGGCCTTTTTGACCATCGCCGAGATCTCCAACCGTATCCCCGACTTCGGCGCCCTCTACGCCCCCTATCTGGTGGACGGCGTGGACCACGCCGCACGCCTGCTGCGCTCCGACACCGCCGCCGAACTGCTCGAGCTGATGCCCGCCGAGGTGGGCCTGGTGGGGGTCGGCTACGGCATGGTAGGCATGCGCCAGGTGCTCAGCCGCGACCCCATCGTGAGCATGGACGACATGCGCGGCCAGCGCCTGCGCATCACCCCCTTCGAGCCGATCCGCGACTTCTACACCGCCACCGGCGCAGCGCCGGCGCCGCTGCCGCTGCTCGAGGTCTATGATGCCCTGGCCAACGGCCAGGTGGATGCCATCGACATGGACTTCGATTCGATCCTGATCCTGAAGTTCTATGAACAGGCTGATAACCTGTTGATTTCCAACCATATGATGTTCCCCATGGTAGGGGTGGTCTCCGGCCGGGTGTGGCGCGAGCTTTCTGCCGAGGACCGCGAGCTGATCGAGACCACCATGGCCGAGCACCTGGAGAACGTGCTATCCGGCTTCCAGGAGATGGACGCCGCCCAGGAGGAGGAGATCCGCGCCCTGGACCTCAATATCGTCGAGGCCGATGCCGAGTTCTTCAGCGAGGCCATCGCCGAGTGGGAATCCACCTGGGCCGAGAAGGCGCCGATGCTCGAGGCGCTTCGCGAGGAAGCCGAGCGCCTGCGCCAGTAAGCAGAAGGAGAGCCGATGCTGTCACGCCTCTCCGACCGCCTGGCGCGCCTGGAGGAGATCGCCGCCGCCGCCCTCGCGGCGGCGGTCACCCTGCTGATCCTGGTCAACGTGGCCTTCCGCGCCGCGGGCAGCCCCCTCTACTGGATCAGCGAACTGGCCATCTACGCCATGATCTGGATGACCTTCCTGATCGCCGGGGCGGTGCTCAAGCGCCGGCAGGGCATCGCCGTCACCCTGGTGGCCGATGCCCTGCCGGGCTTCGCCCATCGCCTGCTGATGGCGCTGGTGGATCTCGTCGTGCTCGTCTTTGCGGTGCTGCTGCTGTGGCTCTGCTGGCGCTGGTACCAGCCGCTGGCACTGGCTCGGCTGGACTTCGACGTCCGCGCCTTCCAGGGGGAGACCTTCAACTTCATCTACGCCGAGAACACCTCGACGCTGGGCATCAAGAAGTTCTGGGTATGGTTGATTGTGCCCTGGTTCGCGCTGTCGCTGACCTTCCATGGCCTGGTCAACCTGGGTTCCGCCCTGCGCGGGCTGCGTGACCCGGCGGAGGCGCCCCGGCCCCCGGAGGCCTCCCCATGACGGTCGCGGTCTTCGTGCTGCTGCTGCTCGGGGCGGTGCCCATCGCCCTGGTGCTGGCGCTGACTGCGGTGGTCTATATCCAGGTCTCGGGCAACAATGTGCTGTTCGAGTCCTATCCCCAGCAGCTGTTCGGGGCCATCGAGAGCTACGGGCTGCTGGCGATCCCGCTGTTCATGCTGGCCGGCGAGCTGATGAACGAGGGCGGCGTGACCCGGCGGCTGATCGATCTGGCGCGGCTGCTGGTGGGCGGTTTCCGGGGCGGGCTGGCCTACATCAACCTGGTGGCCAACATGATGATGGCGGCGATCATCGGCTCGGCCGCCTCGCAGATCGCCATCATGTCGCGCGCCATGGTCCCGGCCATGGAACGGGAAGGCTACAGCCGCTCCTATGGCGCGGCGATCACCGCCGCCGGGGGGCTGCTATCGCCGATCATCCCGCCCTCGATGCTGTTCGTTTTGTTCGGGGTGATGGCCCAGGTGCCTATCGCCGAGATGTTCATCGCCGGCATCCTGCCGGGTCTGCTGCTGGGCTTCAGCTTCTTCCTGGCCATCGCCGTGGTGGGGCTGGTGCAGCAGTATCCGAAGGGGCGCTGGCCGAGTCGCGCCGAGGCCAAACGGTCGCTGGCCATGGGCCTGCCGGCGCTGGCCATTCCCCTGATCATCATCGGCGGCATCCTGCTGGGGCTGGCCACGCCCACGGAATCCGCGGCCCTGGCCTCACTGGCCGCGCTGCTGCTGGGGCGCTTTCTCTACGGTGATCTGCGCTTCGCGATGCTGCCCACGGTGCTCAAGCGCACCGCGGTGAATGCCGGGCTGGTGATCATGCTGATCGCCGCCGCCGGGGTGTTCGGCTGGGTGATCATCTACGAGCGGCTGCCGCAGATGGCGGCGGCCTGGATCGCCGCGCTCACCACCGATCCTTTCCTGTTTCTGCTGCTGCTGATCGGCGTGCTGCTGCTGGTGGGGATGATCATCGATGGCATCGCCGCGTTGATCCTGGTGGTGCCGATTCTGCTGCCCATCGCCACCCAGCAGTTCGGCATCAGCCCCTATCAGTTCGGGGTGGTGGTGTGTCTGACCCTGGTGCTGGGGCTGCTCACCCCGCCGGTGGGGGCGGGGCTCTATATCGCCTCCTCCATGACCGGTGCTCCGCCGATGCGCATCTTCCGTTCGCTGTTGCCCTTCCTGCTGGCGAGCCTGGTCACCCTGGTGCTGCTGGCCTGGCAGCCGTGGCTGACCACCGGACTGATCGGGCGCTGAGGCGCGCGGTTCAAACCAGGTCGCGGTGCTCCTCTTTCGCCTTGCGTCGGTCGCGCATCACGGCGCGGATGATCACTACCAGAACGCCCAGGGTGAGGGCGGGCCAGATCAGTACATAGAAGCCATAGAGTGCCGTCATGCTTGATTTCCTTGTGTGAAGAGTAACGTGCGGCGGTGCCGGCGGACCGGCACCGCGCAGGTGGCAGGGGACGAGGCCGCGTGTCAGCGCGGGGTCGCCAGGCTGGCGGAGGCGGGAGAGGCCTCGCCGCCATGGGCCCGGGGCGTCTCCGCCTGGGTATCGTAGTCGCCCACTCGCTCGCGGATGGTGTCGAAGTCGAACGCCGGCTGGCGGCTCATCAGGCTCATCGCCACGCAGACCAGGGTGCTGGCTCCATAGGCGGTCAGCGAGGCCAGCAGCACGGTGTAGTCGCGCAGGAAGCCGGTGGCAAAGACCAGCATCGCTACCAGCGCCAGGGCGGCGGCGATGAAGCCGGCGGTGCGGCCCAGGAAGCCGAATACCATTAGGCCGATGATCACGCCGCCACCGATGCTGGCCAGCAGCTCGAAGAACAGGCCGCTGGCGCCGCTCAGGGGCAGCAGCTCGAAGCGCGCCAGGCAGAACAGCACCATGGCGACCAGCACCGAGGTGGTGAAGGCCTGGTTGGTGACCCGGTCCCAGAAGCAGCTGGCGATCACCGGGAAGACGATGGCCCCCCACAGCGCGCCGACGAATACCAGCATCACCAGAATATCCAGCGAGAAGCTGGCGAAGACGATGCCCACCACGGTGGCCACGATCATGGTCAGGCGGCCCACCAGCAGCATGCGCTTCGGGTCGGCCTTGCCGCGGGCGATGTTCTTGCCATAGACGTCGGCCATCATGATCGCCGACAGCGCCGAGAGGTCGGAGTCGGCGGTGGAGGAGAGCGCACCGATCACCAGGACGAAGAACAGCGCGATGAACAGCGGCGGCAGGTAGCCGGATACCATCTGCGGGATCAGGTTGTTCATGTCGCCATCGATCGGCTGCACGCCCAGGGTCAATGCCATCAGGCCGATCATGCCCAGGCCGATGACGATGGCGCCATAGCCCACGGTGGCGGTGAGGAAGGTCGGCTTGATGTGCGCCTCGTTAACCGCGAAGAGGCGCTGGGAGATGGTCTGGTTGCCGATGGCGTAGGCCAGCACGGCAACGAAGAAGGGCGCGCCCTGATTGAGAATGGCGTCCATGGAGAAGAAGCTGGCCTGCTCGACGGACAGGTTGTCGAGCCCGGCCACCAGTTCGCTGGGGCCGCCCATGGCGAAGAACACCGCGGGAATGATCACGATGGCAATGGCCATGAGCGCCACCAGCTGGGCGAAGTCGGTCATCACCGAGGCGCGGAAGCCGGACCACAGGGTGTAGAGCAGCACCCCGGCGCCGGCGATGATCACCCCGGCCTGGAAGGAGAGCGGCGAAAGCACCGAGACCAGCGCACCGGCGGCCGTGAAGTTGACCATCAGGCTGATCACGCTGCCCAGCACGTTGGAGAGCGCCAGGATCAGCTGGCTGGAAGAGCCGTGGCGGGCGTGTATCAGCTCGCCCAGGGTGTGGGCGTCGGGCGCCAGCTTCCTGAAGCGCCGGCCGAAGGGGTAGATGAACAGGATCATCAGTGCCCCCCACAGCCCGTAGTGGATGGGGCCCGAGACGCCGTAGGTGTAGCCGGAGGTGGCCGCGGCGTAGAAGGAGGCCGCCCAGATCCAGGTGGCGGTCATGCTGGCCGCCCCCATGCCGAAGCCGACGCGGTGGTTGGAGACCATGAAGGCGTCGGCATCTTCGTTCTTCTTGCGGATGCCGAGCGTCATCAGATAGGTGCCGCCGTAGAAGGCGACCAGCAGCAGAATGACGGTCAGGGTCGAGAACTGGTATAGCGATTCGCTGTTCAAGGGGTGTCACTCGATAGGTGGACAGGACGCGTCGCTGCATGTCGGCCAGGCGACATGCAGCGACGCAGTGAGGGAGATCGTGGTTGCCATGGGCCGAATCGAGACGCAGTGCCCCCGAGTGCTCGAGCAGAGTCCTGCGAGCACTGAAACGGGAAGCGTCCAGGTGATCGGTCGTGCACGGCAGCAGAATGCTGCGGCAGCGGCATTACCCCCGGGCGGGGAGGCTGGGTGGCGGGCGGCGCGGCATGCACCGTCCTTCATCGGCGTAGTGACGAGACAAGTGGCGAGACATGGATGTCTTCTCTAGCGGTGGCGTCCACGACGAGCCGTCGAGAGTGCCGGTGATCCAGTCTGCGGTACGGCAAGACCGGGCTGGTCAGGGCTCTGAGCCCAGGGCCAGTCGGTGATCTGTTGTAGGAGTTATGCCCGATCAAGGGAAACACGACCCTACTCGCCTGAGTGGCTCAAGTCCAATTTGTCTCGATTAAGAAGTCAAATGCCTTCATTTTCTTCGAATTTCTGGTTTTTTGTCAGGCGGCCAGGCGCTTGGCCTATACCCAGTCCACCGTCAGCATGCAGCTGAGCCGATTGGAGGCATCACTGGGCGTGGCACTTCACGAACAGGAAGGGCGTCGCATCCGCTTCACCGCCGAGGGCGAGCGCCTGCAGGTCACCTGCGGCACCAGCGTCGATCTGGTGGAACGGGTGCATGCTGGCGAACTGGATCTGGCCCTGATGACCCGCCCGGCGTTTTGCCGAACTGATTCGCGAGTAACTCTCGCCGGTAGAGAGATGAGGCAGTCGTCAAGCAGGGTGAGCCCTCAAGAGGTACAATGAATTCACTTCCGAGACGGCGAGGTCGAGACCATGCAGGCCGGGCAGAATGACGAGGATCATGAGCGTCATCGAGCGATTCTGAATGCGCTGGCGCCATTTGATGAGATCGATCAGGTGGTGCTTTTTGGCTCGTTGGCCAAGGGTACGGGCCGTCCTGACAGCGACCTTGATATTGCCGTGGAAAGCAGGCGGCCGCTGACCAGCGCGCAGAAGATCGACATGATCGAGGCGCTGGCCTTGGCGTCCTCACGACCGGTGGATCTGGTCGACCTCAGAACCGCTGGCCAGCCGTTGCTGACTCAGATCGTGGTGTCCGGCGTTCGCTTGAAAGGCAGCGATTCGGCCTGGGCTGGGCTGGTCTATCGCAACATCATCGACAACGAGGACTTCGTGCCCCTGCAGCAGAGGATCCTCAGGGCGAGGCAGGCCGCATGGATCAACCCCTGATCAACCAGAAGCTGGAGTCGCTGAGGCGTTGTGTTGCGCGCCTGGAGAGCCGCAGTCCGGAGAGTGTCGAGGAGCTGGAGACGGACCTGGATGCTCAGGATATCCTGGCCCTCAACCTCACGCGTGCCGTCCAACTCTGTGTCGATATCGCCTCTCACTGGATTGCCGAGCATCACGAACTGATGTCTCCTATCACTATGGGCCAGAGTTTCGAGGTGCTGGCGGAACGTGGTGTGATTAGCCGTGAGTTGGCCGATGACATGCGCAAGTCAGTGGGCTTCCGGAATATCGTAGTGCACAACTATGAAACGGTGAATTGGGAGGTGGTGTTCATCATCTGCCATGACCACCTCGATCAGTTCAGACAATTTGCCGGCGTCTTTATGGACCCGGCGCTGCGCTGAGCGATTGCAGACACATCGGTGATGTCTCGAAAGGGATAAGCCTGAGCGTTATACTCAGGTATACGTTCATCCTGCGCTACGTCGCCGACCGGAGCCGCCATGTTTCCCGCGTTCACCCTGCGCTACGCCCGCCTTCCCGAACACTTCTTCGAGCGTTTCGACCCCATCCCGGTGCCTGCGCCGCGCCTGGTGGCCTTCAACCGGCCCCTGGCCGAGGAACTGGGCTTCGAGCTCACGCAGTTCGATGAGGCGCAGTTAGCCGAGTGGTTCTCCGGCAACGCCGTGCCGCAAGGCGCCGAGCCCGTTGCTCAGGCCTATGCCGGCCATCAGTTCGGCCACTTCAACCCGCGGCTGGGCGACGGCCGAGCGGTGCTGCTGGGCGAGGTGACCGATCGCGAGGGCCGGCTGCGCGACATCCAGCTCAAGGGGGCGGGGATGACGCCCTTCTCGCGGGGCGCCGACGGCCGCGCGCCGCTGGGCCCCGTGCTGCGCGAATACCTGGTGAGCGAGGCGATGCATCGGCTCGGGGTGCCCACCACACGGGCCCTGGCCGCGGTGACCAGCGGCGAGCGGGTCTTCCGGCGGGTGCCGGAGCCCGGCGCCGTGCTGACCCGCGTCGCCGCCAGCCACCTGCGGGTGGGCACCTTCCAGTACTTCGCCGCCCGCGACGACCGGGAGGCGGTCAGGACCCTGGCCGATATGGCCATCGAGCGCCACTATTCTGCACTGACCCCGGAACTGACCCCGGAACTGGAGAAGGGAGAGCGTTACCTGGCGCTGCTGGAGGCGGTTTCCCGGCGTCAGGCGGCCCTGGTGGCGAAGTGGATGGGACTGGGCTTCATCCACGGGGTGATGAACACCGACAACTGCACCATCTCGGGAGAGACCATCGACTACGGCCCCTGCGCCTTCATGGAGGCCTACTCGCCGACCATGGTATTCAGCTCCATCGACGAACAGGGGCGCTACGCCTACCGGAACCAGCCCTGGCTCGCCCAGTGGAACCTGGCACGCCTGGCCGAGACACTGATTCCGCTGCTGCACGACGACCCGGAGCGCGCCGTGGAGCTGGCCACCGAGGTCATCAAGCGCTACGAGTCGCTGTATGAAGCACAGTGGCTGACGATGATGCGCGAGAAGCTGGGTCTGACCTGCGAAGAGGAGGGCGACCGCGAACTGGCCGAGGCCTTTCTCGAGGCTCTCGCGGCCGGCCGCGCCGACTTCACCCTGGGCTTTCGCCGTCTTGCCGAGGCGGTGGAGGCGGACGCCCCCGGCCTGGCCGAGCTCTTCGAGAACGACAGGGTCCTTCAGGAGTGGCTACCGCGCTGGCGAGAGCGACTTGCACGGGAGGATGTCGGACGGGAGGAGATCGCCGCGCGGATGAACGCGGTCAATCCGCTCTATATTCCCCGCAACCACCAGGTGGAGCGGGTGATCGCCGCGGCCGCCGAGCACGACGACTTCACTCCCTTCGAGGCCCTGCGCCAGGTGCTGGCAGAGCCCTTCACCGAGCAGCCCGGTCAGGAGGCCTACGCCCAGCCGGCGCCGCCCACCGAGCGGGTGTTCCGCACCTTCTGCGGGACCTGACGTCGGCAACACCGCGATTCGACGAACCGTCGGAGAGCCGATATCTCAAAAAAAGACGCCCGGGGTTTTCCCCGGGCGTCTCTGTCTTGTCCACCGCCTGGCCGGGTGCGAGGCCCGGCCGTGCGATCGGTGCTACTCGATGTCGTTAGGCGATGTCGTTAGGCGATATCGAAGCGATCCGCGTCCATCACCTTGCTCCAGGCCTTGACGAAGTCCTTCACGAACTTCTCC
>Ga0207421_10003479_pt1 | contig 18754 bp, 18 predicted proteins | sample SodLakKL_010_SED_4_FD_187542 | JGI IMG/M metagenome (GOLD analysis project Ga0207421, IMG submission 187542) | Alkaline sediment microbial communities from Lake Tanatar, Kulunda Steppe, Russia - 8KL_010_SED (SPAdes) (version 2) | ecosystem: Environmental > Aquatic > Non-marine Saline and... | reverse complement strand
GTCGTTGACGTCGATGTACGGGACGTACTGCTTTGCGTCCTTGTTCCAGGTTGGACACTGGGTGAGGAAGTCGATGTGCGCAAAGCCGTCGTGCTCCATCGCCTCTTTGATGATCTCTTTGGCCTGGTTCGGGTTGACCGCAGCCGTGCGGGCAATGTATGAGGCCCCGGAGGTCAGACTCAGCGAGAGCGGACGGAGTGGCTCTTTGGCACTGCCGGATGGCTGGGTTTTCGATTTGTGACCTTTCGGGCTCGTTGGCGAGGTCTGGCCTTTGGTGAGGCCGAAAATCTCGTTGTTGAACACGATGTAGGTCATATCGTGGTTTTCGCGGGCGGTGTGCATGAAGTGGTTGCCACCGATCCCGTAGCCGTCACCGTCACCGCCAGCGGCGATGACCTCGACGCCGGGGTTGGCGAGTTTGGCCGCACGCGCGACTGGCAGCGAACGACCGTGGATGGTGTGGAACCCGTAGCTGTCGAAGTAGCTGTTGAGCTTGCCTGAACAGCCGATACCCGTGGTGAGCAGCATCTCCTCTGGGGATTTGCCAAGCTCTTGGGCGGCTCCTTTCAGTGCCTTGAGGACACCGAAGTCACCACAGCCGGGACACCAGGTTGCCTGGGGTTCCAGCTCGGGTGTGTAGTCGGTCTGGTCGAACTCTGTGTCGTCACCGATTGCTGAAAATGCACTCATGATTAGTCACCTGCTGCTGGGACAAACTTCGTTTCGATGCCAGTTAGCTCTTCGTCCTCCACGATGGTCGTGGTAAAGCCCTCGACAATGTCGAGTGGCTCGAACGGGTTGCCGTTGTACTTGAGAAGGCTCGAAAGCTTCTCGCCGTACTGGCCGAGTTCCTTCTGGGTCAGCCCGCGGAACTGGGCGGTGGCGTTCATCTCGACGACGAGCACCTCGTCGACGCTCTCGATGAACTCGCTGACTTCGGCTTTCGGGTACGGTGCCATATCCGAGACACCGAGGGATTTCACCGAATAACCCTGCTCGTTGAGCATGTCGACGGCCTCTTCGACCGTTCCCTGCGAGCTACCGAACGTCATCAGGCCGTAGTCGGCGTCTTCTGGGCCGTTGTAGGTCTGATGGCTCTCGTCTTGGGAGGCGAGGTCGTCAGCGATGGCTTCGAGCTTCTGGGTGCGTCGGTCCATCTGGGCGACGCGGTTTTCGGGCGACTCTTCGATGTGGCCCTCTGGGGTGTGTTCGTTACCCGTCGCAAGGAAGCGACCACCCTTCTGTCCGGGAATCGACCGTGGACTGACGCCGTTTTCGACGTTGTGCTGGAAGCGGCTGTATTTGCCCGACTCGTCGTGTGGTGCCTCGGCGAGTTCGGCCTCTGTGAGCGTCGAGCCCAGCGATGGGTTCGGCTCTTCGTCGAACACCGACGCAGGAATGTTCATCAGTTCGCCACCGAGCTTCTGGTCGTACAGAATGATCGTCGGGATCTGGTACTCGTAGGCGATCTGGAAGGCGCGTCGCGTCTGGACGTAGGCCTCTTCGACCGTTCCCGGCGCGAGCACGACGCGCTGGGAGTCACCCTGTGAGGTGTACAGGACGTGTTCAAGGTCGCCCTGTTCGGGTTTGGTCGGCATGCCGGTACACGGACCTGCACGCATGGCTTCGATGAGCACGACCGGCGTTTCGGTCATCTCTGCGAGACCGAGTGGTTCGCTCATCAGTGCAAATCCACCACCCGACGATCCGGAGATGGATTTCACACCAGCGTGGCTGGCACCGATCGCCAGCGCGGCGGCGGCGATTTCGTCTTCGACCTGCTCGGAGATACCGCCAACCTTTGGCAGGTTCTGACTCAGAATGTGGAACACTTCGGTCCACGGCGTCATGGGATAGCCCGCAATGAAGCGACAGCCCTCGTCAATCGAACCGTAGGCGATGGCATCCGATCCGGACATCAGGACCTGCTCTTCGTCGTGGCTGCCCTCTGGAATTTTGACGTCGTGTTCGTCGACGTCGTACTCCTCGATGACCATATCGTAGGCGTTGTGTAGGATTTCGAGGTTTGGCTCGAGAATCTTTTCGGGCATTGCCTCGGTCATCAGCTCTTCGATCCACTCCAACTCGATGCCGGCGAGTGCACAGGTCGCACCGACACCAGCTGTGTTGCGCATGACTTCGCGACCCTGTTCGCGGGCCATCGTGCGCAGATCGAGATCGTAGACGTGCCAGTTGTTTTCTTCGACGCGCTCGTCGAAGTTTTCGATTTCGGAAGCATCGAGCAGCCCCGAATCGTAGATGATCACACCGCCCTCGTGGAGTTCATCGAGGTTCTCCGAGAGTGGTTTGATCTCCTCGTTGCCGTACACCGACCCCTCTTTGGGGTTACGTGCGAACGAATCACCCAGCGCGAGCAGGAAATTGTAGCCGTCTCCGCGGGATTTGACCGGCTCGCTTGCGGCGCGAATCTCGGTGTACGTGTGGCCACCGCGAATACGCGACGGGTAGTGTCGGTGCGTGAATACGTCAAGCCCTGAACGCATCAGTGCTTTGGCGAAGTTCTGGCTGGTCGAGGCGATCCCGTCACCGGAACCTCCAGCGATTCGCCAGATAAGTTCGTTGTCAGTCATAATTTTGGTCTCACGGCCCCGTGGGCCACTCGTATTCGAAGTTTGCCAGCCCCGGGTAAAAGAGTTTGCTATGGATTGACAAGGAAAAATAATGAAGATTTTGGGTGGCTGAATAAATTCCTACAATAATACACAAAAGACGGCAGAATGAGTGGCAACGTTGAATAAAATCAGTCGATTGAAATTTCTGACTGCGATATCGACAGACACCGGGATGCCGATAGCAATCGAAAGCAGACGTGACCCTACGTAGCCCGTCGACTCTCCATTTCTCATGTACTCTTTTAGGCGAATCAGCAGTTGATTTTAAATGTCTCAGTAGTCGACCCATCGGGCCAGCGATCATATATCATTAATTTGTAAGTAAATCCAACAGAGAGTCATGACAGCGCGGTAGATACAGGAAACAGCCGGTCGACGCGGAGCCGAGAGGTCTGGATTCGACCATGTGTGGGTTGTAGACTGCGAGCCGCGGTTGATCCAGCCATGCGTGTACGGACACTACTCATATCGGACAGGCGGGGAGCATCGGAAGTCGTCGGCATTATTCTGGTGGTGGTAATCACCGTCATCATCGCATCGACGGTCGGCGCGTTCGTCCTTGGGATGGGTGATCGAACCACCGAAACAGTTCCACAGGCCTTCTTTTCGTACGACTTCGACGACGAGACGAATGTGACAATCACACACGAAGGCGGTGAAGCCATCGATACCGAAACCATTCGTGTGACTGTCGACGACACGCCGGGATTCCCTGCTCCAGAAAGCCCGATTGACACCGCCGACGGCTGGAACGAAACCATCGAAAACGGTGACAGCCTTGAGCTGTACAACGCCACAGAAAACGAATAAATCGTAGAGCAGGGCGATACCGTCCAGATAATCTGGGAGAACCCTTCCGGTGACGCTTCGAACGAACTTTCGGCAAGTGAGTGGCCCTAAGAACGGGATCCACCTTTTGTTTCTATATGCACATCTGCGCTCCAATCAACAGCTCGTAGACAGGGAAAAACGTCCGCAGTAGTCGACGATTACTTATATACGCGATTCGGTCCGAGCCGTCGACTACTCCATGTTGTCCGGGCTGCGTGGGTGGTAGTCGGTATCGTACTCACCAACGTCGCCATCCAGTCGGTCGGAGTTGATCCGGCCAGCCAGCAGCATGAAATCAAGAATCGTTAGATTCAGCATGGCTTCGACAACTGGGACGCCGCGAGGCGGCAGTACGGGATCGTGTCGGCCGACGACCTGGATCTCTTTGGTTTCGCCTGTTTCCCAGTCGACGGTCTCCTGTTTTTTCGGGATCGATGTCGGCGCATGCCAGGTGGCCTCACCCCAGATCGGCTGGCCCGTTGTAATGCCGCCCTGCATCCCGCCGTGTTTGTTGCCTTTCGGGACGGGGTCGCCATCCTCGTCGAACGCCCAGTCTTCGTTGCGGTCTTTGCCGCTCCACTCGCGGGCTTCCTTGCCCAAGCCGAACTCGACGTGCGTACACGCGGGAATGGAAAACATCGCCTGACCCAACCGCGAAGGGAACGAATCAAACCGTGGCGCACCCAGTCCACGCGGAACCCCACGGGTCTCGAAGTAGATCGACCCGCCAATGGAGTCGCCCGCTTTCTGATACTCATCGGCCAACTCGCGCATCTTCTCGGCAGCCTCGGGGTCGGCACACCGGACCTCGTTTTCTTCGGTGTGCTCAAGCATGTCCTCCCAACTCACTTCGCCAGCTTTGACGTCGCCGATCTGGTTGACGTGCGCTTTGACTTCGATGCCGTGGGCTTCGTTGATCTTTTTCGCGATTGCTCCTGCAGCAACCCAATTGACGGTCTCGCGTGCCGATGACCGACCGCCACCGCCCCAGTTGCGCGTGCCGAATTTGGCAGAGTACGTAAAGTCTCCGTGAGAGGGTCGCGGTGCGGTGATATAGGGTTCGTACTTGCCCGAGCGGGCGTCCTTGTTCTCGATAACCAGCCCAATGGGTGTCCCTGTCGTGTAGCCGTCTTGGACACCCGAATTGATTTTGACCGCATCGGGCTCGCCTCGTGAGGTTGTGATCATCGACTGGCCGGGTTTCCGCCGGTCGAGTTCTCGCTGGATATCCTCCTCGTCGAGTTCAACTCCTGCTGGACAGCCGCTGACGGTCACACCCATTGCCTCACCGTGGCTCTCGCCGTAGGTCGTTGCCTGAAACAGTCGACCAAACCGATTGCCGTTCATTACTGTCTGATGAGACCCCGGCCCATTTGAACCTTGCAGTACTGCCGAGCGACAGACTTTTTGATATCTACCACCGCAATATCAGTAGATGAGCCAACGGCGAACGCTACTTATTGCCGCCGTTATCGTTCTCGCTGGCGCGTATCTCCTCGCCGGGAGTGTCGGATTCTTTCCGAGCGACGAGCCCGACCAAGAGATCGCAACCGTCGACGACGACCGACTGATTCAGCCGACCGAAAACGGAAGCTACCTGTGGCCATACACCAGCCGATCGGAATCCGTAGACGGCCGAACGCTGGCGATCAACGTCGTTATTCACGGCGATCCGGACCGGACAAAACAGGCGTTGACCGACAGTGAAGAACTTGAGTGGGAGCCGATGGACGAAACCGAAGAGGATGCAGATCCCGACAGCTACAACCTGTCGGTCCAAGACGGCGTCGACTGGGATGACGCCGACGGTTCGACACGGTATTCGTTCATCGATTCGAGTCCGCACGGCGGCGATGCCGAGTGGGTCGACGAAAGCTACCAGCTCCACAGCGGGGCGTATCTCGGGTCACGAAGCCACATCCGGGCGTACACCTCCGAAGCCGACGACTGGACCGCCATTCAGGTCCACGAGGAGTACTTCGATTGGTTCCGGCTTCGCCACACTGTCACTGATATACACGGACCCGCCCGCGTTATCGAGGACGACTTTATCGACCAGCCGTTCGTCGAGGACGTCAGCCGAACGCACTACGGTCTCGATGGCGGCTGGAGCGATGGCTGGATTTCGAGCATTGAACTGGCGGTAATCGGTCTGCTGTCGACTGTCTTCGCCCGTGATACCCGGACGGCACTCGGTCGGGTTGGCGGTAATCTCGGCCAGTGGGCGAAGACAAACCGCTATGGCTTCGTGCTGGCAGCCTTGTTGGTAGGGCTGCTGTTGGGGGTTCGAGCGATTGGAATCGCTCTTGAGTCGATCGTCTCAGGGTACTCACCGCAGTACATCGCGGGGTTGTTGTATCCGTTGATCGTGGTTGGCCCACCCGCCATTGTCGCGACGTTCGCACCACGGCTCCGCCCGCTCAGTGCGTTCGGCTTTACGATTGTCGGGATGGGTGCGGGATTCGTCTACGATTTCGCTGCCATCGGCATCGGTATCGTCCCGATTCAACTGGTGCTTCACCGGATCGGGCTGCTGCTGGCTCTCGGGGTGTTGGCGGTCACGCTCGTCGACTCACACAACGCCGGGCGCGAAGACGAGCCGACAGCCGATAAAACGGATCCGCCGCTGGTTGTCGTGGCCGTGGCGGCATGGCTTGTCGGGCTTGCACTGCCGCTGTTCGGTTATCTCTAATCACGAATTCCGACAGAAAACGACAGAGATCGTAGCGTTATTATATGTCCTTGCTGGAACACATGTAGACACCACTCGTTCGTATTCGTTGATGATTGGCTCCGATACAACCCCACGGCTTTCCCGTCGGTCGCTGCTGGCTGGAGCCGCTGGTCTCTCTGCCGCAGCTGCGGGCTGTATCGGGCGTGTGCAGACTCGTGTTGGTCGGTCTCAACAGACTCCACTCTCGGTCGACATCACGACGCTGTACGCCGATCTCGATCCGTTTGGTATTAGGATTGCCCAAGAGTTGCGCTCCAAACTCGAAGCCGTCGGCTTCGACGCCCAGCTAAGGCTCGTCGACGTCAGAGGCTTTTCCGAGCAGGTGTTGTTGAACCATGATTTCGACATCTACGTCGGACAGTTTCCGTATCCACAGCCGCCAGATCCAGATCTGCTCTACCCGCTGTTTCGTTCGACGTTCGATGGGGCGTTGGGCTGGCAGAACCCGTATGGGTTTACACATCTGAGCAGCGACCAACTGCTCGACAGTCAGCGATCAACCAGCGGTGAGCGTCGACAGCAGGCGGTCGACGAACTACAAGAGCTGTTGGCCCGAACTCAGCCGTTCGTTCCGCTTGTCGCACCGACCCATCTGAGTGGGGTTCGGACCAACTCGTTCGAAGCCGACAGTTGGAACCAGCGTGCACCGACTCGACCTCACAACCTGTTGAAGCTAAATCCAACCGGCGACCCTGGAACGCTCGGATTAGCCGTTGTCGACGACCGGATCACGGGAAACAGAAACCCGATTTCGGCCGACTACAAGCAGGGCGAATCGCTCGTCGACCTGCTGTACGATCCGCTTGTGCTCGAAGAGAACGGAGACTACATTCCGTGGCTGGCCCGCGAGTATCAGTGGGACGAGACGGACGACCAACTCGAAGTGTCGATCACGCTTCGTGAGGGCCTTGAGTGGCACGACGGCGAACCACTGACCGCGTTCGATGTCTACTTTACCTACGAGTTTCTCCGTGATACCTCTCTGGGAGAGGCCGTTCGTCCGATTCCATCCGAGCGGTTCCGTGGTCGAATCTCGCTGGTCGAGGCCATACACGTCCAAAACTCCCGCGAGTTGCGGATTCGCTTTACTAACGCAAGCCAACAGGTCGCCAAGCGAGCGCTTGCTGTACCCATACTACCGGCCCACATCTGGGAGACCCGAACACGAATCGAACGACCTCGCAACCGGAGCGGCGAGACAACCGTCGCACTCACCACAGCTAATCAAGAGGCGGTCGGCAGCGGGCCGATCCAATTCGACCAAGAGCCCGGCGACGACATCGTTGAGTTCACCCGGTTCGATTCGCATTTCTTATGGCGGCTTCGCACACAACCCGACGCCGATGACGAGGCCGATGTCGACGCCGCAAACGAATCTGTTTCAAACGAGTCGACGACACAGCCCAACAGCACAATCGCCGAAGCCGACGCCAGTGAGTCCACGGTAGACGACACAGAAATACCACCCGAAGAGCGGTTCGAGCCGCCACCGGAAGCCTACGATGGGCCACTGCCGTTCGAGCGCCTCACAGTCTTCTCAGTTGGCTCGGATACGGTGGCCATGGAACTGCTACGAAGCGGTGAAGCCGATGCGACGATCGCCACACTCAGACCGACGGAGGTCGGCACTATCGAGGCTGATTCGGATCTTGATCTGATCGAGCACCAGTCGAACGCGTTTTATCATCTCGGATTTAACACTCGCCGAGAACCGTTGCGGAACCCAAACGTGCGCCGACTGATTGCCCAAGTCATCGATAAGTCGAGACTCGTCGAACAGTACTTCGATGGGTACGGTCGACCGATTGCGAGCCCACTTGCCGAAACTGAGTGGTTGGCTGATTCGCTACGCTGGGATGGATCGGATCCCGAGGTCCCGTTTATCGGGACGGATGGTGTCCTTGATGTCGAACGCGCCCGCGAACAGTTTCGTGACATCGGCTATCAGTACACCGCTGACAACGAACTCATCTCACAGATCAGATAATGTATCGAACTCAGTTACTCGTCGAATTTGTGGCCATCGTCGCGGTGATTTGTCTGTTCAGCACAGTGATTATTGGCCGAAGCCGGTTGTCGATACTCGCCGAAGAGTTCAGGCCACGATCTCGTGAGTTTGCCCCATACTTTGGGGTACTGCTCGTCGTGTTAGCACTCAACTCAGTGCTGCGTGATTCTGCCCAAGAGGTCTCGCGGATCATCGGACTAAACATCACGAACACGATTTACTCGATAGAAGGTGAGTTCGTCGCCGTTGTTCAGTCGTTCGAGACCGAGGCACTCACAACCTACTTTTCAGCGGTCTATATGTACGGGTATGCGTTTCTACTCGTCTTTCCGCTGTTGGCCTACGCCGCCCTCTCGGAACGTGAGACACTGAAACGACTTGTTGGGGCCTACAGTTTCAACTACTTTATTGGACTGATACTGTACATTATTTTCATGGCTTATGGGCCACGAAACTTCAACGATGTCGTGTTTACGAACTTGCTGTACCAAACCGATGCACAGTACCAGATGATTACGACCGAAGTGAACGATCCAGCCAACGTGTTCCCGTCGCTTCACACATCACTGTCGGCAACGGTCGCCATCTTCGCATATAAAACACGCGAGGAGTACCCCTACTGGCTGGCGATTGCGACTGTCTTAGCGGTCAGTGTTATCATTTCGACAATGTATCTCGGTATCCACTGGGCGACTGACGTGGTCTTCGGTATTGTGCTGGCTGGTGTGTGTGTGTATCTTGCCGACCGATACATCGGCGAGGACTAGTTGAAGTTCTCTAAGGAGTCAAAATCGTCGACGGGCATCACCGAGTAATCAACTGACAGCGTGTCCTGTGTCGCTCTGATCTTGCCGACGAATGTCGAAATCTCGTCGAGTTGTCCTTCGAGGACAAACAGCTCCATACAGTAATGGTTGCCGACGTGACTATGGAAGTTCGAGGCGACGAGGTGTTCGTGTTCGTGGCGGAGATGCATCATGCGTTCTTCGACACTGGTCGTCTCGTAGTCGAACAACACAGTGACGATTGCGATCAGATCACGGTCTTCGAGTCGTTTGTCCTCGAACTCACCCAGCAGGTTCCGGGCAGCCTCGCGGACGACCTCACTGCGGCCGGTGTAGCCGTGTTCGTCGGCAAACGAGTCGATTCGACTGAGCAGGTCTTCCGGCATGGAGACGCTGACAACGGTCATATATTAACTCACGAGCCATTGAATGATAGATGTTATTATTACTGTCGCCGCTATCGCCGTCGACGTATCATTCGAGTGTTGGATTACCAACGATGAACACGTCGCAGTCTTTCGACTCTCGATACCTACAGCTAATATAAAAACAGGCGACTCTGGTGTGCTGGACGCCGGGTTATGTGTTGTATGTTTCTTTGAGATACGATGAGATCTCGCCACTGTCGGCCAACCAGCCGTCGGGATGGCTGTCGTCGACTAAGACGGGAATCCCGCGCTGGCCGGTAATCGACTCGACGTCATCTCGCTCCTCGCGGTCCGCAGGGACGATGATCTCCTCGTAGTCGATATCTAGTACCTCAAGTACGCGTCGAACGCGTTTCGAGTAGGGACAATCCGGCCGATCATACAGTGTGAGTTCTGTCATACCAACCGGTGCGTACCATTTAATAATATATCTGTGTCGCCTGTGTTTCGAAAACACACAACCGGCGTAACTGCCGCCTACCATGGAGTAGTCGACTCCTAATGCCTGCTGTCGACCGCACTATCAGATCCACGCGCAGTCGAAACCTACAGCACAACGCTTCGTTGGCTCGACGAGCCTTACGCCTCGTCAAACACGGAAAATAGAAGATTTTCCAGCCCGACGAAGTTTACGCTTCGTCGAAGAGCGTTTCGCCCTCAACCATTTTCTCTTCGACGACATCCATATCCAGGGTCACACCAAGCCCCGGTTTCTCGGGAATCTTGATGTAGCCGTCCTCAATGACGTCTTCTTCGACCAGATCTTCCCACCAGCCGAGTTCGTAGCTGTGGTACTCGACCGCAAGCGAGTTCGGAATCGCTGCCCCGACGTGGGCCGATCCCATCGTCGCAATCGGTGAGGCAACGTTGTGCATCGCCACCGGCACGTAGTACATGTCTGCAAGATCTGCGATTTTCCGGGTCTCGCGCATGCCGCCGACCTTGGGCATGTCAGGGGCAATGATGTCGACGGCCTGGTTTTCGATCAACCGCCGCTGGCCGTGTTTCCGGTAGACGTTCTCGCCGACACCGATTGGCGTGGAGGTCGACTGGGTGACCTCGCGTTGGACATCGTGGTTCTCCGGCGGCACTGGGTCTTCGAGCCACCAGACATCGAACGGTTCGAGCGCCTGAGCGAGGCGTTTGGCACTCCCACCGGAGAACGTCCAGTGACAGTCGAACGCCACATCAGCCCGCGAGCCAACGCGCTCGGTGACCGCTTTGACGATACTGACCTTGTGGTCGATCTCAACGCCGCGCAGGTGACGATTAGCCCGGTCTTTCTCGTGGCCAGATGGAACGTCTAGGTCGAACTTGAGGGCGTCGTAGCCCAACTCCTCAACAACACGTTCGGCCTCGTCGGCACACGCGGTGGGATCGGCCTCATCAGCCGTGTGACAATCACAGTAGACGCGGACTTTGTCGCGGTATTTGCCGCCTAACAACTGGTAGGCAGGGATGTCGAGAATTTTGCCCGCCAGATCGTGCAGTGCGACTTCGATCCCGGAGATCGCGGTGACAGTCACACCGCCAATCGAACCCTCACCGGACATTTTCTGGACGAGATGTTCAGTGAGTCGGTCGATATCTAGGGGGTTTTCGCCGATGATGAACGGCTTCATTCGCTCGATGAGTTCCGGTGCGCCCGCACCCCAGTAGGCTTCACCAGTACCGACGGTGCCGGCATCGGTGTAGACGCGAACAAGCGTCCACGGGAAGTTCCCGTCGACCATCGTCGTCTGGACGTCGGTGATCTCGACATCGCGGCCGCCGCCGCGCTTGCCCGCAACGCCCATTGTTTCGGCCGACAGCTCCCGCATGGTGTACTCCGCGTTCGGATCGTGGAGTGAGTCGTAGCTGACCATACCCCGGCTTCTATCTGCAACCCTAAATAGTACTGGCGTTCGGAAACGGCAGTCTCACCCTATTCAAATGCCGATACAAAAAATTTATTATACACTGAGTAAGTATTTATGAGGTCGACCAAGCCACCGCCGAGACGTGGCGAAATCCGAAGGTTCACTCCGACGGCGACCTGAGAGGCAGTAATGAGCGGAACGGAACTGTCAGGAACCCGCGCGTGGCTTGCGGCGGCTCGTCCACAGACGTTGCCGGCGGCAGCTGCGCCGATTGTCGTCGGTGGTGGCCTAGCGTGGGCCGACGGCGTTTTTTCACTAGGACCGCTACTTGCGGCCTTTGTTGGTGCGGCACTGATCCAGATCGGTACCAACTTCGCCAACGACTACTACGATGCGATTCAGGGCGCAGACACTGAGGCCCGTGAGGGGTTCACCCGTGTTACCCAGTCTGGCATTATTGCCCCCGAGCGTGTCAAGCGTGCAATGTATCTCACGTTCGCCACAGCCATCGTCGTTGGCAGCTATCTGGTCTACGTCGGAGGAGCCCCTATCTTAGTTATTGGCCTCTTATCGGTGATTTCAGGCATTGCCTACACGGGCGGGCCCTACCCACTCGGCTATCACGGCCTAGGTGACCTGTTCGTCTTCGTCTTTTTTGGCGTGATCGCGGTAATGGGTACCTACTACGTCCAGGCCGCAGCGGTCTTGGCCGCACCGCTGTCGACGACAATCCCACCGGGAACAGTCACAGCAACAGCGTTTCTGGCCAGCCTTCCGGTGGCCGCAATCTCGACGAACATACTGGTGGTAAACAATATCCGAGACCGCAAGGAGGACGTAACGACCGGCAAACGGACGCTCGCCGTCCGGTTCGGCTACCGGGTGAGTCGACTTGAGTACACCGGGCTGTTCGGGCTGGCGTATCTGGTTCCCGTCTGGCTCTGGGCAGTCGACGGCTGGTCACTGACTGTGCTACTGCCACTGCTCACGCTCCCGATTGCGGCGATGGTTACACGCATCGTCTGGACGAAAACGTCGGGAGCCGCGTTGAACCCTGCTCTGGAGACGACTGGTAAACTACTGGCAGCCTACTCGCTGCTGTTCGGGATCGGGTTGGCACTCTGATGTGGGTTGAACCGTTTTCCCTTTCGTTGGCCACGCCACTCGGGACTGCGGCTGGCAAGATCACTGACCGCCGAGGGCTGTTGATCGGTCTCACTGTTGAGGGCCACCAGGGACTCGGTGAAGCCACACCGCTGGCTGGCTGGACCGAATCCTACGAGACGTGTCGACGAACCCTTCAGTCAGTTGTTCAGGCCGATGAGATGCCGCCGAACCGGCCAGACCCCACAGAGACACCTGCCGCCGCGCATTCGGTCGACCTCGCGGTTTGTGACGGACGTGCCCGTTTAGCGAACCGCTCGCTGGCGGAGTGGCTTCACGAACAGTTTGTCGGATCGCGAACACCGGCCGAGTCCGTCCCGGTGAACGCCACCATTGGTGACGGCGATGTCGAGACCACCGTCGCGGCCGCAACCGCCGCGGTTGAGGAGGGCTTTGAGTGGCTCAAACTCAAAGTCGGTGCTCGGTCAGTGAGTGCGGATCTCGACCGCATTCGAGCAGTCGACCGTGCGGTTGGCGAGCGCGCACGGATTCGGCTTGATGCCAACGGCGCATGGAGTCGGACCGAGGCGGATCGTCTGCTTTCGGAACTCGCGGTCGACATCGAGTATCTCGAACAGCCGCTTGCGGCCGACGATCTTGAGGGACTGGCCGCACTCCGTGGACATGGGGTCGACATTGCGGTCGATGAGTCGTTATCGATCAACTCGCTTGCGACGATACTTGATGCGGAAGCAGCCGACGTCGCCGTCCTCAAACCGATGGCTCTCGGTGGTCCCACACGGACGATTGAGACCGCCATGCAGGCCCAATCGGCTGGCCTGACGCCGACTGTTACAACGACTGTCGATGCGGTCGTCGCCCGCACGGCAGCAGTTCACGTTGCAGCCGCTCTCCCAGAGGTGTCCGCGTGTGGGCTCGCAACCGGCTCGTTACTCTCCGAGGATCTGGCAGCCGATCCAATCGAAATCAGTGACGGCCATGCGTGGCTCCCGACCGGCAGTAAACGTTGTGAACAGCGGTTCGATGGGCTGTGGCCCACCGAGTAGGCGGTGACTACTCGTCGACAACTTCGACAGCGCCAACCATACCCTGTGTCTGGTGGGGCGTACAGACGTACCGATAGACGCCCGATTCGTCGAACGTATGGCTGAACGTTTCGCCCTCGTCGACGTAGGTGTCGCTTTCGAACTCGCCGTCCTCTTCGACAACGTCGTGGCTGCCGCCGACACCCGTCCACTCCCAGACAATCGTCGTGCCGGTGGTGATTCGGACGGCGGCCGGATCGTACGACAGCCCCTGACCGGAACCAACAGCCACGGTCACCTCATCGCTGTCAGTTTCATCGATTGTTCCCTCAAAGTTTCGGGCGTTTTGGAACCAATCGCCGTACGTCTCGGCTTCGATCTCCTCGTCATCACCGCCGAGACAGCCCGCAAGCGACACCGCAAGGCCGCTGGCTGTGGCTCCAAGCACGGTTCGTCGACGGAGTCTCTCGTCCATACACTGAGTAGGTAGTGACTACCTATGAGTGATGCTGTTTCGGCCCACTCGATACGCTGATACACCAGCCGCCCATACATACCCTATGAGCAACTGGACGGACGCAATTATCGGCCAGCGGATGGCAGTCGACCAGGAGTTCAACGAGCAGGTCCAAGCCTCGCAGTTCAGTAACGCCGAGTGGGGACTGATTATGACCGCAACCGAGTTCGAAATCGACGACGCCGAGAATCCAGAGACCGCCCGGATCGTCGCCAACACGGACAACGTCGAGACGATCATCCCGGAGTTGGAATCGATCCGCACGCAGACGGCTGGGATGGGGGGTCGACCGGCCGAGCCGACTGGAGGCTCGACGGGCGGGCTGCTGGGCTCGCTGAAATCCGCACTCGGCTTCGGCGGGGGTGATGATGGGAGTGTCGACGCCGAAAAACTCGCGGCTGCCGAACGCCTTACCGGCGAGTACGCCGAGGCACTCCAGTCACATCTTGTCGAAACCGACAGTTTCGAGCAGGCCAGAACGGCGTATCTCGAAGACGACAGCTAGCCGTCGCCGCTTCGAAACAGGGTGAGTTCTTCGACTTCGTAGATGTTGAGCAGCTCGGTGACGATTTCGTCGTAGCTTTCGTCGGTTTCTCGGAGCATATCCAGCCGGTCGACGGTCTCGTCGCTGAGTTCAATCTGGACCATACTGGATTCGACGGCAGCCAGCGGTTTATGTTATCTCACCTTCTCAGCAGACGGTCAGTCTGCCGAATGGTTAGTCTACCGAATGGTTAGTCTGCCGAATGAGCAGTTGGTGCGCGCGGAAGCGTCAAGACGACCTGTGAGCCCGAGTCGACGATTGATCGCTCGATTGTCCCTCCGAGCAGCGAGACCGTCCAGTACACCAACCAGAGACCGAGGCCAGTACCGTGCTGCAAGGGTGTTTCCTCGCCGTTTTCGAGTGTTTGCCACTCTTCGGTGGGGATTCCGGTCCCGTTGTCGGAAACCGTGATGTCGACCCAGCGACTTGGCGGTTTCACCGTTGAGCCAGAGACACTCACTGTCACTGCCGGCTGGGGGTTGTCGTTGTGGACAACGGCGTTATCAAGCAGTTCGTCCAGTGCCATTTTTAGTCGGACATCCGCTTGAACCGAGACCGGGTCGGCCGTCTCTATCGAAATCGTTGCTTCGGGATACGACGACTCAAACTCGGCTTTCAGCTCTGCTAGTAGGCCGCTCATTTCGACACTCGTGGTCACCTCGCGGCCTTGGTCGAACAGCGAACGCATCGTGCCTGCCTTATTGCTTAACTGCTCGAGACTGTCGACGCGCTGTTCAATGGCGGCGATATGTGGTTCGAACGATGCGTCGACTGCTTCACCGAGCAGTCGGGTGTTGCCTTTGATGACGTTCATCGCATTCCTGAGGTTGTGCCGCAACACACGGTTGAGCACTGTAAGCTGTTGTTGGCGCTCTTTTCGTTCGGTGACATCCTGCAGCGCCAACTCAAAGACGGTCTCGCCGTTTTCTTGGACTGCTCGGCCGGTAACTGCCGCCCAGATCGGATTACCCTTGAGTGTCTGTAACTCCAGTTCAATCCCGTCGACCGAGCCCTGTTCAAGCAACAACTCACTGAACTGGCTGCGTTTGGTCGCCCCAATATATGAGTCAGAAACAGCCATCGTCTCGAAATCGCTTGCCGTTTCGGCTTCCAAAATGTCGACCAGCCCTTTGTTGACCAGTCGGAACTCGCCGTCCGGCCCGGGCGTGGTTCGATACACACCGATTGGGAGGTTCTCGACAAGCCGTTCGTAGCGTTCGAGTTCGTGTTGGTGCTGTTTTTGTTCCGAAATGTCGACGTAGAGGTGGATGTACTCTTTGGACTCACAGCCGTTGACTGCAACCTGTCGACTGAGAAACTCGGCTGTCCCGTCGGCTGTTGCGAACGTTTCGGATTCGTCGCTTCTGTCGGCGGTGATCTGTGTGTGGCTGCTACCAGTCACAACGGGGGTGATGAGCGCACCAATCGGTCGACCGCGTGCGGCTTCCGCACTGTAGCCGAACGTCTTTTCAAACGGCGTATTGATGTGTTTTACCCGCTCGATTCCGTCATCGTCGACGACAGTGCTGACAATCGGTTCGGGAATCGCATCGAACACGGCCTCAAACCGGTTGCGCTCGACGCGCTGTTGTGTCTCGATCAGTTTACTCCGGCAGGCTTCGGCGAGCTTCTCGTTGAGCGGACGAAGTGCTGACCGCGTAATCTCGTCGACTCGGCCGCCGTGTTTCCCGATTGCGAGCACGCCAAAGTCGGGAAGTTCGAACAGACAGAAGTGGGCTCCCTCTTCGGTCTGTCCCGAAATCGGTAGCTGCTCACCGATTGGCCTGTTGGCATCCGGCAGCGCACCGAAGGCTGCCTGCAGCGTGTTGTTGCTCTCTGGAACCGCCGGAATCGTTGCAATGGTTTCGTAGTCGGCTCGTTCGGCGCTCGACCGATGCCGGTAGATTGCCCCGACAGAGCAGTTTAGTTTCTGTAGATAGCCCAACAGCGCATCATCGGCAGTGTCGACCAGTGTCCCTTTCGAGCCAATCGATAGCGAAATTTCATACAGGGTCTGAATCCGCTGTTGTCTGTCGGTCATACGTCACCTAACGCACCGATAACCGCGGTTTTGTTGTAGTAATCGAGATGTCCGATGCCATCGTTCGCAATCTCACCGATAGTGAGTGCACCGACAACAGGCAGTCCATGGTCGGTGACTGCTGCCAACTCGCGGTCGAAGTCGTCTTCGAGATACAGGACGCGTGAGATACAGTCGAAAAACAGCAGACTTTCGGGCCCAAAAGACCCGCTTGTGGCGTGGTCGGCCGCAGTGTGTGCGGCGTCGACGAGCGAGTCGGCATCGCCGGCCAACACACTTAAAAACTCACCCTCAGGTACGGCTCCGAAACAGGACATTGAGCCGTCCTCAACCGCAAACGGGTCACGAACCAGTTGTTCGCCGTCGAGACGGCTAATGCCGAACGGGTATGATTTGGCGACCTTGAAAAAGGTCTCGGGCGTCACCGTCCGGCCCGCGTGGCGCTCAACCACGTCGCGGTACTGCTCGAAAGCCGGTTTGCCATCAAGCGTATGCAGCGTTGATCCTTCCGCGTCAGTGACTCTAAACGGCCCAGCGATCTCCTTGTAGCCGTGGTTAACGCCGACGGAGGTCGGCGCATGTAGTGCCGCAATCACCGCGGCGTCTTCGATAACGCCCTCGTTGGTAATCAGACAGGGGCTGCGTTCATCACCAAGTGTGCCCGCACCGCCACCAATAACACTCAGCTCAACGCTGTAGGTCCGAAACAGTGCCTGAATAAACTGTTCGATACACTCGCTGTAGGCGTCGACGAACACGAACGCCGTTCTGTATCCCTTGGCCGGGAGTCTCGGATCGAGCGCGTCGCGGAATGCGGTGTCTGGATCGCTCAAGCCCTCTACTGTCGTGACAACTGGCTCGGCCGACAGCCCGACAACCAGCACACCCGAATCGGTGTTATCTCCCTCAGCGATAATTTCCGGAAAGATACCACCAAAGATCGGAACCGATAGCGACTGAAGAGTCGACTCGAAGGAATCTGTGAGCAGTGGCTCATCAGGAGTTGCAAGCAGGAGAATTCCCTCGACCGACTCGCTGGCGGCTGTTGAGACCAGCGTCTCGTGGAGGTCCTCACCAGGGACCACGGTGGAGGTGACCGTCATCTACTCAGATAGTTAAAACTCAAGGTCATATACCCATGGCTCTGATTATCAATGTTGAAAAGAAACAGTATGGTTATTATTGACCTTTCTCCGCTAAAGTTGGTCGACAATCGCGGTGGTCATCTCCTCGGTCGACGCCTCACCACCGAGGTCGCCGGTGTGTGGCCCCTCGGCCAGCACAGTTTCGACGGCCGTCTCGACGCGGTCGGCTTCGTCGTTGTAGCCGAGATGGTCAAGCAGCATTGCGGCTGAGAGAATCGTCGCCGAGGGGTTGGCAACGCCTTCGCCCGCGATGTCAGGGGCCGTGCCGTGGACTGGCTCAAACAGCGCGTTGTCGTCGCCGATGTTCGCCGACGGCAACAGGCCGAGTCCGCCGACGAGGCCCGCCGCGAGATCCGAGAGCACGTCGCCCGCGAGGTTCGGACAGACGATCACATCGAACTGCTCGGGGTCGAGACACACTCGCGTCGCAAAGGCATCCATTAGCACCTCGTCGGTTTCAACGCCCTGTTCTTCGGCGATGTCGACCACGGCATCGCGGAACCGACCGTCGGTTTTCCGCATCACGTTCGCTTTGTGGACGACGCTAAAGCCGTCGTGGTCGACGCTTTCGGTGACATACTCACAGGCGAACTCGGCGAGCTTTTCGGAGGCTGAGGTGGTGACGACGCGAGTGAGCGTCGAGAGGTCATCGGAGAGGTCGTCCTCGTGGCCCGAGTAGACTCCTTCGGTGTTTTCGCGCAAAAAGACGAGGTCGGTTTCGGGTCTGACGGCCTCGATTCCGGGGTAGGCTTTGGCAGGTCGAATGTTAACATACGAATCAACGGCCTCCCGAAGCGGGAGAATGACGTCGGCGGCGGTCTCGCCGGCCGCCCCAAAGAGGGTGGCGTCGGCCTCGGCTGCGAGGTCGTAGGTCGACTGCGGGAGTGCCTCGCCCGTCTCGGCTTTGACGGCGTCGCCTGCCTCGCCGTAGCTGAATTCGAGATCGAGATCAAGTGCCTCAAGAACGTCGATGGCTGCTGGGATCACTTCCTGTCCGATACCGTCGCCTTCGATGACGGCGATTTGGTGAGTCATACGAACTGTCTGTCCAGGACTGAAAAGAGGATGTCGATGTCTGG
>Ga0207421_10003478_pt1 | contig 18755 bp, 24 predicted proteins | sample SodLakKL_010_SED_4_FD_187542 | JGI IMG/M metagenome (GOLD analysis project Ga0207421, IMG submission 187542) | Alkaline sediment microbial communities from Lake Tanatar, Kulunda Steppe, Russia - 8KL_010_SED (SPAdes) (version 2) | ecosystem: Environmental > Aquatic > Non-marine Saline and... | reverse complement strand
TTTACCTGGCCTTGAGTTCTTTCTTAACGTTGGGTCTTTCCTTGTAAAACACGCGGCCACCGCAGTTCTCACACTGGATCCCCACGGTATCAACATCGGTTGTGACCTTTTCATTACAGATATAACATCTGAACAAGGTCTCATTCCTCCTCCTCTTCGATCATCCTCTGTATCTTCTTTCCGAGTCTAGGTTTGTAAGCTCCACCTGCGAAGGTAAGACCACAACGACTGCAATTCCAGATGCCTGTGCTTTCTCTTTCTACCTGATCGTGATGGCACCTAGGGCATTCGTATTTTGACTTTTTAGCCTCTTCGATCTCCTTCAATGAGTTTCTAACGTTAACTCCGTAGCGGGGACCGAGTCTTCCTGTGCTGCCGACTCCTTTTTTCTTCTTAGCCATCTTTACTTACCCCTTTTGTCATGTAGGTTAACTAGGATTTATTTAAATATTTTCCCTGTCCACTTTGTCTAGAATCCTTTCCCTCATCTCCGCACCGATCTCTTTAGACTTCTGGATACACTCTAGAGTGTCCTCGTACTCGAAGACGCCTCTCAGCCCCTTTTGCATCGCGACTATCTCATCTTCTTCATTGAAAGTCACGGTCAGACGGGCATCGGCTATCTTCTCCTCTTCGAGCACAGAGTCGAGGATTATCTGATCCTTTATCTTTGTGAATGTTGTAGGAACAACAACATGCTCTATCGGGAGCGGAAAGTCCTCTTCTTTTTCAGCCTCTTCAAAATCTGAGGCAGGAACGGTTCCATCCAAAAGGGCGGTCATCGCTCCGATACCTGCGGCGTCGAATAGATTACCGTCGAAATCCAAAACGTGTATATCGATAAAGATGACCCAAACTTTCTCGCCTTCTTCGATACATAATTTGGTCGTGTCGACCGCGCCGCTTTCTCTTATGCCTCTATCGACGACTCTGGCCAACTCGGTAGCATCCTCGCCGGGAGGACCTGATTCGTATTCAGGAGAAGCCATCGGGATGAGTTCGGCCGATGTGGTCAAAACACCTTGATTAGGAGTATCAGGGAAAGGTTCTCCAACATCCATCTTTATTCCGACTATAACGTCCGTTTCTCCCAGTTTCACTCTTGCTGAGCCTTCAGCAGAAGAAGCCCAATCAGGTTCTATCTTGATATCTCTGTATTCCAGCATATCTCTGCCGTCGATCCTTTTCCCTTCTTTCAAAAGTCTATGCAGGTAATCCTTAGTTATGTTCGAAAGTATCTCTTTCATCTATTTCACCCCTTTCTTGATCTTTTCTATTTCATCCTCGTCCAACTCTGTGGAATATCTCTGCCTAAGTGCTTCTCTCTGGATCTCATAGATATCCTTGCAAGCGTCTATCGAAAGTTCCATTGCTTCCTCGTACTCCTCAACCGTCAAGTTACCGTCCATCTGTAGAAGACATATCTCGTCGGTCCTTGGTATATAGCCTACAGGTACATCTGCCTGACCGTAATTGTCTTCGTTCTTTCCCAGATCTAATACGACCTGGCCCTCTATCTTCCCAGAAGCACAGGAAGCGACAAGATCAGACATGGGTATTCCAGCATCGGCAAGGGCAACAGATGCAGCCGTTAATCCACCGCATCTAGTGCCTGCACTCGCCTGCAGGACCTCTATGAAAACATCAATTACAGACCTAGGATACCTCTCGGTGAAAACGACCTTCTCTAAAGCTTCAGAAACGAGCTTGCTTATCTCGATAGAACGCCGGTCAGGACCGGGTCGTTTTCTATCGGGAACGGAAAAAGCCGCCATATTGTATCTAGCCCGTACAACAGCCTTCGTCGTCTCTTGAGCATGTCTGGGGTGCATCTCTCTAGGACCATACACCGCGGCCATTATCTTGTTCTTACCCCATTCTAAATATGCCGAGCCGTCTGCTCTTTTTAGAACTCCTGCTTCGATGTTTATATCTCTCAACTCATCATAACTTCTACCATCTAGTCTTTCTCCATCTTTGAGTAATTCGATATCTTTGTTACTTCCCATCGTTCTTACCTCCAAAAATCATATCATTTGAATTTGATCCCATAATCTATCAAAACCTGTCCGTGTTCTCTTCCAAAAATTCCTTGACGATATCGGTCAAACCAATCGCTTGGGCGTTCTCCTCTATCATCTTGATCGCCTTCGCTGCAAGATACTGACCTTCTATATCTCCGGATATCCAAATCCTACCGTTCTGGCCTACGAATATCTTACAGTCTGTGTACTTCTTCAGCATAGAGATCATCGAACCTCCTCTGCCGATCACTCTCGGAACTTGAGCAGGCGCAATCTCCAATACCTGCCCGTCACTAAGTTTCTTGAGACCTTCCTCGTCCATCGTGACCTGCATTTTGTTCTGCTCATCCACGCTGGTTATCTTGACCAGGACCGCATCTCCTACATCGATGTAGCTCGCTGTATCACCATAATCGACCATCCAAGGCACATCGTTAACGTGCAAAACTGCAGGATTTGGAGCGTTCACATCGACCATCCAGAACGAAGAATTTATGTCTGTCACTGTTCCGATCACTTTCTCGCCTTCCTGTGGTTCGTATCTGCCGCTCTGTGCCGCTACGTTGGCGTATCCCGATCGAACTCTCTTCACTCCTAATCTAGCTGCGTATATCTTTCCATCTTTCTTGAACATACCTTTACCTGGTTTCAGATCCGTTTCCTCGATCTCATCGCCGGGTAAAAGTATCTCCCTATCAACTTCATCATCTGAACTCATCTATTAACACCTCATAATCATGAAATATATTACTTCTCATCTAATTCCTCTATTTCCGCTTCACCTTTCGTGAGATCGTTTATCCTCTCGTAGAATTCATCCTGAACGCCTCCTGGTATCTCGACGATAGCCTGCCATCTCCCATCGTTCAACCATTCCTGGTCTTTGATATTACCCAGATTCTTCAATTGCCCATATATTTTCCCCTGTAGATCTCCTCTCAATGTAACAGAAAATCTTTTTTTCTCAAAACTAAGGGGGATGAGCTCTCTGATCTGTTCAACGACATCATCCATCTGCTGGCTGACCGGTTTGAAGGGATCGATATGGATATTCGCTTCTTCCATGGCATTTTCTATCCGATTCGGTGGATGTGGCGTGTTGGTTTGAGGGTTGTAAGACCTCCTAGCTATCCTGTCGACTATCTCCTTTCGCTTCTGTTTCTGCCTCTTGTTCCTCTGTTCTGTGGTCAATTGAACTTCTCCATCATCAAGGATCTTTCTAGTGATCTCCTCGATATCCTTGGTTTCAAAAGCTCTATCTATCATATGGTCGGGAGCTTTTTTTCCCTTCACCGCGTCCGAGAAGACCGTCTCGGCAGGCATGTTCTCCAAAAGGTCAACTTCATCCCCATTCTTGTATTTCTCCACTGCATCCGGCTCTATCAGTATCTCGAATGTTTCGCCGTGTGACTGCAGGCGTCCTATGACGTAATCGTCAAGAAGGGTTTTCGTATGTTCCTTTTGATAGTCCTTTTTTCCCAAGTGCGTTCCTCCTCTATTCGATCTACATTGAGGACAGATAGCCCTCTATCTCATCAACTTCAAACTTTCTGAAATCTTCTTCGTGGGTGATCGTTCCTATGTCAAGGGATCTCGCTTCCAACTCTTCCTCACCAGCTCTTTCGAGTCCTCGCAACGATAATTGTATAGCCTCGTCTAATGTCATATCATCATCGTACTCCTGATTGAAAACCTCTTGAACCTCTTCTCTATTGCTTCCGATGCTGACCGCCTTATAGGCCATGTTCGCTCCGCTAGGGTCAGTTTCAAAAAGATGAGTACCATCACTATCTATACCTGCCACTAGCAGTGCGGTTCCGAATGGCCGTACACCCCCATACTGGGTATAGGTCTGTTTATAATCAGAAACTTGTTTTACCAAACTTTTGACATCGATCCTTTCATTATAAGAAACCCTGTTGATCTGAGCCGTAGTCCTTGCATGATCAACTAAAATACGTGAATCAGCAACTAAACCCGATGTAGCTATACCTATCTTCTTATCGATCTTGTATATCTTCTCTATAGATTTCGGTTCAACCAACTTGCTAGGAACGTCCTTATCCACAACCAAAGCAACACCGTCATCTACCTTTACGCCGACGGTTGTAGTGCCTCTGCTTACTGCTTCCCTTGCGTACTCTACCTGAAATAGGCGTCCGTCCGGCGAAAAGACCGTTATTCCTCGATCATATCCCATTTGGCCTGGCTTCATTCTCTTTCACCAACCGACATAATATACAATGTGGTTATAAACCTTACCCCCGGAACCATTTTTAAATACTTTATATACTCCAATATATCTTCGTAAAGCTGAATTTCTTAAAAAACGGATATTAAAGAGGGAGGGAAGGGGGGAGGTTATCGTGATAGGTTAGGGGGGGGGTAACGCCCTCTTCTCCCCATCAAGAAAAAATAGGGAGGGAGGGTGACTATCGTGATTTATGATACCGCTCAACTATTGTACATATGCACTATTATACAAGGATATATTTATAGGTTTCGAATCTTTCGTAATTCGAATTGACTAAATATCGTCTCATTCCTCATTCCCGATTTGTAAATATCCTTTCGATTAATAAAAGCTTCGGTTTAGATATCAAAAGTAAGAGTCCCATAAATTAAATATTGATTTAGAACTATCCGAAAATATGTTCACTCAAGAAGATGGTGAGTTCGCGGTCAAAACCGCTAGAAAGGCAATAGAAAGTTCAGTGAAAGGCGGAAAGATCGATATGGGAAAAATACCAGAAAAATTCGAAAGGAAGATGGGCGTCTTCGTAACGATAAATAGATATCCCTCGGAAGAACTCAGAGGATGCATAGGTTATCCGGAACCCGTCTACCCCTTAAAAGAGGCGATCATCAAGGGCGCAGATAACGCGACTAGAGACCCTAGGTTCTCTCCGTTGAGTGAAGATGAATTAGATTCTATAGTTGTTGAAGTCAGTTTACTGACCCCTCCGGAGAAAGTTGATTATGATGATCCCTCCGAACTTCCTAAAAAAGTCATCTGCGGAAAGCATGGCCTCATAGCTTCAAAGGGGTCGAGAAGAGGCCTTCTACTCCCTCAGGTCTCAGTCGATCAAAATTGGGATGAACAGCAATTTCTTACCCATACTTGTCGAAAAGCAGGTCTCCATCCCGACGAATGGAGGAACGGCGACTGTGAAATCGAAGTATTTGAGGGCGTGATATTCAAGGAAAAGGAGCCATACGGCGAAATAGTCAGAAGGGATATAGATGATAATTAAGGGAACTGCTTACATCAAAGGCGAATACAAAAATTGCTATATAGGCCTTGAAAACGGAAAGATAGACTTCATCAAAAAAAGCTTGAAGACCACGGAAGATGTTAAAAAAATCGAGGGTGTTTTGCTACCTGCAGGGATAGACATGCACGTTCATTTCAGAGACCCTGGGATGACCTCAAAGGAAGACTTCTATACTGGCTCAATGAGTGCGGCGTGCGGCGGTATCACCACAGTGATGGACATGCCCAATACAGATCCACCCACTGACAGTTATAAGAGATTGAAAGAAAAAATAGAGATAGTAGAGAAAAAATCCGTTATCGATTTCGGACTTTACGGTCTGTTGAGCGATGACGTGGAAAAGATGACGGAACTTACAAAATTTTTTAAGGTCTACATGGCTTCCTCAACGGGAGAACTCGGCCTTGATTGGGAAGAATTGGACGGGCTTTTGAACAAAGCTTACAACAATGGAGGAAAAGTCGCTTTTCACTGCGAGGACGAGGATTTTTTCGGCGATGAAGCAAAAGATCTGATAGAACATGATGAAAATCGACCTCTCGATAGTGAGTTGAGCGCGATCGAAAAACTTGAGTCCTTGCCAGAAGGCGATAAATACGTATGTCATCTCACTTCAAGTAAAAGTTTGAACAAAGCAAAGAATAATGGTTTTATCACCGAAGTTACACCACATCATCTATTTTTGAGCAGCGAAGCCCTTTTAGGGCCCTTCGGCAAAGTCAACCCCCCATTGAGAAGGGAAGATGACAAACTCAAGATATGGAGTGCTTTGGAAAACGGAAAAGTAGATTTCTTAGCGAGCGATCATGCTCCGCATCTAGAAGAAGAAAAAGATGATTTTGATAAGGCACCATCCGGGCTCCCTGGTGTAGAGACTTTGTACCCTCTTATGTTGAATTCAGTCAGCAGAGGGAAGATAGACATTTCTACAGTGGTAAAGTCTCTTGCTTTGAATCCCGCCAAGCGACTCGGCTTAAAAAGGGGTAAAATACAGGAAGGTTATGACGCAGAACTGATAAATATCGACTTTAGAGACTCTGAACCTATAGATCCGGAGAAGCTTCATTACAAATGCGGTTGGACGACTTTCGAAGGCTTCCCAGCTATATTCCCAAAGAACGTTATCTCAAAAGGCGAGTTCATAGTCAAGGACAATGAATTCGTCGGGAAAAAAGGAGCGGGAAATTATATAGGTAATTGAAATGATGTTTAAAGTATAAAGAAGAGCGTGGTAGATTGGAAAAAGAGACATATGTTGAAGATTTGGTAGAAGGTAAGGACGTCAAAGACAGATTCGCTATCAAAGAGAAGAGACCTCCAAGAGAATATACCAAAGGATGGTACTTCAGACTCGTAGTTGGAGACAAAACAGGTAAGATACCGTTGGTTTATTGGGGAGGACACGAAGAACGCTTCGTAAAGAAATTGTATGAAAGCCTAGAGGCTGGAGAAGTTATAGAGGTGAACGGAACGGTCAGTTCTTATAGAGGAGATCTCCAGATATCCATCAACGAGGAAGAATTACACGGGCTCGATAAGTTGAGATGTGAAGACTATGATCCTGAAGAATATGTTCCTTCGAGCGATAGAGATATAGAAGGGATGTTCACAGAATTGCTCCGACTCGCCAGGACCATCGACGATGAAGACCTTTTCAGTTTAGTTTCCTCATTTTTGAAAGATGAAAGATTTGTGGAAAAGTTCAAGAAGGCTCCATACAGCAAGAGATACAGCCACAGCTATATCGGGGGACTATTAGAACATACTTTGATAGAAAGTCAGATCGCTGAAAACGTGGCAAACATCTATGATGAACTCGATCGTGACTTGCTATTGTCTTCCGCCATACTTCACGACATGGGAAAAATCAGAGAGTACGAGACAAGAACTTCCATAGAGATGACTACTGAAGCTCAACTGGTCGGCCATACTGTCTTATGCGAAAGGATGGTCCGCGAAAGGATAGAAGGATTGGAGGATTTTCCTGAGGAACTCGCATTGAAACTCTCTCACATAATACTCTCACATCACGGTGATTACGAATGGGGCAGCCCTAGGAGTCCCAGACTTGAAGAAGCGGTAGCACTTCATCATATAGATCTGTTAGTCGTCAGGATGAGCGGTTTTCTTCAGGCTAAAGAGGAGTTCCAGTCAGAAGACGAAGAGATGATCTACGTTTCTAAAGAAGGAGTTCAGAGACCGATATTTAGCGGTTGAATGAACTTTCTATCTCACTCTCTTATATCGAAACCACACTCTTCCAATATGTCGATTTGGCGATCTATATCTTCATACCACTGCCCCCATTTGCGGGATATGTGTTCAGTCCAGCTGTAATCTTCATAGGTGAATTCATCTTCTTCATCATCTATAAGGGATATCATGGCATCTAGTTTCCTATAATAGTCCTGTTCGAGATAACCTTCGTCCATCTCATCCATCGCCTTTTCTATATCTTCATCCGAGAGTTCAGGATATTTTTCTTTGAATAAGACATGATCTAAGGGGTATCTCGGCCTTGTAGGAGGGTTCTCCGCGGGATGACCTATAACCAATTGTACTAGAGGCATCACTTTATCTGGGAGTTCATATTTTTCTTTGAGCCTTCTAGCGGTCCATATGGGAGAGCCCAAATAGCAAGTGCCGAGTCCCATAGATTCCGCCGCGACAACCATGTTTTGGGCCATGTAAGCAGCGTCCTGTATGCCGAACAGTAAAAGTGTGAGACCGTTGGTTATCAGATCCCAGTCTCTTTCCTCCATCATCTTTTCAAGCTTGTGTATATCCACGCAGATTGTGAATAAGACCGGTGCTCCAAAAGGTATGTCTCCATCTTTTTCCATTATCACACTGTACATCTGTGAAACAAAAGGAGCCTGTCTTCCCGCCTTTACTATCTTCTCTATCTTCTCATCAGAGATATCTTTATCTTTATATTCCCTTATAGACTTATGACCCATCAGAGTATCTATAACTTCTTCTGACATCTATACCACCGCAACTAAATCTTTAGAAGCGTATATCAAATTGTTGTCGATATATTCTCAAAAAATTATATAGAGCAGGAACTCGATAACCTCTCAAGGTGCCTCGGATGGGCAAAATAGTTTGTCCTAGATGTAATGCTAATGTTCAAGAGGAGGAGGAGCAGTGCCCAGAGTGTAAAAAAAGATTGAAAAGAAAAAAACCGGATATCGAAGATCCAAAAAAAATTGAAGAGACTTTAGAATTGATAGATGATGAAACATATGAGATCAAGGCCCAAGACAAAGATACCGTAATAGATAACATCAAGAGGATCGGTTCTTCCCAAAATTCAAAGGAAAGAGATATAAAATTAAAAGAATCTGATAAAAGTGAAGTGAAGGATGAGATGTTAGTTTACGAATGTCCGGTGTGTGGTACTGAAGTCCTCAAGGAAGACAGCGAATGCCCTGGTTGTGGAGCGATATTCGAAGAGTGAAAATTTTTAATATTTAATCCCCGTACTGTTTTTAGTATGTTTCAGACTAGAGTGTTGAGCGACTTGACCTTGGAGAAGATCAGAAGTCTATTAGAGGATATGGGTGTGGATGAAAAAGGGATAGATATCATGGCCCCAAAATCCGATCTTCTATTGGTCACTGCTAAAGATCTAGATCCTAGAGGAGCTAACATATTGAAGCAGGAATTCCTTTCAGCGGGAGGAGAAGTGGCAGTACCTTGGAAAGCACTAAACCTTTCTGAAGAGAGGAGCAGCGTCCTGATGATGGGGACTCCTAGTCAATATGAACGGGTCAAAGGTAAGTTGAAAGCTCAGCCCTTCGATCTACCTGTTCTAGCTGATGAGATTGAGGAAGCTATAGAAAATTATCACAGTAAGAGTTCTCTGCCCTGGGGAGATGAAGGATGTGAGATCATGGGTATCTTGAATGTAACACCTGATTCATTTTACGATGGAGGGGAGTATGAGAGGGTCGAAAAAGCCGTTGAGAGAGGCGTTTCCATGGATGAGAGGGGAGCTGATATAATAGATGTCGGAGGAGAAAGCACGAGACCAGGGAGTGAAAGAATTTCAGTAGAAAAAGAGATAGAAAGGATCATCCCTGTTATAGAGAGATTGAACGAGAAAACAGATTGTCTAATCTCTGTGGATACCTACAAACCAAAAGTGGCCGAAAGAGCGGTCGCAGCTGGAGCCGATATAGTTAATGACGTCTTCGGACTCAGAAGAGAAGGTATGCCCGAAAAGATAGCAGAATTAGGTGTGCCAGTTATATTGATGCACATGCAGGGAAAACCAAAGACCATGCAGAAAGATCCACACTATGATGACGTGGTGGATGATATCTCTTCTTACTTCTTCGAGAGGATAAAACTCGCTAAACAAAAAGGTATTGACGCCAATAAGATAATCTTAGATCCTGGTATAGGTTTCGGGAAAAAATTACATCACAACCTCGAGATAATAGAAAGATTGGACGAATTCAAATCTTTGGGCCATCCGATATTGTTAGGGGCGTCTAGGAAAAGTTTCCTTGGGAATATAATAGGGAAAAAAGCCGACGACAGACTTTATGGTTCTCTAGCAGTGGCTGCTCTCGCTGTAGATAAAGGCGCATCGATCTTGAGAGTACATGATCCTAAAGAGACCAAAGATGTTCTTGAAACTGTCGAGGCTGTAAAAAATTACTAAAGTTGATAAGAAAAAACTAATAACCCCTATTCTAAATCACCAATAGATGTTGATCAGGAATTTGTATCACGGGTATCTGTTTTCGAACAGTATGCCCTTTAAAATCATAATGTGATATACATGTTGACATTGGTTTTTGCTGATTGTGAACTCGAGGTTGGACCTGAAAAGATAAATTCTAAAGGCTTAAGACCAGACATGGTGCATATCCCTCTGTTATTATCGCAGGATTCTGGACTTGCAGAGGAAAGGGAACTGAGAACCATCGTTCATACAAGAGATGGGAAGATATTTCAATTCGAATCAGACGCTTATGTACCGGATTCTTTAAGAAAATTCAAAAAACTGCTGGTCGAAGCTTCAAAGGGAGGAAAAACACCTCAGGGCGTGAGATTTATAGAGAAAGATCTTATGGAAATTTTAGAAGAACAGTTCGGTAAAAAAATAGTGATGACACCAGATGGAAAGAAAAGCGATCCGACAGAGGTTTTCACTAGGACCGAAGATTACGTCGTAGTAATAGGTGGATTCAGCAAAGGAGACTTTGAATCTCCTATATATGAATGGGCGGACGAAAAGATCTCGATCTCGGATAGATTGATGAAACCCTGGTCGGTCACAGCCGAAGTTTTGGTCGGTTACAGATATTGTTCAATAGAATAGTTTGGCTATATTTTCGTCGTATGGTACGCCCATGGTTTTTGAGACTGGACGACATTTACTCCTAGTAAGGAATGCTATAGGTGAGTGATCCGTCTCCGAAAAAGACTCCCAATTCGCCATGCCCTTCGCAATTATAAGATCCGCTCTTTTCATTTTTTCTTTTACATCATCCGGAAGGGTATCAAAATCTACACCAACAGCATAACCTCCTGTGGTCTCTAGTTGATCGGCGATCTTATCTATTTCGTACTTTCGAGCATCTTCGATCGTCGCGTCGGTCAAGATCGGTGCTCCTTTGACTACCACTGTAAGATGTACATCATAAGACTTCATCCGTTCTAGAAGCAGCTTATCAAATACTATCTCCCCAGTATTATCTGTGAAGAAGACAACTTCGTCTCCCTTTTCTAATAGTTCTTCTATTTCTTTCGTATCGTCATGTCCAAGACCTTGATCTATTATGTTTTCAAACTCTTCGAGAAGATAATCCGGCGATGATATATCATCTCTGTAACCGAAATCAAGTACGTTGCCTGCTATAGAAACTAGAACAGCCCCTCTGAAACTCTTTTCCGCGATCTTCTTCGCTTTTGGAAGAAGTTTTTCCGCCGATCTGTTGCTTTTCTCTTTGACCTCCGAATATGGATCTTCAGTTTCCAATATCTCGTATACCTTGCCATGTACTTTCGTGGCTACCTCTGCAGAAACAGCGTCCTCTTCGAACTCTTCGTTCAAAATCGAAAGAGTTTTTTCTATAACGTCCCGTTTTTTTTCTTCATCTACCAGTTCAGCCTCGTAAAGGCATCTTTTCAGTAAGCACGGGACGCATTCAGGATGGATCTTCAATTGTCGTTCACCACTAGCAGAGTTCACCGCTGTCCAATTTCTTGTTGATCTCTTCGCTATTCAAGTGACCTTCGACATTTATTTCTATACTGTCCTCATCGAGTCCTTCCATCCCTGCAAGGCTCTTCTTTATGTTGACCGCTAGCTGAACACCCATAGGACAGAATGGACTTGTAGGCGTAAACGTAAGACTTACGCTGTCGTCAGTCGTTTCCAATTCAGAGATCAATCCCATCGAGTAAACGTCAGTTCCGGTATGGGGATCCATCACCTGTTTCAACCTTTCTATGACTTCTTCTTTTCCTGGCATCTCAATAACCCCGTTATATCTTATTCTAATTTCTAATTACGATAAAGGGGTTATATAAATAACAGGGGTCATTCGCCGGAGGAAAAGAGCAAAGTTTTTATAAATTCCAATGTGAATCCACTAGCATGAACGATTCGACCGATGTACAGAGCAGACTAGCCGAAAAGAGATTCAAACTGACCAGAGTTGGAGTCACTGGAGTGAAAAAGCCCATCGTGGTCAAGAGACCATGGGGAGAAAGGACTCTGAACGCCGAACTAGACGTCTATGTCGATCTTCCTTCCGATCAAAAGGGATCTCACATGTCTAGGAACGTAGAAGTTACCGGAGAACTAGTAGATAAGACCGTAAGAGAACCTGTAGAAGGTCTAGAAAATCTAGCCGCTAAGATGTGTGAACGTCTGTTAGAGAGACACGAATACGCTTCCTATTCAGAAGTAGACATCACATCAGATTACTTTTTAGAAAGGGAATCACCCAACGGGAAGAAATGTCTGGAAAATTACCAGATCAGGGCTAAAGGAGAAGGTTACAGGGACGGAACGATAAATAAATACATAGGAGTCAGAGTCATAGGTTGGACCACGTGTCCCTGCGCGATGGAAGGTGTAAGAGAAAAGTTCAAAGAAAAGTACCCTGATATCTCTGACGAACTAGACGAAATGCCAGTGATCACTCACAACCAGAGGAACAAAACAACTCTGATGATGGAAGTCCCTACAGAAAAAGAAGTAGAAGTGAACGATCTGATAGACATCGTAGAAAATTCTCTTTCTTCTTCGACTCATGAAATATTGAAAAGAGAAGATGAGGCAGAAGTCGTAATCCAGGCGCATGAAAATCCAAAATTTGTAGAGGACGTGGTTAGAGACATCCTGCATGATATATTGGAGAGATACGATGATTTTCCAGATGACACTCACGTAGAGGTCAAAAGCGAGAGTGAGGAATCGATCCATAAACATAATGCAGTGGCAGAAAGAGTGACCACCTTCGGAAAATTGAGAGAATAGATCAGTTCTTAGCTCTCAATTCGTATATAGCTCCTGATTCGATCCTTCTATCTTCAGTGGAATCCATGATCGTATCTAACTTCACCTGAAAAGATTCCTTGATCTGATCAGATTCCAATCTTTCTATATTTTCTTTCAAAAGGTCTTCATGCTCTTTAAGAAGGTCTGGAGGCCATGGAACTGGATCTAGTAATGTAATGATTTCAATATGTCCAAAACCCAAGGCTGACAACTCATCCCCCAATACTTCAGGCGAATACTCTTCAAGATGTCCTTTTCCAAGAAGCTCGTTTACAGCGTTCTCCAATCTCCATAGTCCAACATGCGATGGATCTAGAGGAGAGGGAGACCTTTCTTCATCGAAGGGATAATAATCGATGATCGCCAAGATGCCATCATCTTTGAGAATTCTTTTAAATTCTCTAAAAACTGAAGTCAAAATAAGATCTTTGCTCTGAGAAAGAGCGCTGACTAAAAAATTACAGACAACATAATCAAAAGTTTTTGGCTTAAGAGCGCTTAGATCGGAGAGGTTCGCCCTCAAAAATTGTGCGGTTTCAGCCTGATCTCGACAATCTTTTAGATACTTGGTATTGAGATCGATAGAGACCACATCTGCGTTTTTCTTTTCAAGCAATTTTGTCATCCCGCAGGCTCCAGTGCCTGCATCTAATACTTTTTTATCTTCAAGATCTAGACCTTTTAGTTTGTTCATCAAATCTGATAGAAATGAAAGTTTTATTTTAAATAATCGGTTTTGAACTGTAAATATGTTTCCTCAAACCATAACTCTTATATCATCAACCTCTTATTTACATGCAAATCGAAAACTCAAGGGGATTTATATGTTAAACGCTGAAATCAAGTCAGATGTGTTAAAAGAATTAGTCGAGATAGTAGGGACCATCGTAGACGAGGTCAAGATAAATTTAGATGAAGACGGACTTTATTTGAAAGCTGTAGATCCAGCCCATGTTGCGATGGTGGATTTGAGCTTGAAAAGTGGTGGCTTCGAGAGTTTCGAAGCAGAAGAAACAGAGATCGGTCTGAATCTGAATAAGATCGAACAATTTTTGAAACTCGCAGGTTCAGGAGATATAATAAAGATCGTACACGACGAAGAAGGAAATAGGTTGACCATGAACGTCAGAAACATAACTCAGAAGATGCCTCTGCTGGATACCGCTGGTATGACGGATCCAAACGTTCCGAGTTTGGACCTTCCTATCAATCTGAAGATAAAAGGCGAACACCTCCTTAGTGGTGTAAAAGCTTCCGAAAACATTTCAGATCATATCTCTATTACAGCCAATCCCGACGGATTCGAGATATTTTCTGAAGAAGATGAAAACGAGGTCGAGATGTCACTCGGTAAAGACGATTTGGAAGAACTCAACGCAAATGAAGAAGTACGTTCTTTATTCGCATTAGATTACTTCTCAGACATGGTGAAATGCGTATCTAAAAACACGATCTTGGATATAGACTTGGGAGCTGATTATCCCATAAAGATACAGTTCGATTTCGCCGATGGCAACGGAAACGTAAGGTACCTCCTGGCTCCAAGGATAGAAAGCAGTTAAAACTGTTTTAAAATCCATTCCGACCTTTTCTCTTTTAGATCCAAAAGATTTTTTTCAATCGAAGGAAAAATAAAAATAGTTGGATATCCTTATGTAAACTATGGTGATCTATGGTATATTGCTGATAGTGGTCGGCATACTGCTGGCGATATTCGAATTTTTAGATCCTGGATTCTTCGTAGCGATACCTGCAGGGGTTTTGATCACATTGGGGCTGATAACTCTAGCATTTCCAGAGTTATTATTCACCTGGATCACGCCACTTATAGTAGCTATTATAGTTTTACCTCTGATGTTCCTCTCGCTCAAATTCTACGCTAGTATCTCTCCTCCTAGTAAGCCCACGACTACGATGACGACCTCTCTAGTAGGAGAAACCGCTCAAGTCGTCAAAGAGATAGAACCCGATACGATCTCCGGTAAAGTTAAGGTCCGCGGAAACAAGATATGGAGCGCCACAGCAGACGAGGTCATAGAGGAGGGAGAAAAAGTGAAGATTGTAGAAGCGGAGGGAGTGAAACTAAAAGTTGAAAGATCGGAATAATCTGAGGATGTGAAAAAATATGTTTTGGGAATATTTAGGACTCCAGATGAACGTCGGTGCCACCACCTGGATACTGATACTAGTGATCATAATCATAGTTTTCGCGGTGGTAGCGGGAAGGAGCGCTTTTTGGATCGTCCAGCCTTACGAGCAAGGTATCTGGATCGTTTTAGGTAATTTCAGAAGGACCTTAGAACCTGGTGTCAATCTCGTACCGCCTTTCATATCGGACGTGATCAAGATAGATCTGAGAACTCAAGTGTTGGATGTTCCAAGACAGGAAGTCATAACTAAAGACAACTCACCGACCAACGTTGATGCTATAATCTATATCAAGGTGGTAGACGTCAAAAAGGCGTTCTTCGAAGTCACTGATCACAAAGCCGCAACGATAAATCTCGCGCAGACGACACTCAGGTCAGTGATAGGTGATATGGAACTTGACGAGATACTGTACAACAGGGAAAGGATAAACACGCACCTTAGGGAGGTTTTAGACGAAGCTACCGACGACTGGGGAGTCAGAGTAGAGTCAGTAGAGATCAGAGAAGTCGATCCAGTCCCACAGGTAAAAGATGCGATGGAAGAACAGACCGCAGCTGAGAGACAAAGAAGAGCAGCGATCTTAAGAGCTGATGGACAGAAAAGATCTGCGATCCTAGAAGCCGAAGGTAACAGGAGGTCGCAGATCTTGAATGCGGAAGGTAAAAGACAGAGCAGGATCTTGAATGCGGAAGGTACTCGTATGCAGAAGATCCTAGAGGCTCAAGGTGAAGGACAGAGACTAAGAATACTTTCTCTAGGTGCAAATACATTAGACGAGAAAGCGATGACTTATCTGTCACTAGATACTTTGAGGGAAATGTCAGAAGGTGATGCGACAAAGATACTGTTCCCATTCGAAGTCACCAAGTTGGTGGAAGGCGCCTCGAATTATCTAGGGGCTTCTAGAGAAGTGCCGAGTAGAGAAACCGTCGATATAGGCTCACTAGAGGACATAGTCGGAAAAGCGAATGATATTCTCGGGGAGATACCAGGAAGATCAGAGATGAAAGAGAAGATAGATCAGATAGAAAAACAGGTGAGAGAGGAAGAAGACAAAGATAGAGAAGAGATCAGAGAGGAAGCTGAAAAAGATGCCAAAGAAGTCCTTGAAGAGGTCAAAGGCGAGTTGGACGAAGAAGCGGTAGAAAAAACCGATGTAGATTCATGGAGAACCGATAAAGAGGAAGACGAAGATTGAAGACAAAAACCCTTTTTTAAATATATTTTTAATTTTTAAAAGTATAGAAACAGGTTCACAAACTATATAAGCGGCAACGAATCTAATATTTCTCAGGCGATCAGGTGTGATCGATGGACATACCCGATGATATAGAAGAGGAACTTGAGAATCGTGGCGGTATAGCCCAACTCTTGGAAAAGATAGATAGTCTTGACATTGAGGATAGGAGTAAAGTTCATAAAGCTCTATCCAACGATGTGCGTCTTAAAATAATTGCTTTATTGGAAGAACAGGACCTGTGCGTCTGCTTGTTGAAGGAAATATTAGATGTCGAGGATTCTAAACTATCGTATCATCTTTCGATCCTGAAAGATGAGGCTCTTATCGAAGGAGAGCGGGATGCAAATTTTATGATCTATAGACTGACTGACAGAGGCGCTAAGTTCGCCCCATGAGTGTATTATCCATCTAGGATTGGATCAATTCTTTTATCTGTTCCGTATCCAAAAGTTCACCTTTAGATTTCGTTTTCCCATCGATTGCTAGCGCAGGAGTCATCATTACACCTCTAGTGCTTATCTCGCTGATATCTTCAATTTTCGCAATCTCTGCATCGATCCCTAACTCCTCTACTGCTTTTCTCGTGTTCTCTTCCAATCTTTTGCATTTAGCACATCCTGTTCCTAAGATCTCTATCTTCATTTTTTCTCACCTCCTTTTTTCTCCAATCATGAAACTATAATCCCATATGTAAATCCCATCAAAGTTGAAAGGAAAACCACTATCAATATATAAGCCAACCAATGCCTGAACTTCATTATCTTGAAAAGGACTATCATGTTAGGCAAACTCAAGGAAGGACCCGCAAGAAGTAAGCTCAAAGCGGGTGCTTCTCCCATCACTCCAGCTCCGTAGCCAAAGGTTGTGCCGATGATCGGTACTTCAAGGAGCGTAGGCATGTATAATATACCACCGATTATGGAGCCAAGAAAAGATGCAAATAAACTATCATTTCCAAGATAAGGTCTAAAAGTTTCAGGAGGTACGTAAAATTCTATTATCCCGACTATAAAAGTGCCGATTATCAGTATTGGAAATATCTTTTTGGTTAAAAACCAAGTTTCGGAACCCCAATTTTTGACTTCTTTGGTTTCATAACGTCTCCTGAGGAGTAAGATAAGAAGAGCTATTAATGAAATCAATAAAACCGCTTTAAACACCCGGTCGATCGAAGCTGAGGCACCTATCAATAGAATGGCTACAAGCAATCCAAAGAAAGTCAGTTTTATCCAGATAGGTCTTTCATTTTCTGCCTCATAGCTAACAGTATTGTTCGAATTTTGCTCGCTTGTTCCCTCATCATCCGACTTGAATATATAGGACATCAAAAATGCTATCACAAAAGCTGTAGCAACGGCAGCTATCGCTCTAGCCAGACCGATCTGATACCCCAATTCAGATGCGGTATAAACTATAGCTAAGATGTTTATCGCAGGCCCAGAGTAGAGAAACGCTGTAGATGGACCGACACCGCTTCCTTTCTTGTAGAGACCTGCGAACATAGGAAGTATAGTGCAGCTGCAAACGGCTAAGACCGCTCCAGATATAGATGCTATCGGATAAGATATCTTCTTTTTTACATCTGGACCCAGATACTTTATTATAGCATCTTTTTTGATGAAAGCGGCTATAGCTCCAGCGATGAAGAAAGCAGGGATCAGACAGGTCAGAGTATGACTGCTAAGATAATAAAAAACCATCTCTAGACCGCTTCTAAGCACTGACATGATATCTTATCCATTTCAACTTTATTTGAAATAGTCTAAAGTGGAGTGGTTAATAAGAGTTGTGGTTTCAAAAATATTTAAAATAGATTCGCCTTTTTGTCGTAGATCAAACTTATACTTCTATTCGATAAAGAACTTCCTTTCATATTTTTCTAAAAAAACTACTTTGTACTTTCCCGTAGGAACTTTCTCACCTTCTAAATCTTCTTGATCCCATCGAGCGGTCTGTTCTTTTGGAATGGCTGGGAGAGCGATGTCGCTTTCTCCGTCATAGACCAGTTCGTTACTTTCATCATTGTATATCTTCAAGTATTGTGATAATGGGGTGTAAGTAGCGGTACCATCGTTCTTAAGTCTTATATCTATCTTTTCGCCTTTATCGTAAACATTTTTTTCCATTTCGATGAAGTTGTCCTTCATTATCGCCTCGCTCTAGAGATTGGTCATAAGATTATTAAAGAATTGTAGTGGTGTTAAAGAAATTTTCCGTGAATATGAACATCTTTTTTTGATCTTTAAAACACGCTTGCCCTAAATCTATAGTCAAAGACGTAACTTTTTGTGATTTTCTTACGTCTTTGACATCTTACAGGGAAGAACAACTCTTTCCTGTGATATCAGGAACGATGTTCCTGAAATACCTACCTGAATTTCTTGGCAATTCCATCGACTCGAGGAATGTAATTCCTCGTAAATCAGAGAGTTACTCACGCAACGCAATTACAAAGGAATATAATTCCTTTTCTCACTCAAGCGTAGCTTTCATGATACAAATGATCACGAGTGTCTTTGACCGAGATCTACTGGAAA